>Ga0207671_10000592_pt1 | contig 48411 bp, 48 predicted proteins | sample KBSC24metaG_FD_184352 | JGI IMG/M metagenome (GOLD analysis project Ga0207671, IMG submission 184352) | Corn rhizosphere microbial communities from Kellogg Biological Station, Michigan, USA - KBS C2-4 metaG (SPAdes) (version 2) | ecosystem: Host-associated > Plants > Roots > Rhizosphere > Soil... | reverse complement strand
CCCGCGCACGGCTCCGTCAGACGGACGAGGATGTGCCGATTGCTAGGGCTAACGGCCGGCTCGGTGTCTCGGCGGATGCCAATTACACCGAGAATGTGAAGCGCGGGCCTTCTACCTTTTCGCTATCCACGCCGCGGCGTCAGATTACCGGTGGGGTAAGCGCAAACCTCCCGGTGTTTCAGGGCGGCGGCGTGCGCAATGCCGTCCAGGCTGCGCGGCTACGCGTGGAATCAGGGCGCGCTGACCTGCGCAGCTCGGAAGCAACGATGTTCACCGACGTTGTTTCGGCTTATATGGACGTGGTGCGCGATCAGGCGATCGTCGATCTCAACGGCAAGCAGGTCGATGTGCTGGGCACCAACCTGCAGGCGACCAAGGATCGGTTCCAGGTTGGCGATCTTACCCGTACCGATGTCGCGCAATCGGAGGCGCGCCTTTCCGGCGCGCGCAGCCAGCTCGAATCCGCGCAGGCGCAGCTCGTTGCGAGCCGGGAAAATTATCTTCGCGTGGTTGGCAAGATGCCGGACAATCTGGAGGTGCCGCCACAGCTTCCCGGCCTGCCTGCAAATGTCGATGATGCAGTCGGCGCGGCGCTCGATAACAATCCTGATCTGATTTCGATCAAGAAGGAAAGTGATGCCGCGCGCCATGACGTCGGCGTTGCCCGCGCGAGCCGCCTGCCGCGGCTTTCCGCTGTCGCAAGCGGTGACTATGTAAATTACCTCGATTCCATCGCGGGCATTCCAAAGGATCGCGGCACTACTGCCGCAGTTGGAGTGCAGGCGACGCTGCCACTTTATCAGGGCGGAGGGCCGGGCGCCCGCGTGCGGCAGGCGGAGGCACGCGTCAGCGAAACGCTCGAACAGACGATCGCAGTCGAACGCCAGGTGATCGCGCAAGTGCGGTCCGCTTATGCGTCGCACTCCGCCTCACTCGGCGTGATCAAGTCGTCCGAAACGGCGGTTTCGGCAAACGAACTGGCGCTCGAAGGCGTTCGCGCCGAGAACAGCGTCGGCACGCGTGACGTGCTGGACGTGCTCAACGCCGAGCAGGAATTGCTCAACTCGCGCGTGCAGTTGGTGTCGGCGCGGCGCGATGCCTATGTCGCAGGCTTCGCCTTACTCGCAGCCATGGGGCGCGCCGAAGCCAAGGATCTTGGGCTCGATGGCGGACCGCTTTACGATCCGGTGGCGAACTATAATCGGGTGAAAACGTCTGTCTTCGATTGGGGCGACGATGGCATGCCGACCAGCAAGGCTTCGCGCACCGTCGGCGTGGCTCCGCAGCCATCCGAGGTGCTGCAGCCGATGCTGGAATTCCAGCCGGTCGACACGCCGCCCGTGACAACGTCCAAAAACTAGGGCATTAACCATGGCCATGGGGGACCTGAAAGCTGAGCCATCGATGGAAGACATTCTTGCTTCCATCAAACGTATCATCGCCGACGACAGCCAGGCTGCCGAGGAGGCCGTCATGCATGTTGAGCAGACCGCAAGCGGCGGAGAATCAACCCGTTTTTCTGGGGCGAACCTCCATCTCGTTGAGGATCGCGAACCTGTAAAGCGGGAAAATGCCGAGGAGGTTCTGGAATTGACCCAGCCGATCGAGCCCGCCGAATCGCCCGCGCCGCAGCAGAGCGAATCGCAGCCGCAACCGGCACCCGCCGCGCCGATACGGCGACATGAGCCGTTAATCAGCCCGGACGTGCCAGCGCCGTCTCCAATCGTTTCGGCCGATGCTGCGTCCGCCAGCCGCCAGTCGCTTGCCGTATTATCGGCGCTGCTCGTGAAGCCCGAGAATGAGAATGGCGACAATACGCTCGAGGGCCTCGTTCGCGAGATGCTGCGCCCGATGATGAAGGAGTGGCTCGATCAGAAGCTCCCTGAGCTGGTCGAGCGCCTCGTCGAAAAGGAAATTGCCCGGATCACCGGCCGGCTGCCCTGAGGGCGGGCTTTCCACCTCTTGCCGCACCGCGGCATGGCTGGCACAGAGCGCCGCCATGACGATCGACAAGACCTTCGACCCCACCGCCATCGAGGCAAAATGGTACAAGCATTGGGAGGAGAGCGGCGCCTTTCGCCCTGCACGCCCTGACGCCGAACCCTTCACGATCGTCATGCCGCCGCCCAATGTGACGGGCAGCCTTCACATCGGTCACGCACTCGACAATAGTTTGCAGGATGTGCTCATCCGCCATGCGCGGCTCAGGGGCAAGGACGCGCTCTGGGTCGCGGGCACCGATCATGCCGGCATCGCGACGCAGATGGTCGTCGAGCGCAATCTTGCGCTTCGCCAGCAGAAGCGCACCGATTTCACCCGCGATCAGTTCATCGAAAAGGTCTGGGAATGGAAGGCTGAAAGCGGTGGCCAGATCACCCGCCAGCTCCGCCGCCTGGGCGCCTCCTGCGACTGGGCGAACGAACGCTTCACAATGGATGAAGGGTTCAGCCGCGCGGTCATCAAGGTGTTCGTCGAGCTTTACAATCAGGGCTTGCTCTATCGCGATAAAAGGCTGGTGAACTGGGATCCGGGGCTCAGGACCGCAATCTCCGATCTCGAGGTCGAAACCCGCGAGATCAACGGCAAATTCTGGCATTTTCGCTATCCATTGGCGGATGGCGTCACGCTTGATGACGGGCGCGATCATATCGTGGTGGCGACCACCCGACCCGAAACCATGCTCGCCGACATGGCGGTGGCGGTGAACGCCGAAGACGCCCGCTACAAATCGGTGATCGGCAAGTTCGTCCGGTTGCCGATCACAGGCCGCTTGATCCCCATCGTGGCGGACGAACATGCCGATCCCGAGCTCGGTTCGGGTGCGGTCAAGATCACGCCGGGCCATGATTTCAACGATTTCGAGGTGGGCAAGCGCGCCGGTTTCAAGCCGGCCGACATGCTCAACATGCTCGATGCCGATGCCAAGCTGGTCCAGACCGCCGACGGCCTGATCCCGGCGGAGCTGATCGGCCTCGACCGCTTCGACGCGCGCAAGCGGATTGTGGAGCTGATCGAAGCCCAGGGCCTGCTCGAGAAGGTCGAGGATCGCGCGATCCAGACGCCGTTCGGCGATCGTTCCGGCGCGGTGATCGAACCCTGGCTGACCGATCAATGGTATGTCGATGCCAAGACGCTTGCCGCGCCCGCGATCGCAGCGGTGCGTAATGGCGACATCAGGATCGTCCCCAAGACCTGGGAGAAGACCTGGTTCAACTGGCTTGAAAATATCCAGCCCTGGTGCGTGTCGCGCCAGCTTTGGTGGGGCCACCAGATCCCTGCGTGGTACGATCCGGAAGGCAATGTCTATGTCGCGGAGGACGAAGCTGCGGCGCAAGCGCTCGCCGGCAACAAGCCTCTCAATCGCGATCCTGACGTGCTCGACACTTGGTTCTCCTCGGCGCTCTGGCCGTTCGGCACGCTCGGCTGGCCCGATCGGACGGAACAGCTCCGCAAACATTATCCGAATGATGTTCTGATCTCCGGCTTCGACATCCTGTTCTTCTGGGATGCGCGGATGGCGATGCAGGGGCTGCACTTCATGAAAGAAGTGCCGTGGAAGACGCTCTATCTTCACGGCCTCGTTCGCGCTGCCGACGGCTCGAAAATGTCGAAGTCGAAGGGTAACACGGTCGATCCGCTCGGCCTGATCGACAAATATGGCGCGGATGCGCTGCGCTTCACGCTGACTGCGATGGAAAGCCAGGGCCGCGACATCAAGCTCGATGAGAAGCGCGTCGAGGGCTATCGCAATTTCGCGACCAAGCTTTGGAATGCGGCGCGCTTCGCCCAGGCCAACGGCATCGGCGCCAGCGCTGCAATCGAGCCACCCGCCGCGGTATTGCCGGTGAACCGCTGGATCGTCGCGGAAACGATCAAGACCGTGCAGGCGCTGGATCTCGCGCTGGCCGATCTGCGCTTCGACGAGTCCGCCAACCTGATCTATCACTTTGTCTGGGACCGGTTTTGCGACTGGTATCTGGAGCTGATCAAGGGCCAGATCGATGGCGAGACCAAAACCGTTGCCGGTTGGGTGCTCGATCAGATCCTCGTGATGCTGCACCCGTTCATGCCGTTCGTCACCGAGGAACTATGGCATGCGCTGGGCGATCGGCCGTACGATCTCATCCACGCCAAATGGCCGATCGCCGATGCCCGCGCGATCGATCCGGAAGCACAGCGGGAGATCGCCTGGCTGATCGACGCGATCGTCGGCATTCGCGCAGCCCGCGCCGAGCTCAACGTTTCGCCTGCCCAGCTTGCGCCGATCGCGATTGAACATGCCTCGCCGCTGGCGGCGCGTGCAATCGCCCGGAGCGAACCGGCCTTAAAGCGGTTGGCCCGGATCAGCGAGATTGGGCAGGTCAAGCTCAGCGGAGCCAATGTTCCGGTCATTGTCGGCCAGGACACGATCAATCTCGGCCTCGAAGGCGTGATCGATCTCGACGCCGAGCGCGTCCGGCTTATCAAATCAGCCGAAGCTGCCGAGAAGGAGCGCGACAGCCTCGCCGCGCGTCTCGCTAACTCCAGTTTCGTCGAAAAGGCCAAGCCTGAGGCGGTCGACAAAGCGCGCGCCGATCATGCGGAAAAATCCGCCGAAGCCGAACGGCTGCGCGCCGCGCTCGCCCGGCTGGGGTGAAGATCGGGCGGCGCACCACGTGGGCGCGCCGCCGCGATATCAAAGTTTTCCGGTGAGTTCGGGGACGACCTTGAAGAGATCGCCGACAAGGCCGATGTCGGCGACCTGGAAGATCGGGGCATCCTCATCCTTGTTGATGGCGATGATGGTCTTCGAGTCCTTCATGCCCGCAAGGTGCTGGATTGCGCCCGAGATGCCGACCGCGACATAGACCTCGGGTGCCACGATCTTGCCGGTCTGGCCGACCTGATAGTCGTTCGGCACGTAACCCGCATCGACCGCGGCACGGCTGGCGCCGACGGCGGCACCCAGCTTGTCGGCCAGCGGCTCGATGATCGTATGGAAGTTCTCCGAATTCTGCAGCGCGCGGCCGCCCGAGACGATCACCTTGGCGCTGGTCAGTTCCGGACGTTCGGACTTGGCGATCTCGGCCCCGACAAAGCTCGAGAGACCCGCATCGCCCTTGCCCGATACCGCTTCTACCGTTCCCGAACCGCCGCTGGTGGCCGCCTTCTCAAAGGCAGTGCCGCGCACAGTGATCACCTTCTTGGCATCCGACGACTGCACGGTCGCGATCACATTGCCGGCATAGGTCGGCCGCGTGAAGGTGTCCGCGCTCTCCACCGACAATATGTCCGAGATCTGCATGACATCGAGCAGTGCCGCCACCCGCGGGGCGATATTCTTGCCGTTGGAGGTGGAAGGCGCGACGAACGCATCATGATCGCCCATCAGCTCGACGATCAGCGGCGCGACATTCTCGGGCAGCGCATTGGCATAGGCCGCATCATCCGCGACATGGACCTTGCCGACGCCCGCGATCTTCGCGGCAGCTTCGGCGACGGCGCCGACGCCTTGGCCCGCGACCAGCAGATGGACCTCGCCGAGCTTGGACGCCGCGGTGACAGCCGGCCGCGTGGCATCCTTCAGCACGCCGCCATCATGTTCGACCCAGACGAGCGTCTTCATGCCGCAACTCCTAAGGCTTTCAATTTCGCTACCAGTTCATCGACATCGGCGACCTTGACGCCGGCCGTGCGCTTGGGCGGCTCGGCGACCTTCAGCGTCTTGAGGCGCGGGGACACGTCCACGCCATAATCGGCTGGAGTCTTCTGGGCCAAGGGCTTCGACTTCGCCTTCATGATGTTCGGCAGGCTCGCATAGCGCGGCTCGTTGAGGCGCAGGTCGGTGGTCACGATCGCCGGCAGCTTGAGGCTCACCGTTTCCAGCCCGCCATCGACCTCGCGCGTAACCTTCACGCTGTCGCCCTCGACCTCGACTTTCGAAGCAAAGGTACCCTGGGGACGGCCGAGCAGCGCCGCCAGCATCTGCCCGGTCTGGTTGCTGTCGTCATCGATCGCCTGCTTGCCCAGGATCACGAGGCCCGGCTGCTCCTCATCGACGATCGCCTTGAGGATCTTGGCGACGCCCAGCGGTTCGACCTCGGTCTCGCTCACCACCAGGATCGCCCGGTCGGCACCCATCGCCAGCGCGGTGCGCAGCGTTTCCTGCGCCTTCTGCTCGCCGATCGAGACCGCCACGATCTCGGTCGCCACACCCTTCTCCTTAAGGCGGATCGCCTCTTCCACCGCAATCTCGTCGAACGGGTTCATCGACATCTTCACGTTCGCCAGATCGACGCCACTGCCGTCCATCTTCACACGCGGCTTCACATTATAGTCGATCACCCGCTTCACGGGCACCAGGACCTTCATGGAAACGCTCCTCTCGTCATCGGGGGACCAGCTTTGCAAACTGCAATTGGCAATGGTCCATCAACCAAAAATGCATCAAGAATGTTTGATTAGTGCCGCACTCATGGTTCGTTTTTCAAAAGGCAAGTGCGAATTTGCAAAATTTTGAAGAGAGATTTTGCAAATCCCGCATTCTGTACCGTCATGCCGCCTTCTTCACCTGCGCGACAATCTTCTTTGCGGCGTCGCCCAGATCATCGGCCGAGACGATCGGCAGCCCGGAGTTGGTGAGAATATCCTTGCCTTGCTGGACATTGGTGCCTTCGAGGCGGACCACCAGCGGCACCGACAGGTTTACGTCCCGTGCCGCAGCGACAATGCCGTCCGCGATGATATCGCAGCGCATGATGCCGCCGAAGATGTTGACAAGGATGCCTTCGACGGCGGGATCGGACAGGATGATCTTGAACGCCGCCGTCACCTTCTCCTTCGATGCGCCGCCGCCGACGTCGAGGAAATTGGCGGGGAATGCGCCGTTGAGCTTGATGATGTCCATTGTCGCCATAGCAAGCCCGGCGCCGTTGACCATGCAGCCGATGTTGCCGTCGAGCTTGATGTAGGCGAGATCATATTTGGAGGCTTCGATCTCCATCGGATCCTCCTCGGTCTCGTCGCGCAGCGCGACGATATCCGGATGCCGATAGAGCGAATTCGAATCGAAGCTGACCTTCGCGTCGAGCACCAGCAGCTTGCCATCCTTGGTCTCGATCAACGGATTGACCTCGAGCATGGACATGTCGCTGGCGATGAAGGCGTTATAAAGCTGCTCGGCGACCTTGACCGCCTGCTTGTTGAGATCGCCGCTAAGATTGAGCCCGAAAGCGACCGCACGGCCGTGGTGCGGCATGAAGCCTTCGGCCGGATCGATCGTGATGGTGTGGATCTTGTCGGGCGTGTCGTGGGCCACCTGCTCGATATCCATGCCGCCCTCGGTGGAGACGATCATGGCGATGCGGCCGGTCTTCCGGTCCACAAGCATCGAAAGATAATATTCCTTCGCGATATCCGCGCCATCGGTGACGTACAGGCGATTGACTTGCTTGCCGGCCTCACCGGTCTGCACGGTGACGAGCGTGTTGCCCAGCATATCGGCCGCGTTCTGGCGAACCTCATCAATCGTCTTGCTGAGGCGCACGCCCCCTTTCGCTTCGGACGGAAGCTCCTTGAATTTGCCTTTACCGCGCCCGCCGGCGTGAATCTGCGCCTTCACCACATAAAGCGGCCCAGGCAGTTTCTTGGCGGCCTCTGCCGCTTCATCGACGGTCAGCGCCGCATAGCCAGCCGGAATCGCGACGCCGAACTTCGCCAGCAGCTCCTTGGCCTGATATTCGTGGATGTTCATGGTGCGCCTAATCCCCAGTGAGTCTTTAGATCGGGACGGCCTAAAGCATATCGCGGCGCACAAGAAAAGACCGCGAGACCCGCAGGAAAGATCAGGTGGCGATCGCGCAGCCCAACCCGGCCTTGGTCACGACCTTGAGAATGTGGGGGTCCTGCAATGCACCAATACGGCGGATCAGCTCGTCGATCGTCATCTGGCCGATATCGCGATGGCCCAGCTTCATGAGCGCACCAAGCCGGCGCAGCTCCTCGATGCTCAATCGATCAACGAGGCGTTCGGCCATGCAGCTCGCCATCGGCCGCGACAGGCCCGCTTCGATCAGCTTGGTACGAACGCGCGCTTCCGGCGACGGCGTCGCACAGCCTGCCGCCGCCAACGCCAATCCGATCGCCAGAAGCTTTTTCATCTGCTGCTCCATCGCGCCTATGCCGCGCGAGAATCTAACCAAGTTGCGCATGACGAGAGGCTGAACGAGGCGCTATAGAGCCGCCATGGCGATCGCACGCGGCCTTCTCATGCTTCTCTTCACGGTAGCCGCCATGGAAGCCGTTGCTTACGCCGCGCATCGTTGGATCATGCACGGGCCGGGCTGGTTCCTGCATGCGAGCCACCACCGCCCGCGCATAGGCATCTTCGAAGCGAACGACTGGTATGCGGCAATCTTCGCGCTGCCCTCGATCACCCTGTTCTGGTGGGGCATCGGGCTTGGTCATGGCGCCGGCTTCGCGTGGGTAGGGGGTGGCATTGCAGCCTATGGAGCCATTTATTTCGGCTTTCACGACGTGATCGTGCATCGAAGGATCGGACATCGCTACGTTCCGCGCTCCTCCTATATGAAGCGGATCGTGCAAGCGCACCGCCTGCATCATGCGATCGAAACCAAGCAGGGCACGGTAAGCTTCGGCTTCCTCTATGCCGCCCCCGCGCATGTGCTGAAGGCGAAACTTGCGGGCAAGCGAAGTTCGTGAGTTCCCGCGCCCGCGTCCGGTGCATGGGCGCATACGGAACGAAAGTCAGATGCCCGCATACCATTCATAGTCATTATTATCTTCCCAATAACCGCCATGGCCCTGGCCGATGCCACCGAGGCTCTCGGCAAGCTCGATTCGCTCGACATATTTGGCATGCTTGTACCCGAGCATGCGTTCGACCCGGAGGCGGAGCGGCGCGCCATTGGCGACGGGCAGGCGTTGGCCGTTAAGCGCCCACGCCAAAATGGTTTGGGGATGAAAGGCATCGACCAGGTCGACCGATTCATAATAGCGCATCGGGCCATAATCGTCCGCGCAGTGAAACACGACATAGCGGGCCCGCTCGCGCACGCCTGCCTGATCGAGCAGCAGCTTGAGCGGCACGCCCGTCCATTGCCCGATCGCGCTCCAGCCTTCGACGCAATCATGGCGGGTGATTTGCGTACGGTGTGGCATCGATAGGATCTGCGCCATCGAAAAAGACCGCGGCCGCTGGACGAGGCCGTCAATAGCAAGCCGCCAGTTGGCGAAACCGTTGGCGGCATGGGCGGCATAGGCCTTCCCAGCCGGCTGGCGCGTGCCATTGGCGCGAAAAATCGGCGACCTCTGATCGGGCCGATATTCGCGTGCAAGCGCAGTGCGATCCGTGATCAGCCGCTGAGCGCGCAATGTGAGATGTTCGCCCAGGCGGAGCGTGTCCCGAAATCCGGGACTATCGTTGAGCTTGTCGCAGCCGGAAAGAAGCGAGCCGCCGGCGGCGACGCCAAGCGCGCTGACAAGCGCACGGCGGGTAATCATCGGCCGCGCTCCTTCGGTAGCCGGTAACGGCCGGTGATCATCGAGCGGATCTCGTTATAGGGCCCGGCGAGTAGGACCATCAGAAGATGCACCAAGATGAAGGCGGCGATGCAGCCCGCCGCGATGAAGTGGATCGAGCGCGCGGACTGGCGGCCGCCGAACAGATCGAGCAGCCAGGGCCACGCCGCGTCGACCCCCGGCGACATCGTCAGTCCGGTCAGCACGATCAGCGGTAGCAGCACGAACAACACGCCGAGATAGGCAAGCTTCTGGAGAATATTGTAGCGCAACGCCGCTTCGCCGGTGGGGAAGCGGAGCCGCGCATGCTCCTTGATGTCATGCCAGATATGGCCGGGAGCAAGCTCGCCGCGGCGCGGCAGCAGATCCTTCGCCACATGGCGGTTGAGCAGGCCCGCGATCCCGTACATCACGCCACCGATCACGAGCAGCCAGGCGAAGGAAAGATGCCAGCGCCGCGCTGCCGACAGGCTGTAGCGCGACGGAATGGTGACCCATCCCGGAAAGGCACGCGCCTGCACATTGCCCTCGCTGTCTGTCCAGCGGCCGAGAACGCCGGTGGTAGGAATTGTGAGGTCGCCGATGCTGAGATAGCCGCTATCGGCGTTCGCGCCGATCATGAGCCATGGTCTGTCGAAATTGGCGCCATATTGCCCCCAATAAAGCCGGGGATGGGCGTTGAAGATCATCAGCCCGCTCATCAGCATCACAAAAACGGTGATCGCGTTGATCCAATGCCAGATGCGCGTGAACAGCCGGTGGCGATACACGAGCGGACGCGCTGAGACGGCGGCAGGCTGGTCCATCATGGCCTCCAACAAAGCTCAGGCCGAAAGCCGCTGAAGCCTCCGGCGAGCGCGCACCAAGCGCATTCAGGACGCTACGTTACAAGTGACAAGCAGCTTAGCTAGAGTCCCGGCCCTTGCACAGGGGCCTTGGGAGTTTTGGTGGCCGCGCTATCATCGATCATCTTGAGGATCGCGGTCGAACGCGTATCGCGTGCCGCATAATCGCGGGCAGACATGCCTGCGATATGATCGACTATCTTCGGGTTGGCGCCTCCTGCGAGCAGCAGGCGGACATTGACGATGTCGCGCCGCTGAACTGCAACGATCAATGGGGTTTCCCCGCTGTTGTTCGGCAGGTTGACGTTGGCGCCGCTCTGGATCAGCGCGGTCGTTCCTTCAGGAAACCCGATCTGGGCGCACAGCAACAGGGCCGTGTTGCCATTGTTGTCGCGGATGTCGGGATTGGCACCCTTGGCCAGCAGAAAGCGAAGGTAGAGATCGTCCCGCCGCTTCACCACGATCGCGAGCGCGCCTTCGCCTGTGCCGTAGTCGCGCGTGTTGACGATGCTGGACTTGTCGCCGCCCAGGAATTGCTGAACCTTTTCCCCGTCCCGATCCCGCACCGCCTTCAAGAAATTGTAGCTGTCCGAAAATTGCGCGGTCGCCGGCACTGCCAGCGCCAATGCCAGGGTTGCGGCCAATGCCTGGACGCGTGATTTTCGCCAGAACGCCATCGATTCTCCCCTGCGGTGCTTGTATAGGCGTCCATAGCAAAGCATCTCTGGCCGTGTCATGAACAAAGCCTTCTTTCTCCTTGCGGGCCTGCTGGCGCTGGCCGGCTGCAATCGCACCAGCGAGGCGCCGCCGCTCCAAGGGGCTGCGATCGGCGGCCCCTTCACGCTCGTCGGCGAAAACTCCCAACCTGTTCGAAGCAGCAGCTTCGACGGTAAATATCGGCTGATTTATTTCGGCTACACCTTCTGCCCGGATGTCTGCCCGACTGATGTGCAGATCTTGATGAAGGGCTATCAGCTCTTCGAGAAGCAGGACGCCAAACGCGCTGCGGAAATCGTGCCGATCTTCATCACCCTCGATCCGGCGCGCGACACGCCGGACGTGTTGAGGAAGTGGACGGAAGCATTCGATCCGCACCTGATCGGATTGACTGGCACGGTGCCGCAGATCGATGCGGTAGCGAAACAGTTTGCGGTGTATTTCAAGCGCGAAGCACCCAACAAGGATGGCGCTTATCTGGTCGATCATGCGCGCATGGCGCTGCTGATGGGACCGAAGGGGGAGCCGGTCGCGCTGATCCCACAGGACAAGGATGCCCAAGCCGTGGCCGCAGACCTGGACCGCTGGGTGCGATGAGCGATCGGCCGTTCTGGGAAACCAAGACGCTCAGGCAGATGAACCGGGCAGAATGGGAAGCGCTCTGCGACGGCTGCGGCAAATGTTGCATCCACAAGCTCGAGGATGAAGAGACCGGCGAGCTGTTTCCTACCAACGTCGCGTGCCGCCTGCTCGATCGGCGAAGCGGGCGCTGCACCGACTATAAGCATCGCAAGGCGCTGGTCCCCGAATGTGTAAGGCTGACGCCGGAAAAGCTGGACGGAATCGATTGGCTGCCGTCGACCTGCGCCTATTTGCTGCTCCATCAGGGAAAGCCGCTTCCCGAATGGCATCCGCTGGTCACCGGCGACCCGGAATCCGTGCATGCGGCCGGCATTTCAGTCCGCGGCTGGACCGTGTCGGAAGACGACGCCGGGGATCTGGAACACCATATGGTGGAACGGCAGCTCTGATGGCGCTGTTCCGCCGCGAGCTGCCGACCTTCACCGTCGGCGGAAAAGAGTCGCAGCTGATCGTCCGCACGAATACGCAGGCGCGCCGGATGCGTCTTTCGGTTGATCCGCGGGATGGCAGTGTCCGGCTGACGCTGCCGAAAACATCGTCCCTGAAGGCGGCGCTCGACTGGGCCGAAGAACGCCGAAGCTGGATAGAAGGCGAGCTGGCACGAATTCCGGTCGCCTGCCCCATCATGCCGGGTGGGACGCTCATGTTCGAAGGCAGACAGCTGCTGGTCGATTGGAGGCCGAACGCCTCTCGCCTCATCCGGCGCGAGGCTGATCGCCTCATCCTTGGCGGCCCGCAGGAATCGGTCAGCAACCGTGTCATTCGCTGGCTGAAGCGGGAAGCCCTCTCGGTACTGGACGCCGAAACACGCGAGATCGCGGCCTTGGCCGGGGTTGCGATCAGCAAAGTCAGCATAGGCGACTCTAAGGGAAGATGGGGAAGCTGCTCGTCCTCGGGCGAGATCCGCTATAGCTGGCGACTGATCCTCGCACCTCCCGAGGTGCGACGTGCCACTGTCGCCCATGAAGTCGCGCACCGTCTCCACATGGACCATAGCCCCGCCTTCCATGCCGCCGCGAAACATCTGTTCGGTCGCGATCCGGCGCCCGAGCGGCGGTGGCTGCGCGAACATGGAACGTCGCTGCATTGGGTGGGGCGCGAAGGCTGACCCGCGTGACGGAAAGCTAATTCGGTCGTTTTTTTTGCCACAGGCGGAACAGTGCGACAAAGCCGATCAGGCTCCAGATGATGTTGAGCACCATCGAAGGAATGGCGCGGTGCCAGGCGGTGTTCACGACGAAGGCGGCCGCGCCGAGCGCATTCATCCACTGGAATTGCGCGGAGCTTCCCGACAGCCGACCGGCCGTCACGAGGATATAGGCGCCGAGGACAAACACCGCGCCGGCCCATCCGACGAGTTCAATCAACAGGTCCAGCGTCATGTGCGGCCGTTAGCGGGTGATATATGGCAGTGCGAAGCAGAACGCGGCCGCGAAACCAAGCAGCGTACGGACGCCGTGAAGCTTCGCCCATCGCGAAAGCAGTTGCAGCACGATCGGATCATCTTCGGACGTGGCGAGCAGGCGGCGATTGACCGGCATGATCGCGATCAATGTCCAGGGCCAGTTCGCCAGCATCAACAGGCCGCCCAGCAGCTGCGGCGACAAACCCCATCGCCACCAGACGACAAGCCCGCAAACGCCGCTTAGAAGGGCGAGACCGGCCTGCATCACATAGCCGCGCCGATAGGCCTCCGCCCATTCCGTCCGCGCGGCCGCCGGCGCAAGCAGCCGGCGCGCCGGAACCTCGACCAGATTGATATAAAGCGCCGCCCCGGCGAACAATGCCGCAAGGATCAGGGCGGCGAGCCCGATCAAGCCGCGAGCTTCCTCAGCACATAATGCAGAATGCCGCCGTTGAGGAAATATTCGAGTTCGTTCACCGTATCGATCCGGCAGCGCGCTTCGAAGCGATCGACGCTGCCGTCGGCACGAACGACTTTCACCGTCACCATCTGACGCGGGCGCAAGCTTGCGACATTCTCGATGGTGAAGCTCTCCGAGCCTTTGAGACCGAGCGTCTTGCGATCCACACCTTCGGCAAATTGCAGCGGCAGCACGCCCATGCCCACTAGGTTCGAACGGTGAATGCGCTCGAAGCTCTCGGCGATCACGGCGCGGACGCCGAGCAGATTGGTGCCCTTGGCCGCCCAATCGCGTGAGGAGCCGGTGCCATATTCCTTGCCGGCGATGACGACGAGCGCGGTGCCGTCCGCCTTGTGCCGCATGGCGGCGTCATAGATCGGCATGGTCTCGCCCTTGTAGCTCGTCATGCCGCCTTCGACGCCAGGCACCATTTCGTTGCGGATGCGGATGTTGGCGAAGGTGCCGCGCATCATCACCTCATGGTTTCCGCGACGGGCGCCGTAGCTGTTGAAATCGGCCTTCGAGACCTGATGCTCCATCAGATATTTGCCGGCCGGGCTATCGACCTTGATCGAGCCGGCGGGCGAGATGTGATCGGTGGTGATCGAGTCGCCCAGGATCGCGAGCGGCTTGGCGTCGATGATGTCAGAGACGGGCGCAGGCGTCATCGACATGCCGTCGAAATAAGGTGGATTGGCAACATAGGTTGAACCCGCGCGCCAGCTATAGGTATCGGAGCCTTCGACATCGATCTTCTGCCAATGCGCGTCGCCGGTGAAGACATTGGCGTAGCGGCTGGCGAACATGCCGGAATCGATGCAGGATGCGACCGTGGACGCAACTTCGGCGGTCGTGGGCCAGATGTCCTTGAGGTAAACTGGCTTGCCGTCGTTGCTGGTGCCGATCGCCTCCGAAGTAATGTCCTTCGCGGTCGTGCCGAACAGCGAATAGGCGACCACCAGCGGCGGCGAGGCCAGATAGTTGGCGCGCACGTCGGGGGACACGCGGCCTTCGAAATTGCGGTTGCCGGAGAGGACGGCGCTCGCGACGAGGTCATTCTCGTTGATCGCCTTCGAGATCGGCTCGGGTAGCGGCCCCGAATTGCCGATGCAGGTGGTGCAGCCATAGCCGACCAGATTGAAGCCGACTGCGTCGAGATCCTCCTGCAGCCCTGCCTTGGCGAGATAGTCGGTGACGACCTGGCTTCCGGGTGCCAGGCTCGTCTTGACCCAGGGCTTGCGCTCGAGGCCAAGCGCGCGGGCCTTGCGTGCGACCAGACCAGCCGCCACCAGGACCGAGGGATTGGAGGTGTTGGTGCAACTCGTGATTGCGGCGATCACGACGTCGCCATGGCCGAGATCATGGCCGGTGCCTTCGACCGGCACGCGCTTGCCGCTCTCGTCACCCTTCTTGTAGCTGGTCGCCAGCTCGTTGTTGAACCCTTCGTCCACCGAGGAGAGCACGACGCGGTCCTGCGGCCGCTTCGGGCCAGCGAGCGAAGGCTGCACGGTCGCCATCTCGAGCGAAAGCGTGTCGGTGAACACCGGGTCGGGCGAAGCGACATCGCGCCACATGCCCTGCGCCTTGCAATAGGCCTCGACCAGCGCGATCTGCTCATCGCTACGGCCGGTGAGACGCATGTAAACCAGCGTCGCATCGTCGACCGGGAAGAAGCCGCAGGTCGCGCCATATTCCGGCGCCATGTTCGCGATGGTTGCGCGATCGGCAAGGCTCAGCGCGTCGAGGCCGGGGCCGTAAAATTCCACGAAGCGACCGACGACGCCCTTGGCACGCAGCATCTGGGTGACGGTCAACACGAGGTCAGTCGCCGTAACGCCCTCGGAAAGGGTGCCGGTCAGCTTGAAACCCACGACTTCCGGGATCAGCATCGAGACGGGCTGGCCCAGCATCGCCGCTTCCGCTTCGATGCCGCCCACGCCCCAGCCGAGCACGCCGAGGCCGTTGACCATCGTCGTGTGGCTGTCGGTGCCGACGCAGGTGTCGGGATAGGCAACGGTTGCACCCGAAGGGTCGCTGGAGGTCCACACCGCCTGCGCAATATTCTCGAGGTTCACCTGGTGACAGATGCCGGTGCCCGGCGGCACCACCTTGAAATTGTCGAGTGCTTTCGAGCCCCAGCGGAGAAATTCGTAGCGCTCGCCATTGCGCTGATATTCAAGCTCGACATTTTCGTTGAAGGCTGTGGGCGTTCCGAAGCTGTCGACCATCACCGAGTGATCGATGACCAGATGGACCGGGACGAGCGGATTGATCTTCTGCGCATCGCCGCCAAGCTTGCCCATCGCATCGCGCATCGCGGCGAGATCAACCACGCAGGGGACGCCGGTGAAATCCTGCATCAGCACGCGGGCGGGGCGATATTGGATCTCGCGTTCGGATCTGCGCTCCTTCTGCCACTCGACGATCGCCTGCACATCCTCGGGCGTTACGGTCTTGCCGTCCTCGAAGCGCAGCATATTTTCGAGCAGCACCTTCATCGAGAAGGGAAGGCGCGACACGTCGCCGAATTTATCAGCCGCCTTGGCCAGCGAATAATAGGCATAGCTCTTCCCGCCGACTTCGAGGGTTGAACGGGCGTCGAGTGTATCGTGGCCGACGGTGGTCATAGCATTATCCCTTCCCAGGCGTGGCTGGCGCAGGTGGGGAGGCTGCGCCGGGTGTTCGCACATGCGAGATTCGGCGCGGCTATAGCGGGCGCACGCGCGAAGGAAAAGAGCGACGCCGGTAACCCTTTTTTTCTTTTCGCGGGTGTATCGTTCGCCGGCGGAAGACGGAGTGGGCATGGCTACGCAGGCGAGCGGCTTGGGAGGCGCGGTGCGCGGTATCGGTAAAATTTTCAGCGGACGGTCGCAGGACGAGGATGCCGAGCAATCGATTGCGTCCATTCTGCCGTCGGCGGCCGAAGGCACCATTTCTCCGAAGGCGCAGCAGCGCGGGGACGAGGCGGCGGCCGAACTTGACCGCTATCGTGCCATTATCGCCAATGTCAGCTCATTCTTGCTCGAATATGCGATCGAGCCGGTGCCCCAACATTATGAGCTCGCCTATCGCCACCGCGTCGCCGGCGAGCCCGGTCTTGGACAGCAGATCGCGGCCCTGATCCGCGACGGCCATTCCACCATCGAGGCGGTTCGCGGCAATGAGGGCGCGCTCAGCGTGGCGCTGCTTGCCACGCTGGTGCAGCAGGCCCAGCAGCAGCTTGAGGACGTTGCCGCCCTTGCCCGACGCTCGGGCGAGGAAGCCAAGACCTATGGTCAGGCGCTCGAGGACAATATCGCCGAGCTTGCCCCCACGATCGCAAGCCATCCCGTGCTGGGTTCGCTCGTCGGGCTGACCCGGATGATGATCGAGAAAACCGCCGCGGCCGAAACGCAGATGCGGCAATCCGCCTCGCAGATGGAATCGATGCGCGACAGCCTCGATCAGGCGCGCGAGCAAGCAGAGACGGATGCACTCACCGGGCTTTTCAACCGCCGCGCGTTCGAGCGCGAGCTTGGTGCCGCCGCCGAGCGTTCAAAGATCCATGGCAAGCCGCTTGCAGTCGCCTTTTGCGACATCGATCATTTTAAGCTGGTGAATGACACTTACGGTCATGATGTGGGCGACCGCGTGCTCTCCTTCGTCGGCAAGGTGCTGGTGGAAAATGCGGGCAAGCGCGGCATCGTCGCGCGCCATGGCGGCGAAGAATTCGTGCTGCTGTTCGACGGGATGACGCCCGAAGAAGCGCATGAGATCGTCGATATCGCGCGCTACGACCTTGCCCGGCGCAACATTATCGATCGCATCAGTGGCCAGCCGATCGGATCGATCACCCTTTCCGCCGGTGTCGCCGGCATCGGCTTCGACGGCAATATTTCCAACATGCTCCGCCGCGCCGATCGCGCGCTCTATCGCGCCAAGCGGGAAGGCCGCAATCTGGTGCTGCTGGCCGATAATGACCCAGGCAGTGTCAATCTGGATCGGCCGCTCCCCTAGGAACATCGATCAGATCGACTTCGTTTGAGCGCTCATCCGAACGGGGAGCGCATGATGTTCGAAACTTGGTTCAAGCTCGCGGCTGCAGGCATGGATATCGCGCTTGCAGGTGTCCGCACCGGTGAAGCGATGATCGCAGCCGACAGCGTCATTCGCAGCAGAACCGACACTATCGCGCATGCCATGCGCAACCCCCTGTTCGCCGATTATGCGGAGCTGAGCAGGCTCGTGCCCGAAAAGCTCGGCGCGATTGGCCAGGCAGCCAGCGCGGTATCGACGGAAGCGATGGAGATCTGGGCCGATGCCCTGAGCCTCTACCAGACGATGTGGAAAACCAGCCAGGCGGGCGCCGCGGATGTTGGACAGGCGACAGAGATGATGGCCCGGATGGCCAGCCTTTATGGCCTGGCGCTCGATCCTTTCCATGCCAAGGTCACCGCTAATGCGCGGCGCCTGGAAAAAGGACGGCATCGCCGCAAACGGGTCAGCCGTCGATCGTCGCCATCAGCCGGTAGCCAACGCCGGTCTCGGTGACGATCAGCTTCGGTTCGCTGGGATCCTTTTCAAGCTTTTGCCGCAGGAGCGTGATGTAGGTCCGTAGATTCTGGCCGTCAGCGGTGGGATCGTTCCAGCCCGCGAGAAGAAGCTGGCGTCGCGTCACCACCTGCCCGGCGTGACGGGCCATGGCTTCGATCAACGCGAATTCCTTAGGCGAAAGCTTAACATCCTGGCCCATAAACTGGACGGAGCGCTGGACATAATCGATGACGAGCTCGCGCGATTTGAACATCTGACTGCCTGCAGCACCGTTCGTTCGGCGGAGAGCGGCGCGGATGCGGGCGAGCAGTTCGTCGATGCTGAATGGCTTGTTGAGATAATCGTCCGCTCCCCCGTCGAGCGCGGCGATCTTTTCGGTTTCCTGATGACGCGCTGAAATCACGATGACGGAGCGACAGCTGTAGCCGTGCAAATTGGCGATGATTTCCTTGCCGTCGGCGTCGGGCAATCCCAGATCGAGCAATGCGACGTCATAGGCGCATTGCCGCGCCTTGCGTAGCGCTTCGGCAGCGTTGCTCGCCGTCGTGACATCATATTGATGCGCGGCGAGCACCGGTTTGAGGGTCTGGGCAATTGCCGGCTCATCATCGATAATCAGAACCTGCCTAGCCATTCACGACATCCTCCAACTCAACTCGAACCAGCGGCAATATTATCGATATCTCAAGCCCGGAGCCGCCGGGATGCGGGCTGCTTGCCTCGATCTTGCCCTCGAACGCCTCCACGAAGCCGCGGGCGATGAACAGGCCGAGGCCTTGTCCATTGGTATGTCGCGAACTCTTGCTGCGGAAGAAGGGCTCGAAGATATTGTTGAGATTATCGCTGCCCACGCCTTTGCCATTATCGCGAATGCGAATCACTACTTTTCCGCCGGCTGCCTCTACGTGAATCCGGATCGCGCTGCCCGGCTGCGTGTAGACGACCGCATTTTCAAGGATGTTGAAGAACACCTGTTCGAGCATGGCCGGATTGGCCATCACGGTTACCGGATAATCCGGCAACTCTTTGAAGATAGGATGATTCGGTCCTGCCGCACGAGCGGAAATCACAGCCTTGCCGAGCAACTCGACGACATCGACCGGCTCGAGCTGGCCAGCGACGTCGCCGCCTTGCAACCGGCCGAAGCTCAACAGCTTTGCGATAAACCGGTCCAGCCGCGTGCATTGTTCCTCGATGGTTTGCAGCATCTCAGCTCTCACCTCGGCTGAAAAAGAGGGGCCGAAGCGCTTGAGGCTGGCAGCGGACGCCGAGATGGCGGCGATGGGCGTACGGAGATCATGCGAAAGCGAAGATAAGATGGTAGTTTTGAGTTGCTCGGAGCGCTGCACGGCTTCGGTCTCGGCCTTCTGCTCCAGCAGGTCGCAACGTTCCACTGCCATCGCAAGCAGATCAACAAATGCCGGCAGATCGATATCGCTCGGCTCGAATCGACGATCGGGCGGGGCGCCGCCAGGTACCGCGAGCGCTAGCCCGATCACCTTTTGCAGATTGTGCTGGACGGCGCCCAGCCGGCCACGTTCCACATAGGGAAGGAGACGGCTGCGAATTTCCGCCTGCGGAATGGTCGAGCGCAGCACGATCGCGACATCCTCCAGATGCACGGCCTTCTGCAGCGCGCTGCTGAATTGCACCAGAAGGTCAAGCTGGTGGCGTGCGGCTTCGGCCGATTCGGCGCGATCGGTCAAGCGCCCCGCCAATATGCCCGAAATCAGCGCGGCAAAGTTGAAGCCGAACAGCGGTGCATAATAATCCAGCGTGATTGTGCCGAATTCGAAGATCGGATTGCGGATGAAGATGCTGTAGATGCACGACGCCGCGAACCCCGCGGCCAAGCCGGAGCGCAAGCCGCGCGATGCACCGATCAGCATCACGCACATCAGGTAAACAAGGGCCGAGGTGATCGGCCGATGCTCCGCCTGCGCCTGATATGAAACCACCGTCACTGCTGCGAACACGATCAGCGTAGCGACACGGGAGCGCCTCAGCAGCTTGGCAACATGGGACGGATCGATTTTGCTGATGCCAAAAAAGGCCATGGTTCGACTGCCCTTCCCGTGCCCTAATCCCTGCCATTCGCGGCTTTTGCTGTCATGTCCCAATTTGACGCATGTGCGAACGAACGCCAATTCTTGACGGATTTTTAACTAGACCGCAAAACATGCCGGAATGATAACCAAGGTATTAACCGGGACACAGGGGTTTAATCATATGCGTAAGTTTGCTGTAGCGTTTGGAGCTGCTGTTTCAGCCCTTGCGGTCACCGCTCCTGCCAGCGCCGCCACGTTCGTACTGAACGTCGATCAGCCCACCGACTCGGTTCATTTCGGTAATTCGACCAACAAATACAAATATTTCTACGATTTCTTCAATTTCGACCTGCCCAAGCAGGGCATCGTTGATATCAACATCAGCTCTTTCGCGAATCGGCCCTGGCTCGATGTTGTGCTCACCAAGGTCACCCTTGATGGCAACCTGCTCACCCGACTCGCCAGCGGCCCGCACGAGATCTGGTCCGGCAAGGACATCTTCCTGGGCGAAGGCAGCCACCAGCTCTTCGTATATGGCCGCTCGGGATCGCGCGGCGGCACCTATGCGGGTGACCTGAACTACACCGCTGTTCCTGAACCCGCCGCTTGGGCGATGATGATTTCAGGCTTCGGCTTTGTCGGCGCGATGATGCGCCGCCGCCGGACGAAGCTTAGCGTTCGTTACGCCTAATCGCAGCGCCGCTTGCGGCATTGGGGGTAGAAAGCGCCCGGGGAAATCCTCCGGGCGCTTTTTTTATGGCCGGAAAAGATGACGCGATTTCTTACCGTCTTAGCAGGAATACCGCATGTTCCGCGCGCCAGTTTGCATTGGCCGGACCAATCCGCCTCGCCGAGCCACCTGACAGAAACCAGGCATTTTCGACGACCACGCCATGCTCGGCAACGAACGCACGAAAATCATTCACCGTAAGCTGGTGGATATTCTCGGTTTCATACCAGCTCACCGGCAATGCCGCCGTCACCGGCATATGCCCGCTCCACATCAATGACCATCGCACGCGCCAATAGGCAAAATTGGGGAAGGATACGAAGGCGCGCCGCCCAATCCTGAGCAACTCGTGCAACACCCGATCCGGCGCGCGCGTGGTTTGCAGCGTCTGGCTCAGAATCGCGTAATCGAAGGTGTCGTCGGGATAGTAGGAAAGATCGGTGTCGGCATCGCCCTGGATCACGGAAAGGCCGCGCGTCACGGCGAGCGAGACGTTTAGCGGATCAATCTCGATCCCGCGCGCATCGACCTGCTTCCGATCGCGCAATTCCGCCATGAGCGCACCATCGCCGCAACCAATGTCGAGCACGCGGGTGCCCGAGGCGACGTTGGCGGCGATGATGGCAAGATCCGGGCGAAGCGTCATGGCAGACAGCCATTCATAGGCCGGCCCTCAGGAAGCCGTCCACAACGCGATTCATCTCAGGAACGTCGAGCAGAAAAGCGTCGTGTCCGAACGGCGACGAAAGCTCGACAAAGCTGACGGCCGCTCCTGCGGCGTTGAGCGCATGCACGATTTCCCGGCTTTCCGATGTAGGATAGAGCCAGTCGCTGTCGAACGAGATCAGGCAGAAACGGGTATCGCTTCCCACGAAGGCGTTGGCGAGGCGGCCGCCATGTTCCTCCGCCAGATCGAAATAGTCCATCGCGCGCGTGATGTAGAGATAGCTGTTCGCATCGAAGCGATCGACGAAGCTGATCCCCTGGTGCCGCAAATAGCTTTCCACCTGGAAATCCGCGTCAAAGCCGAAACTCACGGCATCCCTGGCCTGCAGACGGCGGCCGAACTTTTCCGTAAGCCCGGCTTCGGACAAATAAGTGATATGCGCCGCCATCCTGGCGACCGCCAGTCCGGCGCTCGGCATTGCCTGATCCGCATAATAATTGCCGTCGCGCCAGTTCGGATCAGCCATGATCGCTTGCCTGCCAACTTCATGGAAAGCAATATTCTGCGCAGAATGGCGGCCCGCCGTCGCGATCGCGATGGCCGAACGGACGCGCTCGGGATAGGTCGCGGCCCACTCGAGCACCTGCATGCCTCCCATCGATCCGCCCACCACCGCGGCGAGCGTCGTGATCTGGAGATGATCGAGCAGCATTGCCTGCGCGCGAACCATGTCGCGGATCGTGATCACCGGAAAGCGCATCGCATAGGGAAGATCGTTCGCAGGATCAGTGGAGCCCGGCCCGGTCGAGCCCATGCAGCCGCCCAGCACGTTGGCGCAGATGACGAAGTGCCGCTCGGGGTCGATCGGCTTTCCCGGGCCCACCATACGCGGCCACCAACCCGGCTTTCCCGTGCGCGGATGCGTGGAAGCAACGAATTGATCGCCCGTGAGCGCATGACAGATCAATATCGCGTTGGAGCGCTCTGCGTTGAGCGTACCATAGGTCTCATAGGCGATATCGATGGGGCCAAGCTGCGCCCCTCCGTCCAGCCGCAGCGGGCCAGGCAGCGTGATCGAGCGGGCAAGCCCGAAACGTTGATCATCCGTCATCGCGGCTGGGGCTAGGGTGGGTATGCGCGGCTTGTCAACGTTCGGTCGCCCGCATAGAGCGCTTCGCCATGACCGGACCCGCGCCAAAGCCCTGGATCGATGCTATCTCCCCCTATGTGCCGGGGCGGTCCTCGGGCGATGATGGGCGAAAGCTCGTCAAGCTTTCGGCAAATGAAAATCCGCTCGGAACGGGCAGCAAGGCGCAAGACGCCTATCTTGCAGCGAAAGGGACGTTGAATCTCTATCCCGATCCGGGTGCCACCATTTTGCGCGAGGCGATCGCGGCCAAGTTCGATCTGGATCCATCGCGCGTGATCTATGGCACCGGCTCCGACGAAATCCTCCATCTCGCCGCCGGCGCTTTCGCTGGGCCAGGCGATGAAGTGCTATTCGTACGCTACGGCTTTTCGGTCTATCCGATCGCTGCCCGCCGGGTCGGCGCCGAACCAATCGAGGCCGACGATCGCAATTATGCAACCGATGTGGACACGCTGCTGGCGCGCGTCACGGGGAAAACGCGCGTAATCTTCATCGCCAATCCCAACAACCCGACGGGCACCTATTCCGGGCCGGGTGACATCGCCCGCCTGCACGCCGGGATTCCTGCGGATTGCCTGCTGGTGATCGACCAGGCTTACTCGGAATATCTCGCTCCCGAAGAAGATGATGGCGGTCTGGCGCTGGCGCGCGAGGCGACCAATGTCATCATCACCCGAACCTTTTCGAAAATCCACGGCCTCGCGGCGGAACGGATCGGCTGGGGTTATGGGCCGGCACCGGTGATTGCCGCCATGCACAAGATCCGTGCTCCGTTCAATGTGACCACGGCTGGCCAGCTGGCAGCCGTGGCGGCAATCCAGGACGATGATTTCGTTTCGAAGAGCCGCGAGCACAATCTGAAATGGTTGCGCTGGTTCGAGGCCGAGATTGCAGGTCTCGGCAATTTCGGGCTTCGGGCCGTTCCAAGCAAGGCGAACTTCTCGCTCGTCCTGTTCGAAGGCAGGGTGACAGCCGAGGAGGCGTACAAGCATTTAATGGACAAGGGCTATATCGTTCGCTGGCTCCCCGGCCAGCGCCTTGCCCACGGCCTGCGCATCACCATTGGCCAGGAAGAAGATATGCGCGCGATCGCAGAGGCCTTGCGCGAACTTTGTGAAGCGGCCCGCTGATGCTTCCCTTCTCCCGCGTCGCCGTTATCGGACTTGGCCTCATCGGTTCGTCAATCGCGCGGGCGATCCGCGAAAATATGCCCACCGTGCGGGTGACGGGGCATGATGCGGATGCCGATGTCCGCGCGCGCTCGGTGGCGCTCGGTTTCTGTCACGACGTGGCTGATACGGCTGGCGCGTCGGTCACTGACGCCGATCTCGTCATCCTTTGCGTGCCGGTGGGTGCCATGGGCGCGGTGGCGGCTGAGATCGCCGGCGATCTTTCGCCCGAAGCAGTGATCAGCGACGTCGGCTCCTCGAAGGCGAGCGTAGCGGCAGCGCTCGGCACGAGCTTGCCGGGCGTGACGATCGTGCCGGCGCATCCTGTCGCCGGCACCGAAAATAGTGGCCCGGAGGCAGGCTTTGCATCCCTGTTCAACGGCCGCTGGTGCATCATCACGCCGATCGAAGCTTCGACCGACGCAGCCGTCGAACGGCTGGCGATCTTCTGGGAACGGTTGGGCGCAAAGGTGGATCGGATGGACCCGAGGCACCACGATCTGGTGCTCGCCGTCACCAGCCACCTGCCGCACCTGATCGCCTACACGATCGTCGGCACCGCGTCGGATCTCGAAGGCGTCACCCGCAGCGAGGTGATCAAATATTCGGCCGGTGGTTTTCGCGACTTCACGCGCATCGCGGCATCCGATCCAACAATGTGGCGGGACGTATTCCTCGCCAACAAGGATGCTGTCCTGGAAATGCTGCAACGTTTCAGCGAGGATCTGACCGCGCTGCAGCGCGCGATCCGGTGGGGCGACGGCGACACCCTTTTCGAACTTTTCACGCGCACGCGGGCGATCCGCCGCAGCATCATCGAAGAAGGCCAGGATGACGAGCGGCCGGATTTCGGCCGCGCTCATTAACCGCCGGTCTCCAGCGCGTTGATCGCCGCGTGGACAAGGGCTTCGGCCTCCTCGCGCGGCAGCCCGGGCGGAATGAGCTCGCCAAAACGGAAGGTGATCGTGCCGGAGCGCTTCAGGAAGCTGTTGCGCGGCCATAATCTGCCACTGTCGAGCGCAACCGGCACGACCGGAAGGTCGAGCTGCCGGTAAAGCCCGGCGAAGCCGGATTTGATCGGCGGGTGCTCCCCCGGCGCCACGCGCGTACCCTCCGGGAAGATCATGATGGCGCGGCCTGCCGCCATCGCGTCGCGCGCGGCACGTAGCATCGCACGCAATGCGCCAGCACTGCCCTCGCGCGTTACGGGAATGGAGCCATATTGCTGCGCAAGACGGCCCCACAGAGGAATATCGGCGAGCTCCCGCTTCAGCACGATGGCCGGCGCTCCCAGTATGACCACCAGTTCGATCGTTTCGTACATCGACTGATGCTTGCACGCGATCAATACCGCGCCTTGCGGCACCTGTCCTTCGATCCGGCTCCGAATTCCGAGAAGGTTGCGGCAACACCAGCCGTGAAAGTGGGCCCAACGCAGCCCATGCGCACGAACAGCATCGTCACCGCGCAAGGAGGCGGGCAGTGCCAGTAACATCGCGACGATCGTGCCTGCGTAAAAGACCAAGGCGAACAGCAGCGAGCGCAGAATTGCCATGCCGTGCTAAATGCCGAACAGCGCGGACGCGCGGCGAAGCAGATATTTGTTATATTCCTTTACCAGCGGCACCAGCTGCGGTTCGCTGGGTACGCCATCCGCCACGATCGTGACGCCGCTGCCGAGCGCGTGGCCCAACTCGAACCGTGCGCGCGCCATGTGCCAGTCGGTCGTGACCAGCCGAACGCTCCTGAACTTGTTGCGCTTCAGCCAGTTGGCCGATTCCAATGCGTTGGAACGGGTGTCGACGGATTCGTGACCAAGATCGATCTTCCGCTCGAAAAGGTCGCCGGGCACATCATATTCAGCGGCAAGCTCTTGCGGCTTCACCCTGCGGTCAACGCCGGATACCAGCATGCGCTTGGCCTTGCCCGCCTCCAGGAGCTTCAGGCCTCGCTGGATACGCCCGGGACCACCGGTCAGCACAACGATCCCGTCGGTGGCGCGATCGTCTGCGGCCCCCGGCAGAAGGATCACGAACAACGCCAGTCCGAGCGCCCATAACAGGGGCGGAATCGCCAGAAGGCGCAGGATCACAGGATCCGCCCCAGCGTTCTTAGGATGGTGAGGCGCGCAGTCACCATGGCAAGCGCCGTTGCTCCGAGCGGAAACAAGATCAGCACAGTCCACGTCGCCCTCGTCAACGCAACATTACCGACGAGTTCCGAGCCCAGTCCTTGAACGCGCTCGATCAGGATGAGGAGCACGGCCGCAGCCGCAGCAAGGCCGACGATGCCGCCGAACAGTGCGTCAAGCGCGATACGCCGCTGAAACAGTCGGGCGATCTGAACGTCGGTTCCTCCCAGCAAATGCATCACGTCGATGGTATCGCGATGATTGTCCAGCGTCGCTCGGGCCGCAAGGACGACGGTGAATGCGGTCGCCGCCCCCATCAGCACCACCAGCGCAAGGGCAAGCCATTTCAACAGGTTCATCAGCTTGTTCAATGGCGTCAGCCATTGGCCGTGCGCATCGATCCGCCCCGATGGCGCCGCGCCCTTCACCGCTTCGATAATCTCGGGCAGGGCATCTGCCGCCTGCCCTGCAAGATCCACATCAATCATGTCCGGGATAGGCACATCGGTTGTGTCGAACGACGTACCAAGCCAGGGCGCGAGTTGCTTTTCAAGCTGTTGCGGATCGAGGCGTTCGACATGCGCAATTCGCGGATTCCTGGCAAGCCGCCGCAGCACGGCCTGGGTCTGGCGGGCGCGCTCGAATGGATCCGCTTCCACGATCTGAATGGTGATGCGCCCGGCAAGCTCATCCGCCAGATGCCTCGCCGCCTCGCGCACGCCCAAGCCGCCTGCTGCGATCAGCACCGAGAGAAACATCATGATCGCGATGACCCAGGGCATGGGCCCGGCGAACTGGCCTTCGGGGAGCAGGCGCCCGTTGCGGTGGTGCCATGAATGGAGCCGGAGCATTAGTCCTCGCCCTGCGGAGTTCGAGGCGGGTTGCGGAGCGCGCCGGTGGGATCGGAGACCCGGCCCTTGTCGAGCCGCATCAGTTGCGAATGCGCGATGCGCGAAAGCAAATGGACGTCGTGGGTCGCCACCACCACCGTCGTCCCAAGCTTGTTGAGCGCTTCGAAGAGGTAGAGCAGCCTTCCCGCCATTTCCGGATCGACATTTCCGGTGGGCTCGTCTGCGACCAGCATGTCCGGCCGGCCGATCACGGCCCGCGCTATGGCGACGCGCTGTTGTTCCCCGCCGGACAAAGTTGCCGGACGCGCATTGGCCCTGCTCGCAAGCCCGACCCATTCGAGCATTTCCCGGACGGGCGTTTCGATCTCACCTTCGCTCACGCCCGCGACGCGCAGCGGCAGCGCCACATTGTCATAGGCGGAGAGATAGGGGACGAGCCGGAAATCCTGGAACACCACGCCGATGCGCCGCCGGAAGGCGGGCAGGCGCGCCCGCGGCAGCGTCACGATATCCTCGGAAAAGAGGCGGATCAGCCCCCGGCTTGGCCGCAGCGCCAGATAGAGCAGCTTGAGCAGCGAGGTCTTTCCCGCACCCGACGGGCCAGTCAGGAAGGTGAAGGAGCCCGCCGGCAGGTTGAAGCTGACGTCCGAAAGCGTCTCCGCGCCCGTGCCGTAGCGCAAACCGACATTTTCGAATTGCACGATGCTTGCCATCGCAATTCGGCCTGCCTTTCCGAAGATGAGCCCCTTCCTCCGCAATGGCACAGGCCGCCCACATAGGTAAAGTCGGCACAAGGCTTGCAGCGGCGCGGCGGGCATGGTTAGAGATGCTTCAACGATCCTGGGGAGGGGCCCACAGGTGCTGAGCGGCGATAACCAATGATCCTCACCTGCCCCGCGTGCAAGACCCGTTACCTTGTGCCGGATGCCGCCATCGGGCCGACGGGGCGCCAGGTGCGATGCGCGTCGTGCAAGCATAGCTGGTTCGAGGAACCGCCTCCGCTGGAATTGTCCAAGGCGTCCGTCACCACAACAGGCGCGGCCGAACAGTTCGGCGTGGCGAACCCGCCACCGCCGCCCATCCCCGCCGCTCCCGAGCCGGTGCGCTCGTTCGTCGACCAGCCGCCTGTTGCCGTCCGTCAACCCGACCCGTTCATCCATGAGCCGCCGTTTCGGCCGCGCCGCAATCATGCGCGGATGCTCACCTGGGCCGCGATCTGCTTCGCTGTTGTGGCGATGGGGGCGACATTGGTGCTGCTGATGCTGGGCTCCAATGGATTTGCCGAACGGCTGGGGCTGATGCGATCGGAGAGTCCGCTCAAGATCGAGGTCACGAACAAGCCGGACCGCGAGCCGATGGCGAACGGCAGCGAGCGGCTGATTGTGAGCGGGCGGATCGTCAATCCGACCAGCGAGCCGCAGCCGGTGTCCAATATCCGCGCCGAATTGCGCGATGCACAGGGCCGCACGGTCTATAGCTGGATGATCGCCTCGCCGGTGCAAGTGCTGCCGCCCAATGCTTCGGCCAATTTCGATACGGCAGCGGTAGATTTCCCACGCGCTTCGCAGAAGCTGAACTTGGATTTCGCTGACTCGTCGAATGAGTAGGACGCAGCCGGCGACCCTGATTGGGGGTCGGATGGCGAAAACCAGCCATAGTTCTGGCATTCGGTTCCCCGACATGAGTCAAAATGTCGTTGCGCGCGCGCCGACGGTTATGTTCGCTCGCGCTTTCGCACCGCTTGACTCCTTTTGCACCTGGCATCCAGAACAAAACAAGAACATACTGGATGAGTCGAGGTTCGCAATGCTTGGTTCAATGACGATGCCGCGGTATCGGCACCGGCTGTTTTTCGCCCTTTTTCCTCCCCCGCTGATGGCGCGACGGATCGCAAATTGGGCGCAGGCCCGCTTCGGGCCGCATGCGGCGTTCGTGCGCGCTACGCGTCTGCACCTAACGCTCGACATATTGGAAGATTTCGAGACCTTCCCCGGGGAGATTGCCGAGCGGCTGATCGAAGTGGGGAAGGTGGTAGCAGCCGATCCTTTCATGATCGAGCTCGATCAGGTGAATGCCGGCGGCGGCACCGTCGCGTTGCGCCCGCGATTGAGGAACGCCGCCCTGCAGCAGCTCGCGGACGCGATCGCTGATGCCCGCAGCAATGCCGAAATCGCCGCCCGTCCCGGATATCGCTTCAATCCGCACATGACGCTCGCTTACCGGGAGGCGCCGCCATTTTGCCAAATGGTGACGCCGTTCGCCTGGTCGGTTCAGCAATTCGTACTGATCCATAGCCTGCTGGGCCAGACGCGCCACGAACCAATCGCATCGTGGGAACTGACCGGCAAGCATGAGGACCAATATCTTCTGTTCTGAGCATGATTGGCGCCGCGGGGCGGACGCGCATGAGGCTTGTTTCGCATTGCGCGGCGAAGCCATTGCGGACCGGCGCAGCCTTTGCTAGAGGCACGCGCCTGCCAACGCCCCGGCCTCCGGGGCCCTACTCGATGTGCGGTCGTGGCGGAACTGGTAGACGCGCAGCGTTGAGGTCGCTGTGGCCGAAAGGCCGTGGAAGTTCGAGTCTTCTCGACCGCACCAACGACAGTTAAGTAACTGATATAGAGAGATATTTTCGGACTGCGGCGAAAAAGTCGCCGACTTTTCGGGCCTTTGGCGTACTCATCGCAACACCGTGGCGGTCACCTTGGTCTCCGGCCTCAGCTACCTCGGATAACGAAGGCGCCGGTCTCCGCCTTGTCAAAAGCCGGCCTCAGTTGCGTTGCTTGCACGATGCGCATCTGATGCAGGTCGCGGACGGAAGAGGATACCCGCGGCGAGTAAAAGGGCTCCCCGGAGGGAGCCCTTTTCGGAGTAGGTTGAGGTTCAGGCCGGGAAAAGTACGCCCAGGAGAAAATCAATCAGACAACGGTCCGGTTGCTCTCCTTCAGAATACAAAAGACGCTAAGCTGCCGTTCCAACCGATCGGTGGCATGGCGCCTCTTCCGGGTGCGCAGCTGCAACGGCGTAATCCGGGCGGTCCACGAATCGCGGGCTACCGTGCAGTGTCGCCTGTCTTGGTCACTGATTTTGGAGCAGGAAAAGGAACGCGAGTGTCATTCAGACTGGCGAGAAAAGCCAGGACATTGGCGCGATCGGCACCATTACGGATGCCGCCGAACGCCATCTTGTTACCTGGCACTACCCGTGAAGGCCGGGCGATATACTGATCAAGCTCTTCATACGTCCAGCTGCCCGGGTGGGTAGTCATTGCCGGCGAGTAGGCGAAACCCGTGTGCGAACCTATGTCGCGGCCGACGACGCCCCAAAGATTAGGGCCGACGAGGTTCGGCCCGCCTTTCGTGAAATTATGGCAGCTCATGCATATCTTGGCTGTGCTCTTCCCACGCTCAGGATCGGCGGCGGCGAGGCGCGTGCCGAGATCGACCTCGGGCTCGGCGATTGCAACAACCGTGGGGTTGGCAAGGGCTGGCGGGGGGATCGCACCACGATCGACCTTGGTCATATAACCGATCAGGCGCACCTGGCTGCCGGGCTGATCGAGCCCCGCGGGCCAACTTCGTTGTAAAGAGCCGCGGTCGACCAGTGGTTGATCGAGGCCAGGGACGGCGTATCCGGCTACGGACGGGTAGGTTTCTGGAACGGCAAGATTTCCGATCCATCCGGCGCCGAACGCGGTTGCGATCCCGAACGAGATCGCTGCAGCGATCATGGGCCTTCGTCCGTTCGCCATTGCTCACCCTCCCCGATCGAAGAACAGGATGCGCGTCCAGAAGGTGTAATCGGATTCGATCAGCATCATGCCCACCAGCGTTGCCAGACACAGCGGCGGCACAAGAATGGCGTAAATCAGCGAAAGCCGTTCCCAGGCCATATGCATGAAGATTGAGACGATCAGCCCAGCCTTCAGCACCATGAAGGTGAGGATCAGGAACCAGCGCAGTGCGCCCTCGAAATGAAAATAGTCGACCGAGTAGGACAAGGCGCTGAGCACGAACAAATAACCCCAGACCTTGAGATAGACACCGATCGGATGCTGCTGTCCCTTGGCGTGAGCCGATGTGGGAGCATGTGCTTCGGGGTGTTCGGTCAGGCGGTCCATCGGCTGCTCCTCACCAAAGATAGAAGAAGGCGAAAATGAAAACCCAGACGAGGTCGACGAAATGCCAGTAGAGCCCGGCAATCTCGACAGCCTCATAACCGCGCTTGTCGTAATGGCCGCGCAGCACCTTCGATGCCACGATGAGGAGCATGATCACGCCCGCCGAAACGTGCAGCCCGTGGAAGCCGGTGATCATGAAGAAGCTCGCGCCGAATTGTGGCGCACCCATCGGGTTGCCCCACGGGCGCACGCCCTCCTCAAAGATCAGCTTATGCCACTCGAAGGCCTGCATCGAGACGAAGGTCACGCCGAACAGCGCCGTGGCGAACATCAGCGCGGCCGTTTTTCTGCGGTCCCCGCGATATCCAAAATTGACTGCCATCGCCATCGTACCGCTGCTGCTGATCAGCACGAAGGTCATAATCGCGATCAGGATCAGCGGAATGCTCTGCCCCCCGATCGTCAAGGCGAAGACCGCGCTCGGGTTGGGCCAGGGCACCGTCACCGATGATCGCATCGTCATGTAGGAGGTGAGGAAGCAGGTGAAGATGAAGGTATCGCTAAGCAGGAAGATCCACATCATGGCCTTCCCCCAGTGGACCGCCTTGAAGACTTCCTGATCGCCGGCCCAATCTGCGGCAAACTCGTTCACGCCCTGGGGGGGCGAATGGGCGGTGTCCGCCGCTTGGACTGCGGTCTGCGTCATGATTGGTCCACTTCGCTTTCGATCAGGTCGATAACAACAATCCGAACATCGCCAGCCAAACCACCAGCAGGAAATGCCAATAGGTAGCGCTCAAGCTCACAATTCCATGCACGTCGATTCCGTTCGTCGCGCGGCCGATCGCCCGCGCCCACGCCACGAGGCCCCCGCCGATATGGAGACCGTGGAAGGTCGTGATGAGATAGAAGAAGCCGATCGCGGGATTGGAGGAAGGGAAATGCACCACCGGCTGGCTGAGATCGCTCCAGTCACCGAGACACAGCGACGGGCCCGCGAGAAAAAAGCCGGCGTCATGAAGCTGCCGCCAGACGACAAGCTGGCCGGCTAGAAACAGGAAGCCCAGCACCCCGCCGGCAATCAGATATTCACGTATCTTTGCTGTCTGCTGATGTTGCGCGGCAAAGCGCGCCGCCTCCCAGACAATGCTTGCAAGAACCAAGACGCCGGTATTGACCCACAGCAGCGTCGGCCGGGGGATCGAATGCCAATCGTGCACGACTTCATAGCTTTCGCCGTGCGACAGCATCCGCATCAGATAAGCAGCGGTCAGGAGAGTGAAGAGCATGGTTGCGACGCAGAAATAGACCCACAGTGCCACCCGCGCCGCCTCCGGCCGATAGTCTGCCGGTTCGAGATACGCGGTAGCGCCCGGCGTCTCCCAACTCTTCTCGGTGAGCCTGTCGAAGATGCTCATGTCGGATGATGCCGCGCCGTTCTGTCCGGCGGCTCGTTCTGGGGAATGAAGTCTCTGGCTGCACCGGGCACACTATAATCATAGGCCCAGCGATAGACGGTTGGCAGTTTCGGCCCCCAGTTTCCATGTGCTGGCGGCGTATCGGGTGTCTGCCATTCGAGCGAGGCCGCACCCCAAGGATTGGGATCGGCCTTGGGGCCTTTGAACAGGCTCCAAATCATATTGCAGAAGAAGACGCCCTGCCCGACGAACACGATCAGCGCGGCGATCGTGATCGCTTCGTTCGCGCTATGCGCCGATTGCGGAATGAACGCCGTATCGCCGAGCGCATAATAGCGCCGCGGGACGCCCAGAAAGCCCAGATAATGCATCGGCAGGTAGATCGCGTAGACGCCGAGGAAAGTGACCCAGAAATGGATCTTGCCCAGCGTCTCATTCCACATCCGGCCAGTGATCTTCGGATACCAGTGATAGATGGCGCCGAAGATTACCAGGATCGGCGAGACCCCCATCACCATATGAAAATGGCCGACGACGAACATCGTGTCGCTGAGCGGCACGTCGACCGAGACATTGCCGAGGAACAGGCCGGTCAGCCCGCCATGGATGAACGTGAACAGGAAGCCGATCGCGAACAGCATCGGCACGCGCAGATGGATGTCGCCGCGATACAGGGTCAGCAGCCAGTTATAGACCTTGATCGCGGTCGGGACCGCGATGATCAGCGTCGAGGTCGCGAAGAAGAACCCGAAATAGGGGTTCATGCCGCTCACATACATATGGTGCGCCCAGACGAAGAAGCTCAGCGCGCCGATGATCACGATTGCCCACACCATCATCCGGTAGCCGAAAATGTTCTTGCGGGCATGGACACTGATCAGATCCGACACGATCCCGAAAGCCGGCAGCGCGACGATATAGACCTCCGGATGCCCGAAGAACCAGAACAGGTGCTGGAACAGGATCGGGCTGCCGCCGTGATAGCCGAGTTGCTGCCCCATCGAGACGATCGACGGCATGAAGAAGCTCGTGCCCGCGATCCGATCGAGCAGCATCATGATCGACGCAACGAACAGCGCCGGGAAAGCGAGCAGCGCCATGATGCTGGCGACGAAGATGCCCCATACCGAGCAGGGCATTCGCATCAGCGTCATGCCCCGGGTGCGCGCTTGCAACACGGTCACCACATAATTGAGCCCGCCCATGGTGAAGCCGATGATGAACAGCACCAGCGACGTCAGCATCGTGATGATGCCCCAGTGATGCCCCGGCGTTCCTTCAAGGATCGCTTGCGGCGGATAGAGCGTCCATCCCGCGCCGGCGGGCCCGCCGGGCACGAAGAAGCCCGTCACCAGCACGATAACCGCGAGCAGATAGACCCAATAGCTCAGCATGTTGACGAACGGGAACACCATATCCCGCGCGCCCACCATCAGCGGGATCAGATAATTGCCGAATCCGCCCAGCAGCAGCGCGGTGAGCAGATAAACCACCATGATCATGCCGTGCATGGTCACGAACTGCAGATAGTTGTTCGGCGTGATGAAATGGAAGGTGTCGGGGAAGCCGAGTTGCAGCCGCATCAGGACGGAGAGCACCAGCGCGACCAGCCCAATCGCGATCGCGGTCAGCGAATATTGGATTGCGATGACCTTGTGATCCTGGCTCCAGACATATTTTCCGATGAAGGTGTGGGGATGATGCAGCGGAATCAGGTCGTCAGCGATGGTGACGGTAGCCATCATTTATCCCCAATCGATACCGGTTGCGCGAGTGCGAGACGGGTATTGGCCGCATCGGCGCGCGCCAGAAGTTGCGAATAGTTCGATTGCCCGGCCAGCCAGCTGTCGAACGACTTTTGGTCGGCCACGACGACATTGCTGCGCATCATGTAGTGTCCCATGCCGCAAAGTTCCGCGCAGAGGACCTCGAAGGTTCCGGTGTTGGTCGGCTTCATCCAGAAATAGGTGACGATGCCGGGAACCAAGTCCATCTTGGCCCGGAATTGTGGCACGTAGAAATCGTGCAACACATCCTTCGATCGCAATATGAGCTTTACCGGGCGATTCACTGGAAGATGCAGATCGCCGCTCTCCACCAATATGTCGTCACGCGCATAGGGATCGCGCGGGTTGAGCCCGAAAGGATTGTCGGGCGTGACATTGCTTGTGCTGGCGGTGCCGAGCACGCCATCGGGTCCAGGGAAGCGATAACTCCATTGCCATTGCTGCCCGATCGCCTCGACCACCGTCGCCTCTTTGGGCACGGTGACGAACTCATGCCAGGCGAGCAGGCCCGGTGCCAGCATGGCGACGATACCGGTCCCGGTCCAGACCGTCAGCTGCTTTTCGAGCCGGGCATTTTCCGGTTCGTAATGCGCTGTGTTGCCTGGCTTGTGCCGGTAGCGAATGATCACCCAGGCCATGAACAGGTTGAGCGCGATGAAGACGATCCCGCAGATCCACATCGTGATCATCAGCGCATCGTCGATCGATCCCCAATTGGACGCACGCGGGGTCTGCCACCATGGCGCGAATAATTGGAAGGCGATCGACACCAATACCAACAGAGCGATCGCGATTGCTATTGCCACGCATCTTCCCCGTCTGTGAGCGTTTGCACCCACGTCCGGGACCATTGTCAGGTTCTGACCGGCGCGCGGGAACCAACAGACATCTTCACTATAGAACGAGACCACCCATAAAGATAGCGCCGTGATAAATCCGAACCGACCAAAAATTGCGCGTCAAGCCGACGACCGTTGCGTCGGGTCGCGGTGAGACCCTCGGCGGCACCACTCGCTCGGGAATCCCTACCAATTCAAATCAAATGAATGACGCTCTAGCTGAATGGTGCTCCAGCGGATGCGGCAAACTTACTGCAGGGGAACCCAAAAAATGTTCTTGCGCCTGTGAGAGGAACGGCCCAGCTTGAGTATTCACGTCCTTGCGCGTCAGATGCAAGACAAGGGGAAGGTGCCCGCGGCGGACCTCTGCTTCTAGCGCCCGGCGCGCCTTCGCATGAGAGGAGGCGAACCGATGGGCACACTCCCCACCACCGATACAGTTCCCACCGGCCGAAATGCCCGCATGGTCGCTCTGGTCGGACCGGCGGGCGCGGGCAAGACGAGCCTGGCTGAAGCGCTGCTTCACGCCAGCGGCGCGATCAACCGGGCCGGGTCAATAGCGGCGGGCTCAACGGTTGGCGATGCGAGCGACGAAGCGCGATCACGTGGCGGTTCCACTGAAATCAATCTTTCACATTTCTCGTGGCAGGGAGATCGCTTCACGCTCCTTGATGTGCCCGGTGCGGTGGGCTTGATCGCCGACGGATTCGCTGCCCTGCAATCTGCGGACCTCGCCCTTGTGGTGGTTGATCCGGTACCCGAACGCGCAGGTCTGGCCGAACCTATTCTGCGGCGGCTGGATGCACTCGGCATCCCCCACGCCGTCGTCGTCAACCGTATCGACACCGCCCGCGTTGGATCCGTCCATGGCCTGATCGACAAGTTGCAGCCGCTCAGCCGTGAATCGCTGGTGCTCCGACAGATTCCTGTTCGCGAAGGTGAACAGGTTGTGGGCTATGTCGACCTGGCTTTGGAACGGGCTTACCGATACTGCTCGGGCAGCAAGTCCCAGAAAATCGAGATGTCAGCGGATGTCGCCATTCTCGAACGGAAAGATCGCGGCAAACTGCTCGAAACATTGGCCGATTTCGATGATGCGTTGCTCGAAACCCTGTTGATGGATGAAGTGCCCGAGCCTGCGATGGTGATGGCCGATCTTGCCGAGGATACCGCGCGCAATCGCGTGGTGCCTGTAGTGCTCACCTCGGCACTGACCGGAGGGGGCATCCATCGGTTGCTGAAGCTGCTGCGCCACGAAGCACCTGGACCGGAGGCAGCTGCGGCGCGGATTGGCACGACCAATGGCATTCATGTATTCAAGGTTGCGCAAGGGAATGCCGTCGGACGGCTCGCCTATGCGCGGGTCTATGGCAGCCCGCTGCAGGAGGGTGAGGAACTGGTAGTCGGCGACAAAACCGCCCGCTGCGGCACCTTGTTTGCCATGCAGGGCGAAAAGACCCTGAAGCAGGCAAGTGCTGGTGCAGGCGAGGTGGTCGCCATATCTAAATTGGATGATGCCACTACGGGCATGGTGCTCGCTCGCAAAGGTGGTGCCGCGAACAAAGTCGCCATACCGGACTACCCACCGCGCAATGCGAAGCTCGCAATCGCCGCGCGGGACCATAAGGACGACGTCAAGCTCTCTGCCGCTCTTCACAGGCTGTGTGAGGAAGATCCGACGCTGGATTGGCGGCAGGACGAGGCCACTCGCGAGACCCTGCTTAGTGGCGTGAACGACGATCATCTCGAGGTCATCCTCGGCCGGCTCAAGCGCCGCTATGGTGTCACGGTGGTTTCCCGAGCGCCAAGCGTCGCCTATCGGGAGTCGATCCGGAAGAGTGCGACGCGACGAGGACGGCACAAGAAGCAGTCAGGCGGGCATGGCCAGTACGGTGATGTCGTCCTTGAAATCGCTCCGCTCGATCGCGGCGGGGGTTTCCACTTTGCGGACCGCATCATCGGTGGCGCCATACCCAAACAGTGGATTCCTGCGGTGGAAATGGGTGCGCGCGATGCACTGGAGGCCGGGCCGTTAGGCTTTCCGGTTGTGGACGTCGCGGTCACTTTGACCGACGGTTCATACCATTCGGTGGATTCTTCAGAACTTGCCTTTCGCATCGCCGGCCGCATGGCGGCGAGCGAGGCGTTGGCGGCCGCCGCGCCTTATCTACTTGAGCCTATCTGTCGTATAGTCGTCGATATGCCGGCCGGCACTGGTTCGAAAGCCGTGTCGGTGCTTGCCAGCAGGCGAGGACAAATTCTCGGCTTGCTGCCGCATCCGGATTGGGACCGTTGGGAGCGCGTGGAAGCGTTCTTGCCCGAGGCAAGCTTGCAAGGGCTGGACGGGGATCTTTGCTCGTTGAGCCAAGGTCTTGCCCAGTTCACTGCCAGCTTCGACCATCTCGCCGAGCTGGCAGGGAAACAGGCGGACGAAATCATTAGGGCCAGAAAAGAACCGGCTGCAGCATAGCCCCCTTTCACGCTACGGCCGGAACCCCAACGAGTGTCGTCAACCGGCATGGGCGCGTTGAACGATAGCTATCCCCTGGCAGTGATCCAAATCCTGCCACTCCTCGCTCGGCCAATAGGGCCAAAGTTCGCCGCTTGAACGAACGACCGATTACAGGGGACGGCCAAAGCGCTCCGAGCGGCCGCTCTGGCGGCGGCTGCGGTCCGCATGCGGAACCCATTTCGAAATGACAGCACTCGACCAACATATGCCGTTTCGATGCGGTTACCGGAAGGTCCGCTCACGCCAGAACCGGCCATCCGCAAGCTTTGGCAGTTGCCGCTTAGCTAATATCGGGCGATTGTGTCGAAACCATACAGCGGCCACTATTAAACAGCATTACGCCTGCTATCAGAAGCGGTGGCGCAAAGGCTAGTGCGATGGCTGCCGTCGGCATGTCGCGGGCGATCATCCAGCCGCCAAAAGCTGGTCCAATGCTTCCGCCGACCAATCGGGCAAAGCCGATCGAGAAACTCAGCGCTGTCGCCCGAAGCTTGGTTGGGAACAGAAAAGCCGGCATCGCGATCGCGCCGCCGAAAGCGCCGTTCATTACCAGGCAGATGCAGCATACGCCGATCGAGAGCGCCGTGAAGCTGCTGCCGAGCATGACGGAAGGGACGAGGACAATCGCAGATGCGACGAATGCAGTGGCAAGGGCGGGCAGGCCACGCCGATCCATGGCGCGTCCGGCGATGAAGGCGCCGATCGGACTCAGGCTCTGCGCCAGCGCCGTGATGAGCGCGACATCGCGCATCGAGTCACTCCGCTTCGCCAGCAGCGTGGGGAGCCAGAAGTTGAAGAAGAAGGAAGCCGCATAGATGACGGTCATTGCCAACAAGCAGAGGATCATTTTGCGGCGGTGGGAGCCTGTAAGAAGGGCGCGGAGTTGATGCTGCGGCTTGAGCGGTGCGACCGTCCGCACCGGCTCATCGATGACCAAGAAAATCGGCACCGCGATCAGCAGGGCCAATATGCCGCCAGCATACATGAGCGCGGGCCAGCCATAAGCAGGCACGAGGACGGAAGCCGACAGGCTCGACGCGACGATACCGACCGGGATGCTCGCCGACATGACGGCCGCGACGGTCCCGCGCAAGCGGGGAGCGACGAGGTCGCTTGCAAGCATTACGGCCAGCGGTACCGATGCGCCGAGTGCCAGTGAGGAGAAGGTTCGGACCACAGCGAGCTGGACTAAGTCGGTCACATGCGCGGTGGCGAGGGTTGCGATACCGAAGGCGAGCAAGACAGCAGCCAAAGGTCGCTTGCGACCATAGAACTCGGCGACCGGGCCCGCCCCCATCGTCCCAAGAGCTGATGTGAGGACGTTCCCGGCGAACATTATGCCGAGAAGGGCCGGGCTGGCGCCCCATTCGCGCGTGATGATCGGCGCCGCAAAGCCGATCGAATAGGCATCGAAGCCCTCCGCGATCATCGCCAGCGCACAGAGCAAAATAGCGATCGGCAGCGCCGGCGCCTCATGTGCTAGCGCGGGTTCGACTCTTCGTTCAATTCCGACACTGGCCATGCGCGCCTCTCACCTTGAGACGAGCAAGCTATCAGAGAAGGGCGCTGTGAAAAGCACTGCTTTGGTCGCACAGCGCTGCCTTTTAGGTAGCGCCTTCTTCGTTCGGCTTTCTGCGCGCATCGTCGACAAGGTCGTGCAGGATCCCCGTCAGATGCTGCGAGAAGTTGCTGGTGATCGGATCGAGATGGTCCTTGGTGCGCGCGACGAGGCGCAGCGACTGCGGGTGTAGGTTCTCGTCCGCTATGGGAACATAGGCCAGCACGCCATTGGCGACGTCCTCGCCGACATCGAGAGGATTGAGCAAAGCGACGGCCTGCGATCGGGAAACGAAGCGACGGATGAGCTCGACCGAGTTGGTCTCCAGCACCGGGGGCGTGATCAGGTCGAAACGACTGAGCGCGAGGTCCACAGCGTGGCGCATGCTCATGCCGTGGGGCGCCAGCACTAGCGGATAGCTGAGGATGTCGCGCAGCTTGATAGCCGTCGCCCCCGCGAGGGGATGATCGGTCGCGACGATCGCGCCGAGCGGCACATCCATCGTGAAGAGTGTCTTGAGGCCCGGCCTAGGCGGGATCGCGAAACCCAGGCCAAGCGTCGCCTCGCCGCTGATGACCATATTCGAGATCATGTCGGTGGCCGCGCTGGTCAGCCTGATCTGAACGCGGTTGTGGAGCGAGAGATATTCGGAAACGATCTGCGCCATCGGCCCAGCAGCGAGGCCGAAGCTGGTCGCCAGCGTGATCGTGCCGCGGTGAAGGCCGCGCATCGCCTCAATCCGCTCGAGAGTGTGGGTATGCGCCTTGAGGGTGGCGCGGACATGCTCGATCAGTACCTCGCCGGTGGCGGTGAGCCGGAGCCGTCGCGGCATGCGTTCAAACAGCGGTTCGCCCAGTTCCTCCTCCAGCGCTATGATCTGGCGGTTGATCGCCGAGGACGCGACGTTGAGCACGGTCGCCGCTTTCCGGATCGATCCGACGCGGGCGACTACGTCGAGGTAACGTAACATCCGGCCGTGAAGCATGGGTGTCTCCAATTTTCCGAGCTTTAAAAAGCAGCGCCGTGCACGCAAAACGATGCTTTTTTCATGCCGATCCTGCCTTAAGGTTCGGCACCGGTCCAAGGTTTTTTGCGCGGCCATGCCGCGGTACGGGGGTTGTCCATGAATGCGGTCAGGCATCCAGCGCGGCTTTGGTGCGACATGCCGTCATCCGATTTCACGCGACTACCGCCGAATACGGTCGCCATCTTGCCGGTGGGGGCGATCGAGCAGCATGGCCCGCATCTTCCCGTCTATGTCGATAGCTGCATCAACGAGGGGCTGCTGAACCTGGCGCTTGCCGAGGCGCCGGACGACCTGCCGATCACGGCGTTGCCGATGCAGGCTGTTGGCAAGAGTGATGAGCATATCTCGTTTCCCGGTACGCTGACGCTCCCGGCGAATGTGCTAACCGAGCTTCTGCTGGAACTTGGGCGAAGCGTTCATCGCGCGGGCATCCGCCGGCTCATCCTGCTCAACTCGCATGGCGGGCAGCCGCAGATCATGGACATCGTCGCGCGCGCGCTGCGCGTCGAGCTCGGCATGTTCGTTGTCAACGTCGCCTGGTCGAAGATGGGGATGCCGGGCGAACTCTTCTCGGCCGAGGAGCGAGCGTTCGGCATTCATGGCGGCGAGATCGAAACCTCACTCATGCTCCATCTGCGTCCCGACCTCGTCGACATGAGCCAGGCGCGCAATTTCGTATCCTGGGGCCAGACGATGCGATCCGACTTCGAGATACTGGAGCCGGAAGGCAAGACGGGTTTCGGATGGCAGGTCGAAGATCTTAATCCCGATGGCGCCTGCGGCAACGCCGCCGCCGCCGATGCGGAGCGCGGAAGATCGCTGGCCGAGCACGCCGTGAAGCGCTTCCTGATGCTCGCGGCCGAGGTCGCGCGCTATCCGATCGAGCGGATCGCGCGGCGTAACCATCAGGAGGACGGCCGTTGAACCTCGGCGATTTCCTGAGCCGCATCGAAGGCGTGCCGTGCAGCACCGCCGCCGCCGAACTGAAGCGCAAGAGCAAGGACTTCTTCTGGTTCAGTCCGATCCTGTCGGAGCAGCTCAAGAATTGCGAAGCCGATGTCGTGGTCTGTCCGCGAACGGTCGACGAAGTCATCCGGGTTGCGGCAGCCAGCGCCGCGACTGGCGTTCCGCTGACCCCGCGCGGCGGCGGGACCGGCAATTATGGGCAGGCCGTGCCCCTGCAGCGCGGTGCCGTCATCGACATGACCGCGCTCGATAGGCTGGTTAGCCTCGAGGACGGCATCGCGACCGTCGATGCCGGCAAGACGCTCTTCTCGCTGGAGGAGGAATTGCGCGCCCGTGGCCATGAGCTGCGCATGTTCCCTTCGACCTGGCGGCAGGCCACGATCGGCGGCTTCGTCAGCGGCGGCACCGGCGGCGTTGGCTCGGTGACATGGGGCGGTCTCCGCGAGCCGGGCAATCTGATCGAGGCGACGATCGTCACGGTCGAAGCCGAACCTCGGATCATCACGCTGACCGGTGCCGACTGCAACGTTGTCAACCGGACCTTCGGCACGACGGGCCTGCTCGTGCAGCTGAAGATTCCAGCCCAGCCCGCCGTCGCCTGGCAGGACCTGCTCGTCGTCTTCGACAGGTTCGAGGATGCGGTTGCGTTCGGCGGCGCCTTCTGCCGCGCGCAGGGCGTCCAAAAGCGGCTTTGCTCGATCTCCGACGAGCGCATCGCCGCCTTCTACAAACCCTTCGCTGAGTGGATTCCGTCGGGCTATTCGGTGGCGGGGCTGATCGTGGCGCCGGCGGGCGTGCTTGCCGCCCGCGAGATGGCGGCGGCGCATGGCGGCAGGGTGGTGCTCCACCGCGCCACCGAGGCAGCGGAGAAAGGCGCGACGCCGATTTACGAGATCGCCTTCAACCACGCGAGCCAGCATGTGCTGCGCCGCGAACGCGGCCATACATATCTTCAGAGCCTCTATCCCTCCGCCGACGTGCTGCACGCACTGCGCGCCGAACTCGGCGAGGAGGTGATGTGGCATCATGAGATGATCGGCTTCGATGGCGGTCACTCGATGAATGGCCTGCCGGTGCTGAAATTCACCGATGCCGCCCGTCTCGAGGAGGTGATCGCCATTCACGAGCGCGCGGGCGCTCCGGTCGCCAATCCGCACGTCTTCACGGTCGAGGACGGCAGCCGCTACAAAAGGCTTCCCGGCGACCAACTCGGGTTCAAACGAGAGGTCGATCCCAAGGGTCTGCTCAATCCCGGCAAGATGCGCACCTTCACCGTCGCGGCCTCGGGATGACGGCGCTCTTGCAGGAGCGGGCGGTCATGGGCGATTCGACGCTGCCGGGCCTCTCCACCGCATCGATGCTGACATCTGACGGCGTTCGCCTCGACGCGGATGTCTGGACGCCGATCGGGGGCAAAGGACCTTGGCCTGTGCTGCTCATGCGCCAAGCCTATGGCCGCCGGCTCGGCTCGGCGCTCTGCTATGCCCATCCCGCCTGGTATGCGAGCCACGGTTTCCTCGTCGTGATCCAGGACGTGCGCGGCCGGGGCTCGTCGGAAGGGTTATTCAAGGCATTCGAACATGAAGCGCGGGATGGCGTCGAAGCGATCGCCTGGGCTGCATCCTTACCGGGCGCCAATGGCCGGGTCGGACTCTACGGCTTCTCCTACCAGGGCACCAACCAATTGCTGGCAGCCGCCGGGCGCCCTCCCGCGCTGGGCGCGATGGCCCCGGCGATGATCGGTTGGGATATGGCTACCGACTGGGCAAGCGAGGATGGTGCGACGCGCCTTGCCTCGAACGTCGGCTGGGGCATCCAGATGGCTGCGGGCACCGCGCAGCACCAGTGCCGGCAGGACGCATGGGACGAACTGTTCGCGGCGTCGCGATCGGTGCCGGTCAATGGCTGCGCGCCGGGTCGGCCGCCGGTTCTCGAACGCTGGCGGTCGCTCGGCCATTACCATGATTGGTTGGAACGCGAGGACGGAGATCCCTATTGGGATGCCGTTTCGCCATCGCGCCATGCGGCCGCTTTGCGAGAGATCGCGACACCTACCTTGTTCGTGGCGGGATGGTTCGATACTCACTTGCCGGGAACGCTCGCGGCCTATGACGTTCTTGCCGGCAGCGGCGCGTCGTTGCTGATTGGTCCGTGGACGCATTTTCCGTGGGACCGCTGCGTCGGCGACCGCGACTTCGGGCCGGATGCGACGTCGCCAGTAGATCGCGCGCAGGTTCGCTTCTTCAAGCGGTGGCTGTCTGGCACGGCGGACGACGCGCCCGATCCCCGCTTGAGGGTCTTTGACATGGGCGCATGCCGGTGGCGTGACGCCGAGGCCTGGCCGCAAGCCTTTACAGTCCTGCACCTTACCGGCAGCGGCCGTGCGTCGATCGACAACGAGGATGGCGCGTTGAATCCGACTCCGGTCGCAACGGAGACGGTAGACTATATCGTCCATGATCCGTGGCGTCCGGCACCGAGCGTTGGCGGGGCGTTCGGAACGCCGCCGGGGCCGGTCAACCGTGACGTGGTCGATCGGCGAAGCGATGTGATGACATTCACCACAAAGCCGCTTGAGACGAGTATGGCGCTCTTAGGATCGGTCGAAGCTGAATTAACCCTCGTCAGCGATTGCGGCGCGTTCGACATCGCCTGCACGCTATCGACGATCGGCGATGATGGGCGGGTGCTGCAGATCGCTGAAGGTTATCGGTCGGTCGCCAACCACAGCAATGGCGAGCGCGTGCGAGTCAGCCTACGGCGGACCTGCGCGACCTTGGTCGCAGGTACGCGTCTACGCCTGTCGGTCGCCGCCGCCTCTTTCCCGGCCTATCCGGTCAATCCAGGCACCGGGCAGCGACCGATCGATGCGGAAGCCGCCGATGCCGGGCTCATCACGATTGGGGTTGTCACTGGCGGAGGCCATGGATCGCGACTTCGCCTCGCCGAAAGTGCCGAACAGGAAAGCGAATGATATGGACAAGATCGTAGCCCGGTCGGTGGGGCATGTTGAGGTCCGCCGCATCGCTCCGGACGACAGCAATTATTTCGTGCTGCTGTTCGATCCGGAAGCCGACGCGATCGAGCCGGTGTGCGTCGTCGAGATTTTCACTGTCGGCGGCAAGACGCCGCCAAATTCGCATCAACGGGCGCACGAATTCTTCTATGTCTTGGCGGGCGAGGGCATCGCGATCTGTGGCGAGGAGGCGCGCACGATCGGCAAGGGCGATGCGCTGATGCTGCGGCCGGGTGCCGAGCATGTGATCAAGAATACGGGTTCGACCAAGCTCTACACTTTAACCTTCATGGTGCCGAACGAGGGCTTTGCAGAGCTGATCCGGGCGGGCGAACCCCTGTCGCTTGATGAAGAAGACCACGCCGTCCTGACCGGCGCGATGAGGGAGGCGGGGGCATGACGTCGCATCCGCTTGGCAGCAGCCCACGCAACCAGTGGCACGTCAACAGGGCGACCGCCGATTTCGTGCGCACCGAGATGCCGCCGAGGCCGATCGAGCTGGACGCGACGCCGCAGCGCGTCCGGTTCGATCTCGCGCGCACCGCTTTGATCATCGTCGACATACAGAACGACTTCTGTCATCCGGAAGGCTGGCTCGGCTCGATCGGGGTCGACGTGTCGCCGGGACGGGCTCTGATCGGATCGATCGCCCGTATGGTGGAGCAGTGCCGCAAGGCCGATGTGCCGATCATCTGGGTCAATTGGGGAAATCGCCCCGATCTCCTCAACCTCGGCCCGTCCACTCTCCATGTTTACAATGGCGATGGCACGGGCACGGGCCTTGGTGACCCGCTCGCCAACGGCGCGCCGGTGCTCGAACTCGGCAGCTGGGCGGCGGCCATCCTCGACGAATTCGGCGATACTTCGGGTGACATTCACGTCGCCAAATACAGCATGTCCGGTTTCTGGGACACGCATCTCGATGCGATCCTGCGTAATCTCCGCATCACGACCTTGCTGTTCGCCGGCGTCAATCTCGATCAATGCGTGCTGTGCACATTCCAGGATGCGAGCTTTCGCGGCTATGATTGCGTGCTCCTCGAGGATTGCTGTGCGACAACCTCGCCGAACTATTGCGCGCAGGCGACGCTCTACAACATTCGTCAATGTTTCGGCTTCATTGCGGCCTCCACTGGGCTGGCCGACGCTATGCCAACTGTATGACGACGGACGCCGATCCCATCGATGAGCGGCTCGCCCGCATGGCGCCGCTAGCCATCCCCGACGATTATTCGCGCTGGGTGGCGCATTGGCTCGACGTGCTCGACGGGCACGCCAAGACGTTCAACGCTGTTCCGCTGCCGGACGACGTCGAACCGGCTGCGGTGTTCCGCGCATGACCGTCTCTTCTGCCGCGGCGCTCGATCAGAGCCTCGCCACGATCGAACGCCGCGATCCTGCTCTTAATTGTTTCACCGCGCTCTATTCGGATCGCGCCCGGACAGAGGCGGCCAATGTGGACCGCCGCCCGGACGCTGGCATGCTGGCCGGCACCTGCTTCGCGGTCAAGAATCTGTTCGACGTGGCAGGCGAACGCACGATCGCCGGATCGATCGTGCTGAACGATAGTCCTCCCGCATGTCGGGACGCCACCGTGGTGGAGCGATTGCGGGCGGCCGGCTCGGTGCTCGTCGGCGCCACCAACATGGACGAGTTCGCTTACGGGTTCTCGACCGAGAACGCGCATTACGGTCCGACCCGCAACCCGCACGATCCCGATCGCATTGCCGGCGGGTCGTCGGGCGGCTCGGCGGCCGCCGTCGCCGCCGGCATGGTCCCAATCTCATTGGGCTCGGACACCAATGGCTCGATCCGCATCCCGGCATCGCTGTGCGGTGTGTGGGGCCTGAAGCCGACCTTTGGGCGCCTCTCGCGCCGAGGCGCCTTCCCGTTCGTCGCCAGCCTTGATCATGTCGGCCCCTTCGCCTCGTCCCTGCGAGGACTCGCCGGCGCCTTCGACGCCATGCAGGGCTACGACAGCGAGGATCCCGCCGCGCAAGCCTATCCAGACGTGTCGAGCATGGCGGCGCTGACGCAAAGTCCGAAGGGACTTCGCGTGGGCCGTCTCGGCGGATGGTTCTCGTCGATCATGACGGCAGAAGTAGCGGCGGCGTTCCATTTGGTCGCCCGAGCCGCAGGGGCGGCGCGCGAAGTCGAGCTGCCCGGCGCCGAAGCGGCGCGTTCGGCCGCCTTCTACATCACGGCCGCGGAAGGCGCGCAGCTCCACCTAGAACGGCTGCGCGCCCGTCCGCAGGACTTCGACCCGGCGACGCGCGACCGCCTGCTCGCTGGGGCGCTGCTTCCCGCCGCCAATGTCATCCAGGCACACCGGGTGCGAAGCTGGTTTCAGGCGCAGGTCAGGGCATTGTTCAGCGAGGTGGATCTGCTGATCGCGCCCGCCACGATCATGGCCGCGCCGACGATCGGGCAGGAAAGTGCCGAGATCGGCGGCCGCACAATCCATATCCGCGCAAATCTCGGGCTCTACACCCAGCCCCTGAGCTTTGCGGGATTGCCGGTGATCGCGGCGCCCGTCGCGACGCTGGGCTTGCCAGTCGGCGTACAGATCATCGCCGCCCCCTGGCAGGAGGAGAGGGCGTTCGCGCTTGCGGCAAAGCTTGAAAGAGATGGGGTGCTAAGGGCGCGGATCGCAGCGGCATGAGGGGCACGTTTTAGGAGCGACCGGCCGCCAGGCAGCGACCGACGGTGTCCTCGCTATCGCTGGTAGCGGTACGATCGGCGGAACATTTCGTCGATATGCTCGCCTGCCGTGCAGGTCGCGAACCGCTGTGGGTTCGCCGGCGTAACGCAGCCGGGGATGGGCTCGATCACCGCGGCGCTGCGCGGCGAATAGAAGAAAGGGATCGAATAGCGGTCGCGCGCCGAATTGTTGTTGCGAACACGGTGCATGTTCGAGGTGTAGGCGCCGTTGGTCCAGCGCATCATCAGATCGCCCAGGTTGATCACGAACGAGCCGGGCACCGGATCGGCCGCGACCCAGGTGCCGTTGACGTCGCGCACTTCGAGGCCGCCGAGCGTGTCTTGCGCCAGCAAGGTGAGACCGCCCCAGTCGGTATGCGCGCCCGCGCCGATTTGGTTGAAGGCGGCGTCCGCGCGCTGGGGGGGATATCGCAGCATACGCAGACGCCCGGACGCACCTTGGTAGAAGGGCGCAAACCAGTCGGGGCGGAGATCGAGCGACAGTGCCAGCAGCTCCAACAGCCGGTCGCCGAGCGCCTGCAGGGCATCGCCATAGCGCAAGGTCTGCTTGCGTTCCGCGCTCAGCCCGGACGGCCATTGGTTCAGCCCCGGTGCCGACGAGGGCGCGGTCGTCGCGGGATTGTCGTCAGCAAGGTTGGTGACGCAGTAGAAGCTCTCCTTCAGGTCGGGCGGTGCGGGCTCTGCATCTGTATCCTGGCTGTCGAGAATTTGCCCGCCCACCGGCTCATATCCGGAGGCAGAGAGCGAGTTGCGCATGTGAAGCGCCTGCTTCTCCGCTTCGCTGACGGCGAACAGGGCGCGAGCAGCAGCGAACTGCGCGTCGATTAGAGCCTGCGGAAGGCCGTGCCCTGTCACGTAGAAGAAGCCGACATTGCGGCACGCCTCGCCGATCGCTGCAGCGGCCTCCCGCTCGGGGCCGCTGATGTCAATGACCGGGATAAGCTCGGCCGTCTTGGGCGGGGCATAGAGTTGCATGTGCGCCTCCTGCGGATCAGAATCGCTTGGTAACAGACATGCCGTACATGCGGGGGGCGTTATAGAGCGTGTTGACCGTCGATCCGGTCTGGTACGTGCTGTTGGTGTAGGCGGTGTTGGTCAAATTCTTGACCCAGGCCATCGCCGACCAGCCCGTGTCGGTCAGGATGAGTTGAGCCTGGGCGCTGACCAGTGTCGCATCGCTGTCGATCCGGAACAGCGGCGTGTTCTCCGTATTCGGATAAATCTTGCTCTGCCGGTGAACCGAGGCACCGAGCGCGAGTTCGTAGCCATCGGTCACGCGAAACTGGTAGCGAACCGACGCCGTGCCCGAAAAGGTCGGCGCGTTGGCGAACTTGTTGCCCGGCGCATAAGCGACGCCGCCGCTCGAGAAGGCACCGACCCAGGTGTCGATCAGCCCCGCATCGGCACGCAGTTCGAGCCCAGCGACAGGCCGCAGCACCGCCTCGAAATCCAAGCCCTTGATGTGCGCGTGGGGCACATTGGCGAAGCGGTTGACGAGAAGGTTGCCGACAAACTGCTGCTGGTTGGTCTGGAGATCGTGATAGTCATAGTAGAACAGGCTGGTCGATACATCCAGCATG
>Ga0207671_10000590_pt1 | contig 48498 bp, 48 predicted proteins | sample KBSC24metaG_FD_184352 | JGI IMG/M metagenome (GOLD analysis project Ga0207671, IMG submission 184352) | Corn rhizosphere microbial communities from Kellogg Biological Station, Michigan, USA - KBS C2-4 metaG (SPAdes) (version 2) | ecosystem: Host-associated > Plants > Roots > Rhizosphere > Soil... | reverse complement strand
GACGGCGCTGTCGTCGCAGGCAAGCTGGTCGACGCCAACGACGCCAATCTGGGCTTCAATGCGCAGACCGAGGTTTACGAAAATCTCGTCTCCGCGGGCGTGATCGACCCGACCAAGGTCGTCCGCGCCGCGCTCCAGGATGCGGCCTCGGTCGCGGGCCTGCTCATCACCACCGAAGCCACGGTGGCCGAGTTGCCCGACGACAAAGCTGCCCCGGCAATGCCTGGCGGCGGCATGGGCGGCATGGGCGGCATGGACTTCTAAGTCCGCGCTGACATATGCAAAGGAACGGGCCGGGAGAGCGATCTCCCGGCCCTTTTCTTGTCAACATCGGGCGGCGGACGCGGGGAAAGCACGCATGGCCGTGCTGTCGCTTCCACATTGGTTTGGCCCATGCTCTGCCGTATCAATGCGCGCGCGGTGGGCTTACGGATTTGTCTTGTTGCTGGCGGCATGCAGCAGCCATCAGCGGCCGCCAGCGCGCACGCCACCGGCAGTAGCTACACAAAGCCCTGAGCCGAAGCCGCCGGCAGGCGCCGCGCCAAACCTCGCGATCGCCGAGCGCGACAGCAGCGGGCGCTTCGTGACCATCAACAGCAATATCGGCGCGCAAGAAGCGCTTTGGCATGTGCGGGGCGCGCTCAACGTTGCGGCCCTGAGCTGTAGTAACGCACCCAGCCTGACCGCCAGCTACAACCGCTTCCTGAAGGAGAATAAGGCTGCCCTTACCCAAGCCTATCGTAGTGAATCCGGCGACAGCGCACTGCGCGACCGCCACATGACCCAGCTTTACAATTATTTTTCGCAGCCGCCGGCGCAATTCGAATTCTGCAAGGTGGCCAAGGCAGAAGCAGAACGCGCCGTGGCGACTTCACCGGGAGAATTGACGGCATATGCGCCGGCGGCCTTAGCCCGACTCGAAGCGCCCATCACCGATTTCTACCGCGCTTATGCAGCCTATCGGCAGGACCTGACCGCCTGGCGTGACAATCCGCATCGCGCGTTGGCCAGCGCGAAAGCGGAAGCACCGCCGGCGCTCGTCGCCTCTTCCATCGGCAGCGGATGGCGTATCCAGATCGGCGCGTTCACCGGCAAGGATGCTGCGTTGGCGGCATGGTCTCGTGCCAAGCAGGCTGCACCGGGCCTTGCGGAATACAACCCGCGCTTCGAGGCGGTGCAGGGACGCACGAACCTCGTTCGGCTTCAGGTTGGTTCGGCAGATGATCGCAGTGGAGCACTTAAACTTTGCGCGGTGGCCGCTGCGGGCGGCTTTGACTGCATACCCATACCGATCAGCCAGAAGTGATTTCGAGGCAGGTGGAACCAGCTGCCGGCTCGGAAATCACGGCAAACAAGGGAATAGCTAGAGTTGATCCGGCTCGATGAAGCTGATCAACTCTACCCCCCTCGTCAAAGCGGCTTCGAATAAATCCGGTAGACCTTGTTGACCTTGCTCTCGATGGTTTCGGCGATCGAGCGCATGCCTTGGTTATCCTCAAGAATCCAGCCGATCTCGCCGCGCGTCGAGCCGTAATTCTCAACCGAGGCGCGGCGGATATATTCGATCATCATGAAAGCGAGCTGGCTCGCAAGCCGCGTCCCCTGGAGCTTCTTGACCACGCCCATGAGCGGCACCCGCATGGTGCGAACTTTCGGATGCCGCAGCCGCCACAGCAGCTTTGCAAAACCGAACGGAAAGAGCGAGCCATTGAGATCGCGTGTCAGCTCGTTGAGATCAGGCAGCGTCATCATGAAGGCGACGGGCTCGCCTTCGACCTCCGCCACGCGGATCAGATCCTCGAACACGATCGGCTTCAGCTTCTTGCCGGTGTAGGCGATCTCGCTGGCGGTGATCGGCACGAATCCCCAATTGTCTGACCAGGCATCGTTGAGGATCGAAAGGATGAGCGCGGCTTCCTCGTCAAACCGGCTCTTGTCGACCTGGCGCACGCGGATTCGCGGGTTGCGCTCGCCCGAAGCAACGATGCGCTGCACCAGCGGCGGAAATTCCTGGGTGATATCGAGATCATAGGTCAGGAGATCCTTGATCCCGCGATATCCCAGCGCCTCGATCCAGCCTTGATAGGCAGGGTTCGCATGCCCCATCATAACCGTCGGCGGATGATCATGCCCCTGAACGAGCAGGCCTGGCTCTTCCCAGATCGAGCAACTGATCGGCGCCATCGCGCTCGTCATGCCCTTGCTGCGAAGCCAATCCTCCGCGGTTTGAATTAACGAAGTCGCGGCTTCGGCATCGGCAGCTTCCAGCAAACCCCAATTGCCGATTCCTTTGCCGCCGCCCTGTTCGGGAGGCATGCCCAGAAGCAGATGATCGATATGCGCGGAAATCCGCCCGACAATCTTGCCCCCGCGTTCCGCCAGATAGAGCTGCTGTTCGGCATGCTCGTAAAAGGGGTTCTTGCCGGGCATGATCAGCTCCAGCGCCTCCATCCGCAGGGGCCGCACCCAATTGGGGTCGTTCGCATTCAACCGATAGGCGACATCGACGAACGTTTTGCGGTCATGCTTGTCGCCGACGGGGCGGACGCTCAGTGGCGCTGCCACGAATTAGTCGCGCTGACGCTGACGCGGGTGGCCGGTCGCAACGCCGCCTGACAGCTTGGCCACCCGTGGATAAAGCTTCGCGACTTCCGGCGTGTAGCCGAGGTTGAACACCGTCGGACTTTTCTCCGGCCGATCCGGCCGCTCGTAGAAGGTCCCGAACAACCGATCCCACAAGAAATTGGTGATGCCGAAATTTCCCGTCTCGTCATGGAAGTGATGCGCCATGTGGCGCGCCTTCATCACGATCAGAAATTTGCTGCGGGGCTTGTAGGCCAGGTGCTGGACGCAGTGGCAGAATTCGTAAAAGGCGGTGGTGAGCAATCCCGCCGAAACCGCAGCCAAGGCTCCGCCCGTGCCCCCGATCAGCCAGCCAACCGGCGCTGTCGCCAGTACGATCGTTGGCAATGTGGTATGGAGCGCACCGAACAACACTTCGAGGTGGTTGGGATCCTGATGATGATCATAATGGATCCGCTTCCAGGTCGCTGCCAGCATGGGTACCTTGAACATCCAGCGGCTATGGAGGATCCAGCGGTGAATCACGTACCAGGCGAGCGGATAGACCAGTATCGCCGTGGCAATTGCTGCAGCGGTTTGCAGCGCCGGCGCCGGGTAGCGGGACGATAGCGCCGCGCAAACCACGGCCAGCAGCAGATAGGCGATGATCGCCGGATATTGAAAATAGGCCACGACGAGCTCGCGGAACGTCATCTTGTCCAGATGATGCGAGCGCTTCCAGAAGCTGCCGCGGAGGGAATGGCTGGTCGTCACGAAACTATCCTCAGATCCATGAAGCAGGCTATGTAGGGTCAATGCGGCGCTTTTGCGACGAAATCTTGGACGCTCATTCTTCCGTCCGGATCAGCACCATCTCGCCAATCAGCAGAAACAGAGCGAAGGGTGCCCAGGCTGCCAATAACGGCGGATAGGCGCCCAGGTTGCCCATCGCGAGGGCGAAGTTGTCCGCGACAAAATAGAGAAATCCCAGCGCCATGCCGATCACGGCGCGAATGAACAGGCGCCCCGAGCGCGCGGTTCCGAACGCGGCGACACCGGCAAGCAACGGCATCAGGATGGCAGACATCGGCCCTGAAATCTTGTGCCACAATCCCGACTCCAAGGTTTCCGTCGGGCGGCCTGCCGCAGCCAGAGCGTGAATGGCTGCGCGCAACGCTCCGAAAGAAAGTTCGTCTGCATTCACCGTCGAGAGGGTAAATCTGTCAGAGGCCACGCCGCCGCCAAAAGCCATGCGGGGCAATGTCATAACACGCCCCGACCGCACGTCGAATAACGAGACGTTGTGCATCAGCCATCCGCCGGATGCGGCGACGGCGGTCGCTCCTTTGAAAATACGCTGCAGTTCGCCGCCATTGCGGTCGTAAATCGTCACGCCATGAAGCTCGGTGGCGGTGTTTCGGCCGGTGACAAGATCGGCATGGATGAGATCGTCGCCATGACGGACCCACACGTCGCGCTTAGTGCCTGAGCGGTTCGGTACCGGCCCATAATCGGCGGCCTGCCAGGCGTTGAGCGTCATTGTCGCTCGCGAGACGACCCGATCATTGAACCAGAAGGAAAGGGCGGCAATGCCGATACTGGCAAGCACCAGCGGAGCCAGGATCTGGTGCGCGGAAACCCCCGCTGCCTTCATCGCGATCACTTCGCTGTTCTGGTTGAGCGTCGCCAGCGTGATCAATGTGGCAAGCAGGGCGGAAAAAGGAAGGAAGCGGGCCACGATTTGTGGGGCGCGCAGCAACAAATAATGCCAGATCTGCGGCTCGCCATTGCCGGGATAAGCAAGAATGCTCCCGGATTCTCCCAGCAGATCGAGCGCCAGCAACACGATCACCAGCGATGTGAGCACTGCCACGAAGCGGATCACGAACATGCGCGCCATGTAAAAAGTGATGGTGCGCGATGCGAAAAATTCGACGTTCATGCCGCCGCAGCTCCATCCCTTTTCTTGGCGAACGGCAAGTGCCGCCGGATCCATCCGCCGAGCTGAGCCGCCCCTCGCTCGAGCGCTCCGATCGGCTGCCCGCCCGGGACGTGCGCGAGCGTCCGGTACATCCACCACACCAGGGCACCGAACAGCAGCAGCGGCGTCCACAACGCAATGATCGGGTCGATCTTGCCAAGCGCGGCAATGCTGGTCGCATATTCGTTGATCTTGTGCTGCGTCACCAGCATCACGATCGACAGGAAAACGCCGAGCCCCGAGGAGGACCGCTTGGGCGGGACGGCTAAGGCCAAGCCGAGCAGGGGCAGCAGGAACATCGTCGCCACCTCAACCAGCCTGAAGTGGAATTCCGCGCGAGATTCGTCTCGCACCTTCGGCGCGGTGTTGCTTCGGTGCGCCACGATGGCGAGCTCGGGCATGGTGAGCTCAAGATCCTTGCTGCCGCGCTCCCTGAAGGCACCGGTTTTAGGAAGGTCGATGGGCAGATCATGCCCCACGAAGCGCAGCACCCGCGGCGTCTTGAACTGCGGGGCATTATGCACGAGCACGCCGTTGGCGAGCCGCAATATGATCGTGTCAGGATCGTCCGTCGCCATGAAGGCGCCATGGTCGGCGGTGACGGCCAGGCTCTTGCCGTCCTTGGATTCCGCCATGATGAAGAGGCCCGTAAGATCGCGCCCGCTGTTCCGGCTTTGCTCGACCCGGAGCGTCATCCTTTTCCCAAGCTTGGTGAACTCGCCCACCTTGATCGAGGCGCCGAGCGCCCCCGACCGCAGCTCAAACCTCAGGCCTTCGTAGAAATAACGGGTGTAGGGCTGAAGGAAGCCGACGATGCCGAGGTTCAGGACGGCAAGGCCGATCGCGTAATAATAAGGTACGCGGAGCAGCCGGCCATAACCAAGGCCGACCGCGCGCATGACATCGAGCTCGGACGAGAGCGCCAGCTTGCGGAAGGCGAGCAAAATCCCCAGCGTCAACCCGATCGGAATGCCCAGCGACATATATTCCGGGATCATGTTGGCGAGCATCCGCCAGACGACGCTGACCGGCCCGCCTTCGGACGCGACGAAATCGAACAGCCGGAGCATCTTGTCGAGCAGCAGCAGCATTGCCGCGACCACCAGCGTGGCGGTCAGGGGAACCGCGATGAGGCGCGCGATGTAGCGGTCGACCTGGGTCGAATTTCCCAACTGTGGACGCCTCATGACCATGTTTTAGCCGCAAACTAATCCGATCTAAGCAACACAGGAGGGTTTATCGCCCGGTTCTGCGTCTGCGGCGGGCTATAGCTTCCAGGAGTCGGCAGGTCATGTTCAAACTGATGGGAACAGCGATGATCGCAGCGACCGTGTTGGGCGGTTCGCTGTCCGTTGCCCGTGCAGAGGCGATGAACGCTGCCGCGCCCGTCTGCGAATCAGGAAATTCTCCCGCTATTCTCCTGCATGTTGCGGGCATCAGCTCGGCAAGCGGTACGATCCGCGTGCAAGCCTATGGCGGGGACCCTGCGCATTATTTCGACAAGGGCTCTTACCTGGAGCGGATCGATCTGCCGGCAAGCAAGGCCGGCGACGTGTGCGTGCCGCTGCCGAAGCCCGGCTTGTACGCGATCTCGGTACGGCATGACGTCAACGGCAACGGCAAGAGCGATATGCGCGACGGTGGCGGCATGTCAGGCAACCCGAGCATGTCGTTGTGGGACCTGATCGTGAAGCGCAAGCCGGATCCAAGCACCGTGCAGGTCAAGGTCGGCAATAGCGTTACGCCGGTCCGGGTCGTGATGAATTATGTGCAGGGCGGCGCGTTCAAGCCGCTTGCCGCTGCAAGGCCTTAGTCGATGGCCCGGGTCGCGCTGCTCTCCAATCCGAAATCGACCGGCAATCGTTCGCTGCTGCCACGGATTCGGAGTTTCTGCGCCGCCCATAAGGACATCTTCCATTATGAGGTGGAGCATGTCGATCAGATCGGCGAAGCGCTGCGGACGATCGCACAGGTCGAGCCGAAGGTACTTGTCATCAACGGCGGTGACGGCACCGTGCAGGCCGCGCTGACCGAGCTCTATCATGGCGACCATTTCGGCGAACATGTGCCGCCGGTGGCCGTGTTGCCGAACGGCAAGACCAATCTGATCGCGCTCGATCTCGGGGCGGTCGGCGATCCGCTGGAAGCGCTTGATCGCGTCCTGGAGCTCGCCCGTCACGATCTGTCGGACCATCTCGTCGCGCGCGAGCTGATCGCGCTTTCAGACGGCAGCGCCAACGCCAGGCCGGTGCTCGGAATGTTCCTTGGCGGCGCGGGGCTTGCCGATTCGATCCTGTTTTGCCGCAACAAAATCTATCCGCTGGGCCTTCCCAACGGTTTCAGCCATGTCCTGACGGCGCTCGCCGTATTCGCCTCGCTGATTTTCGGCGCGCGCGCGAATTTCCTTCCGCCGAGGCCCAACCCGGTGAGGGTCTCGCTGCGCCGCCAGGGGCAGTTCCAGGGGCAATTCGCCCTGCTGATCGTCACGACTCTGCACAAGCTGCTGTTGGGGGTGGGCACCAATGCCGCCGGACCCTCCAAGGGTTGCCTGAAACTGATGATGGTGGATCAGAGCCCATCCGCGCTGCTCCGTGCGATCATCGGCGGCATTTTCGGACGCGTCGGGCCGCGTACGCGTGGCATCCATTTGGAGCGGGGGGACGAGATCCGCATCGAAAGCGACCGCTCAAGCGTCATCCTCGATGGCGAACTTTTCGAAGCGACCAAGGGCCGGCCGATCGTCCTGAAGCCGACTGCGCCGGTGCCCTTCCTCAAGCTGGCAGCGTGACGCCCAGGCTCAGCTGTTGAGCGACCGGGTGGATATGGCGGACGGGAAGCAGCAACTCATCGACCTCGTCGCGAACGAGCTTGATCAGCCCGTTGACCCCCGCGTTGCCGATGTCGCCGCATATATAGCCGGCCAGCATGGATCGGCGCGCGCCGTGCTTTTTTACGGCTCTTGCCTCCGCCAATCGCAGCTCGATGGGCTGATGCTGGATTTCTACCTGATCGTTGACGATTACCGGACCGCCTATTCCAAAGCTTGGCTCGCTTATGCCAACCGCCTTCTTCCCCCCAACGTGTTTCCTGTCGAAACCAAGGGCATCGCCGCCAAATATGCCGTGCTCAGCCAGGCTGATTTCGCGCGGCTGGCCTCCGCCAATACCCGCAACGTTTCGGTATGGGCACGCTTTGCCCAGCCGAGCCGCCTCGCATGGGTGCGAGATGAGGCCAGCCGACTGGAAACCATAAAGGCCGTAGCATACGCGGCACCCGCATTGCTCTCCGCAGCACGGCCAATGCTCCCGCAGGACATACAGCCACTCGATCTTTGGCGCGGTGCGTTCGCGTTGACCTATTCCGCCGAACTGCGCGCCGAACGAACCCAGCGTGGGCAATCGGTGGTCGATGCCGAGCCCGCGCGCTATCTCGCGTTCACCCAACCCGCTCTCTCCGTGGCGGCGATCGATCTTGCTGCGCCTGTGACAGGCGATCAGCGAAGGACCGCGCGTTCTGCCTGGCGTCGCCGCCGCATCGAAGGCAAGATGCTCACAGTGCTGCGCCTGGCCAAGGCGAGCCTGACCTTTGCGGACGGCATCGATTATCTGGCGTGGAAGATCAATCGGCATGCGGGCACGCAGATCGCGATCCGCAACTGGCAGCGCCGCTGGCCGATTATGGGCGCGCTTATTTTGTTACCGCATTTATTGAAACGAGGCGCGGTCCGCTGACGCGGCGCCGCATGGCGGCCACGATCGCATCGCTCAGCGCGTTGATCGTGAATGGCTTGCGGAGGAGCTCATGATCCGAGAAGCCCTCGCTTTCGCCCGCCTCGCCCGCATAACCTGTCACGAACAGCACGGCGATGGCAGGAAAGCGACGGAGCACCTGCCGAACCAGTTCGGGGCCATTCATCCCCGGCATGACCACGTCGCTGATCAGGAGTTCGAACCTGTCGTCATCATTCAAATGCGCGAGCGCTTCTTCGCTCGAGCCGAAGGCGAGCGGCCGGTGCCCTAGCTCATTGAGCGCCGCGACTGTGGATGAGCGGACGCGCGGATCGTCTTCGACAAGCAAGATCGAGAGCGAACGATGCTGCGCCTCGGCATCGTCCGCCACCACGACCAAATTCGCCGGACCTTTCACGCCGGCATGGTGGCGCGCGATATAGAGCGAAACAGTCGTGCCCTCGCCAAGCCGCGATTTGATCGCGACTTCGCCGCCCGATTGACGCGCGAACCCGAACACCTGGCTCAGGCCGAGGCCGGTGCCGCGGCCAACCGGCTTCGTCGTGAAGAATGGCTCGAACGCGCGCTCTTGGGTGCCTGCGTCCATGCCATGACCTGAATCGATGACAGAGATCCGGACATATTCGCCAGCGCGCAACGTGCCGATCTCGCCGTCGCCAAGAACCATCTGTGCCGCCTCGATGGTTAGCGTGCCTTCGCCGTCCATCGCATCGCGCGCATTCACCGCCAGATTGATGATCGCACTTTCAAGCTGGTGTGTGTCCACCTTCACCAGCCATTCGCCATCCAGCCCCCTGGTGTGGACCTTTACACGTTCGCCGAGGGTGCGGTCCAACAGGTCGGACATGCCGGCGATAAGATCGCCGGGGCGCAGGGAAGTTGCCGCCAAGGGCTCCTGCCGCGCGAATGCGAGCAGACGCTGGGTAAGATGCGCGGCGCGGTTGGCTCCTTCCATCGCATTATCGATATGGCGGGCCGCCTCGTCGGGAGATTTCCCGATGCGCCGCTTGGCAAGATCCAGCGCACCGACGACCACGGCCAGCATGTTGTTGAAATCATGTGCGATGCCGCCGGTGAGCTGGCCAACGGCCTCGAGCTTCTGGATCTGGCGGAGCTGAGCTTCGGCAGCGGCGCGCGTCGCGGCCTCCTCGCGCAGCTTTTCATTGACCGCGGAAAGTTCCCGCGTTCGTTCCTGGACGGCGGCTTCGAGATGATCTGCCCGATTGGTTTCGCTATCGGCCCTTCTGCGCGCGACCAGACGCTGCTGGAACGCATCCAACACCAGCCAGCCGAGCAACAATGCGCTCACGCCGATCAGCACGCCCATGCCGGATAAAAGCTTGGAGAACCAATCCGCCCAGTTCGCCTGCCTTTCGGCCCTGTAGGATCGGCTGTCGAGGATATTGCCTTCGTTCTCCTCAAGCTGATCGAGGATCTTGGCGATCTTGTCGAGCGCCTCGCTCTTGCCGGCCTTATCGAACAAGGAGATGGCAGCCCATCCCTGACGATAAAAAGCTCTCGTCGCGGCGGCAGCCATTTCGCTGCCGCGTCGCTCATACGCCTGTTGAAGTTCCCGGACGAGCGCAGCCTGCGGCGGATTGTCCGCCGTCAACTCGGTCAGCCGCTGGATCTGCCGTCCGGCCTGTTTCCAATCATCATAATAAAGTGTTCCGGTCTCGGCCTTGCCATTGATGACGTAACGACCGAGCGCCGCCTCAGAACGGGAAATCGACGAATCCAGACCGCGAACGACCAGAAGAACGTCGTAGCTATGCTGCTCGCGCTCCTGCGCTGCTTCGCGTTCGGAATTGCTGCGCGCAACAAGCAGGACGAGCGCAAAGAGCACCACACCAGCGATTAGCCCAATCGCCCCCGCGAGCCCCCTGCGCCATGAAACCGCGGCCCTCCCCGCGTCCATGGGTTCGATGCCGTAGTCCGCCATCCATGCCCGTTTACTTCAGACAAGTTTAAAAAGAAAGAACAGCGTGCGGACGTCGCGACGCATGCCGATTAAACCCGTCGCAACTTCGAATTGCTCTTGCTGGCACGCGCTGAAAACTTCGGCTTGCTGCCCAATTCGGCAGAATTACGCCTCCAGCTCGACATCCCAATAGAGCCAGTCGCGCCAGCTATCGTGAAGATAGTTGGGCGGAAAGCGGCGACCATGGTCCTGAAGCTGCCAGCTCGTGGGGCGCGTCGGCTTCAATGCCAACGTCATGCTCGCCTGCCGCGGCGTTCGACCGCCTTTCCTGAGGTTGCATGGCGCGCAGGCTGCGACGACATTGTCCCATGTCGTCCGCCCGCCTTGTGCCCGGGGTATGACGTGATCGAAGGTGAGCTCCCTGGTATCGCCGCAATATTGGCAGGAGAAGCAGTCACGCAGGAACAGGTTGAACCTCGTGAAGGCGGGATATTGAGACGGCCGGACATATTGCTTGAGTGCGATGACCGAAGGCAGCCGCATCGTGACGTTCGGGCTGTGGATTTCCCGCTCATAATGCTCGACGATGGCGACGCGATCGAGGAACACGGCCTTGATCGCCGTCTGCCACGGCCAAAGACTGAGCGGATAGTAGCTGAGCGGCGTATAATCGGCGTTCAACACCAATGCCGGGCAACTTTCGGGATGTCGGATCAGATCGGGATGATACATAACAGAAAGCGGACCCTTTGCTGCCGAAGCGCTCGCAGGCCGCCATCATCCCGTCGCACTCGGGGCGTGAAGCCGACCGGCTCCCGTCTCCGTTGCCGACGCTCCTTCACCGAGTTGCGTGACGCCATCATGACAGCACGGCGTGCGACTCGCCGTCAAGAGCCCGTTTCATGATATCCACAGTCACGCGTTTTGCACCCAGTCCGACTGGGAGGCTCCATATCGGGCATGCCTATTCGGCCATGCTGGCGCATGACTTCGCGCGCGACCGCGGCGGCCAATTCCTGTTACGGATCGAGGATATAGACTTCGGGCGCTGCCGGGACGAGTTCGTCGAGGGCATCCGCGAAGACCTCGCTTGGCTGGGGCTTCATTGGGATGGGGAGGTTGTCCGGCAATCACAGCGGCTGGAGCTTTACAAAGCAGCGCTCGAGCGATTGCGCAACATGGGCCTGCTCTACCCCTGCTTCTGCACGCGCAGGGACATCGCCGCCAGCGCTTCGGCCCCGCACGGCCCGGAAGGGCTCCTCTATCCCGGTACCTGTCGCGCAATCGATCCGGCCGTGGGTGAGCAACGCCGCCTGGCCGAACCTCACTGCTGGCGCATCGACATGCACGCCGCGGTAGAACGAACCGGGCAGCTTTTCTGGCACGACAGCCGGACCGGAGCCATCACCGCTGACCTGCGCAGCCATGGCGACGTGGTGCTCGCACGCAAGGATGCGCCGGTCGCCTATCATCTGGCGGTCACGATCGACGATGCGGCTCAAGGGATTACAAATGTCGTGCGGGGCGAGGATCTGTTTAACGCGACCCATGTTCACCGCCTGCTACAGGCGCTGCTGAACCTGCCGACACCCTGCTATCACCATCATGACCTACTTCGGGATGACGAAGGCCGGAGACTCGCTAAGCGGGCGGGCGCACCCACGCTCGCCTCGCTGCGATTTGAGGGCGCCGATCCCGAAAAATTGCTAGCCATGCTGCGTGACGCCAAGACGGCGGTTGGCATGAGCACGCGCTGAGCCTACATCGAGGCCATGCACACCATCCTTGTTATCCTGCTGATCCTGGCGATGATCGCAACGGTGGTCGCGCTCGTGCGGGGCATCGTACAATTTCTCAGGACTAACAACGAGGATCTCGCGGGCGGTGGGCCCAATCTTTCCGGGGAACGGCAGAACCGGATGATGCGGGCGCGCATCCTCTTCCAGGCCGTCGCGATCATCATCGTGATCCTTCTCCTGCTCCTTGGCGGCTCGCGGAGCTAAGCGCTGGTCAAGCTCAACAAAATATACACTCGGACTGGAGACAGCGGCGAGACTGGTTTGGTCGATGGATCGCGCGTGCTCAAGTCAGCGGCGCGAATGGAGGCGATCGGATCGGTGGACGAAGCCAATTCGGCGATCGGCTTGGCGTTGGCGCATCTCACCGACGCCCGCGCTAGCGCGATGCTTGGCCGCATCCAGAACGAGTTGTTCGATCTTGGCGCCGACATCGCGACACCCGGCGAGAATTTCACGCCTTCGGAGATGAGCCTGCGCGTGGAGGCCAGCCAGGTCGAGCGCCTCGAAAGCGAAATTGACGTCATGAACGCTGAACTTGCGCCATTGACGAGCTTCATCCTGCCCGGTGGGGATGCCGGCACCGCCGCGCTCCATCTTGCGCGCGCGATTGTCCGGCGTGCCGAACGCAGCCTGGTGAAAGCCGCCGAAGAGGAACCCTTCCATCCGCTCGCGCTTGTCTATCTGAATCGTCTCTCGGACCATCTTTTCGTGCTGTGCCGCCGGCTCAACGCACACGGATCTGGCGACATATTGTGGAAGCCGGGGGCAACGCGGGCGGGCTGATCGCGCCGCATGTTTCCAGTAGTGCAACAAAAATGCCCCATTGGCGGTTTTAGGCTTTCACGGGGAGGAACGATGCCCACTGCCACCTTGCCGCTCGCAGCCGCCTCGGGAAATTCGCTCGCCGATCATTATCAGTACGTTCGTTCGCTCAGCGAAGCGATCACATCGCCCCTGTCCGATGCCGACGCGACGGTCCAATCAATGGACGATGCTTCTCCGGCCAAATGGCATTTGGCCCATACCACCTGGTTTTTCGAAACCTTCGTGCTGCGCAATCATGTGCCGCGCTACCGGCCCTTCGACGCGCGGTTCGCCTATCTCTTCAACAGCTATTATGAGGCTGAGGGCGAACGGCACGCGCGCCCCAAGCGCGGAATGCTTTCGCGTCCCTCGCTCGATCAGGTGCGCGCGTGGCGGCGCAAGGTCGACGATGAACTGATCGCTGCCTTGCCCTCCCTGGATTGCGAAGCCTTGGCGCTCGTCGAGCTCGGCCTGGCCCATGAGCAACAGCATCAGGAATTGATGCTGACCGATATGCTCAATCTCTTTGCCGAAAACCCGCTGATGCCCGCCATCTGGGAACCGGGCGATGCCTCGCCCGATGCGACGCCGCCCGCGATCCAATGGATCGAAGGCAGGCATGGCATTGTTGAGATTGGCCATGATCCGGCAGATGGCTTCGCGTTCGATTGCGAGGGGCCGCGCCATCCCGTGCTTCTCCACCGGCATGCGATTGCAAGCCGGCCGATCACCAACGGCGAATGGCTCGCCTTCATGGCCGACGGCAGCTACCAGCGCCCCGAGCTCTGGCTGTCAGACGGCTGGGCCTGGGTGAAATCGCAGCACGTCGAAGCGCCTCTTTACTGGCAGCAGAAAGACCAGGCTTGGTATGTTTTCGGTCTCTCAGGATTGAGAGCCGTGAATTTGGCCGCGCCGGTAACCCATATCAGCCATTATGAAGCAGATGCCTATGCGCGATGGGCCGGTGCGCGCTTACCAACCGAGGCCGAATGGGAGACGGCGGCTCAAACCCTCGACGCCAACTCGGGCAACCAGCTCGATCAGGCCGGGCCGGTGTGCCCCAGTGCGGCGATCGGCCATGCGGCTTTGCAGCAAATGTTCGGAGACGTCTGGGAATGGACGGCGAGCGCATATCTGCCCCATCCGGGCTTTCGCCCCGCCGAAGGCGCGGTAGGCGAGTATAATGGCAAGTTCATGTCCGGCCAGCAGGTGCTGAAAGGCGGCAGCTGCGCGACGCCGCGCGGCCATATGCGCGCATCCTATCGCAACTTCTTCTATCCGCATCAGCGCTGGCAATTCACCGGGCTGCGGCTGGCGAAGGATCTCTGACGGTGTTGCTCGAGACCGATCGCCCGCTCACCAGTCCGAGCCGCGCGGATCCCGCATTTCGCGAAGACGTGCTTCGCGGGTTTGGGTCGAACCCCAAGGCCATTCCGGCACGCTGGTTCTATGATGCCGCCGGTTCGGCACTGTTCGAAGACATCACACGATTGCCGGAATATTATCCGACGCGCATCGAAACTGCGCTGCTTCGCAACCACGCGAAAGAGATGGCGGCGCTTGCCGGCTCGGGCAGGGCTGTCGTGGAGTTTGGTTCAGGATCGTCTGCCAAGACGCCGTGGCTGCTCAATGCGGTGGACCCGTCCGCATATATTCCCATCGACATTTCGGGTGATTTTCTAAGATCCTCGGCAGATGCCCTATCGCAGGCATTTCCCGGGCTTCCGGTGATGCCCATCGAAGCCGATTTCATGACCAGGGTCGCGCTGCCGCCGAGCGCTGACGCGCTGCCACGGCTCGGCTTTTTTCCAGGCTCGACGATCGGCAACCTGACCGCCGAACGCGCAGTGGATTTGCTTCGCGACATGCGCACCAGTCTCGGCGTTGGGGCGATGCTGCTGATCGGCATGGACCGGGTAAAGGACCCGTCCATTCTCATTCCGGCTTATGACGACGCGCAGGGGGTGACTGCTCGGTTCAACAAAAACCTTCTGGCCCGGATCAATCGGGAGCTGGAAGGCACCATTCCGATTCAAAATTTCCACCATCGTGCGGTTTGGAACGATCCCGCCTCACGGATCGAAATGCATCTGGAAGCTGTCGATGATTGCGCTTTCACGATCGCAGGGCGCAGCTTTCGACTCGCTGCCGGAGAAACGATCCATACCGAAAACAGCCATAAATATGATCCGCGCGGCGCCCGGCTGCTGCTGCGCGCGGGAGGCTGGACGCCCTTGGCCGAATGGTCGGATCCCGACGACATGTTCCTGATCGTGCTCGCGCAGGCCGAACCGACACCCTCCGCGCCCTGACCTCGAAGTCCTGACAGTTGCTCGCGCCGGCGACCGCTTCTATGGCGGCTCGATTATTTCGGCAGGGGACGATCATGGAAAAGCTTGGCGTTATCGGTGCAGGTCAGATGGGCGCAGGCATCGCGCAGATCGCAGCGCAGGCCGGCTATCAGGTCTATCTCTCCGATCTTTCGGTCGAGCTGGCGGAAAAGGGCAAGGCCGGCATCGCCAAGCAGCTCGCCAAACAGGTGGAGAAGGGCAAGCGCAACCAGAGCGACGCCGACGCGATCGTCGGACGTCTTGTTCCGGTCGGAAGCTATGAGCCGATGGGGGATGCGGGGCTGATCATCGAAGCTGCCACCGAGCGCGAGGACATCAAGCGCAAGATCTTCGCAGAAGTAGGCAAGGTTCTGGGTGCGGACGCGGTGCTCGCTTCCAACACCTCATCGATTTCCATAACCCGGCTAGCCCAGGCTTCGCCCGACGCGGGCCGCTTCATCGGCATGCACTTCTTCAATCCCGTGCCGCTGATGCCATTGCTCGAAATCATTCGGGGCCTCGCCACGAGCGACACAACGGCTGACAAAGCGCGCGCCTTCGGGATCGCTGCCGGCAAAGAGGTCATCTTTGCCAATGATTCGCCGGGTTTCGTCGTCAACCGGATCCTGCTGCCGCTGCTCAACGAAGCCTATTTCGCACTGGGCGAGGGCCTTGCCTCGATCGAGGACATCGACAAGGGCGTGAAACTTGGTCTTGGCCATCCGATGGGACCGCTGACGCTCTCCGATCTGATCGGGCTCGACACGATTCTCGAGATTCTCAAGGTTTTCCAGAATGACACAGGCGATCCGAAATATCGTCCGGCGCCGATCCTGCTCAAATATGTCGAAGCGGGATGGGTCGGGCGAAAGGCCGGTCGTGGCTTCTACGATTATAGCGGCGACACGCCGATCCCGACGCGCTGACGACAGCGAGATGCCCGTCTGGAATCTCGGGCGTCACCTGCTATAGCGCGCGCCATGTCGAACGATCAGGCCTTCGATCCCGCGCTGCTTGCCAAGGCGGAAACGCTCACCGAGGCGCTGCCCTATATACAGCGTTATGCGGGCGAGACCTTCGTGATCAAATATGGCGGCCACGCCATGGGCAATGCCGAGGCCGCGCATGATTTCGCGGAGGATATCGTCCTTCTGAAGGCGGTCGGCATCAATCCGATCGTGGTGCATGGCGGCGGTCCGCAGATCGGCGCTATGCTGAAGGCATCGGGCATCGAGAGCCGCTTCATCGACGGCCTCCGCGTGACCGACGCCGAAACCGCCAAGATCGCGGAAATGGTCTTGTCCGGCGCGATCAACAAGGAGATCGTCTCCTGGATCGGCAAGGCGGGCGGCCGCGCAGTCGGTATTTCGGGCAAGGATGGCCGCCTCGTGGTGGCCGAGAAGGTCCGGCGCACGCACATCAATCCGGACAGCAATGTCGAGGAAGAGGTCGACCTCGGTTTTGTCGGCGAGCCCGCCGATGTCGATCGGCGGGTAATCGATACCATCTCCAAAGCCGGCATGATCCCGGTGATTGCGCCGATCGGCGTGGGCGAAGACGGCAACACCTATAATATCAACGCCGATACCATGGCGGGCGCGATCGCGATCGCGACGGGTGCGGCACGCTTCTTCCTGCTGACCGACGTGGAAGGCGTGCTCGACAAGAACAAGCAGCTGATGACCGATCTCACTCCATCACAGATCGACGCATTACGTGCCGACGGCACGATCAGCGGCGGCATGATTCCCAAGCTGGAAACCTGCGTCGATGCCGTAGAGGGCGGCGTCGACGCAGCCGTCATCCTCGACGGGCGCGTGCCGCATGCCATGCTGATCGAGATCTTCACCAAGCGCGGTGCGGGAACGCTGATCCGCGCGGAATGATGCAAAATCAAACAAACGCTCTCACGAACAAACAGGTCAGTTCCACGGAAGGCAGATGAATGCTCGCACTCTACGGAATACTCCAGCTTCTTCTTACCATATTGAGGTATGTCGTGATTATCCAGGCAGTTCTGTCTTGGCTGGTGGCGTTCAACGTAATCAACACATATAATGCCTTCGTTCGTCAGGTTCTTTACGCGCTTGATCGAATGACAGAACCACTTTACCGGCCAATTCGGAAGATAATGCCCGACTTTGGTGCATTGGATCTTTCACCTATGGTTGTGCTCTTTATAATACTGATCTTACAAGGTTTAATTCTTCCTGATATGTTCGGTGTTCCTCGCCCTATTAGTTTAATATGATTCACTTGTACTTTCATTCATTTCCGTATTCCGCAGTTATGGATGTGAATTCGTACGGGGGTGTCGATGACGCAAGGATCACGCACAGAGATGATGCCGCTGGTGCGGTAACGCTTCGCGCGTGGATCGAACAGTTGGAGCAGGCTGATGACCGCGGACATCATTGACGGCAAAGCCTTCGCCGCGGGCTTGCGCGCCCGGATGGCAGCCGCCGTACCCGATTTCGTGGCGCGGGCAGGGCGCAAGCCTGGGCTGGCGGTCGTGCTGGTCGGCGAAGATCCGGCGAGCCAGGTCTATGTCCGCTCCAAGGGCAAGATGACGGTCGAAGTCGGCATGGCCAGCTTCGAGCATAAGCTCGATGCCGGCGTGCCGGAGGAGCAATTGCTGGCGCTGGTGCGCGAGCTCAATGCCGACCGACAAGTCGACGGCATTCTCGTCCAGCTCCCGCTACCGAAGCATATGGATGAGGCCGCAGTGATCGCGGCGATCGACCCTGACAAGGATGTGGACGGCTTCCACGTCGTCAATGCCGGAAGGCTGGCCGTGGGCGCGGAAGGGTTCGTGCCGTGCACGCCGCTTGGCTGTCTCATGTTGCTGAAGGATCGGCTCGGGGATCTGGCCGGGCTCAACGCCGTTGTCATCGGCCGCTCGAACATCGTCGGCAAGCCGATGGCGCAATTGCTCCTGCGCGAGAGCTGCACCGTGACGATTGCCCATAGCCGCACGCAAAATCTTGACGCCGTGGTAAAGAGCGCCGACATCGTCGTGGCAGCGGTGGGCCGGCCGGAAATGGTCAAGGCCGATTGGATCAAGCCGGGGGCAACCGTTATCGATGTGGGCATCAACCGCGTGCCTGGCACCGAGCCCGGCAAAACCAAGCTCGTCGGCGACGTGGCCTATGAGGAAGCAGCCGAGGTGGCAGGCGCGATCACCCCCGTGCCGGGCGGCGTAGGGCCGATGACGATCGCGGTGCTGTTGCGCAACACACTGGTCGCTGCTTATCGCCGCGAGGGGCTACCGCCACCCGAACTCGCATGATCGCGCTGTTTCTCTCGGCGTTCGTCACGCTCTTCCTCGTGATCGATCCGCCCGGCTGCGCGCCGATCTTTGCGGGCCTGACGAAGAATGCAACGCCGGTTCACCGCCGGGCGATGGCCATTCGATCGACATTGGTAGCTTCTGCCGTGCTGCTGATATTTGCCCTGGTCGGCGAGGCGCTGTTGCAGCAGCTGGGGATCAGCCTCGACGCCTTTCGTATCGCAGGCGGCATCATGCTGTTCCTGATCGCGCTCGAAATGGTTTTCGAGAAACGAACCCAGCGCCGGGAGCATCGTGCCGCCGAAGTGAGCCAGGACCCGAGCTATGAGGACATCTCGATCTTCCCGATGGCGATTCCGATGATCGCAGGACCGGGCGCGATCGCAACGATCATGCTTCTGGTCGGGCGGAGCAACGGGATCACCGAAACCCTGGTGGTATTGGCCGCTTTGGCTGCGACAATGGTGTTCATGCTACTTTCATTGCTCGCCGCCGGAGCGATCATGCGCGTGCTCGGGCCCAAGCTCGAAGCGATGATCACGCGCATGCTGGGCGTCATTCTCGCCGCGCTTGCGACCCAGTTCGTGATCGACGGCGTGAAAGCCAGCTTCAGCTAAGCAATCCGCTTCCAGAGCAGAAAGGGTGATCCTTTCGGCAATGCGACAGGCGCGAGCCATTGAGGCACCTGCCCGTTCATAAGCTGCTTGTAGAAACCGTGCGGGCTTTCGCTCGCATAGATCGTCGATTCCGACATGCCGGGGCAGAGCAGCAGCAGGGTTGCACCATGGCGACGCATCACGTCATGCGCGACCTCGGGATCGCGGCTGCGGAAGCTGTGCTGGACATCGAGAATGGCAGCGCCGTTGCGGTGATAGGGCCCGGCGACGGCGCTGTGATGGGTCACGGTTATCAATCGCGGCCCCATGTCGACGAAGGTGAGGATCGTCGTCGCCGCCATGCGCGCGATCGGCGACAGCGCGGGCAGGGTAGGGCATTTGCGATTGGCCAGCGAGACACGCTTGCGTGCCGCCGTCTCGGGCGTGGGCGGGATTAGGTCCAGGGCAAAACCTGCACCCTGGCCGGTCACCAGGAGGAGGCCAAGCGCAGCGACGAGCAATCTGCCGAAGCTGAAATCATGCTTCAGGAATGGATGCACGCACCGCCAGCCAAGCCAGGTCGCGCCCGGCACCGCCAGCAGCTGCGCTGCCGGCCCCGCCCGCGTCTGCCAGAACAGCATGCCGGTTGCGGCCAACGAAAGCGCGGCTGCGGTGGCCCACGCCATCACCCGTTCGTCGCGACGGTTCCTCCAGAGCGCTATGATGCTGCCGAGCGCGCCGATCACTGAAATGGCGAATACCGGAACATAGACGCGATAGCCTTGGCTCCACATCGGCTTGGCCTCGCGGATATAACGGAACCAGAGCTGGTCCAACTCAGGCGAGATTCGCTCGGGACGGCCTAGACAATCGGGCCACACGAGCGCGAAAGCGATTGCCAGCACCGCGCCTCCCGCCAAGGCGGCGACGAAGCGATTCAACCGATTCTTGAGCGGCACCATGCTCAACAGCACGCAGAGCGCGCCCGCCGCGAGCATCGTCGACAGATAGACCGGCGACAATACGTCGCAGACATAGGCACGGTTATCGTAGGATGCGAACAGCGCGTAACCGATCGCGCAGCCGCCAGCTAAGGCCGCGCCATAACCGCGCAGCCGGATCGCAGCCGCCTCGTGCCGTACCCAGGCAAGCGTGGTCATGATCCCGCCGAGCGCCAGATAAGGCAGCATCTCCAGGCCGATCGTCAGCGAAGCCGCAGCGGCAAGCCCCGCGATCACGCCACCGCGCAGCCGATCCCGATCGGCGCTGCCCGCCAGCATCAGCATCAGGAGCGCAAGCTGCCAGCCATGATGATCGATCCTGAGCGGGGTCCACATGGCGAGCGTGGTGTCGGTGAAGGCCAGGATCAGCAGTGCGATCGGCCACACATTAGGATGAACCAGCCGGCGCAGGACCAGCATGAGCGCATAGAGTGCCAGCCCCAGCGGGAGCATGGGCGCGACGGCAACCGCGATTTTCTCCGCCACAACACCACCGAAAAATGGCCGCGTTACGAGGATCAATCCGGCGATCGGCAGATCGACCAATCGCGTCCAATGGATGTTGAAGCCGGTCGGCGGATCGAGCTTGTACTGGCGCAGATCGTACCAGCCCTGGCCATGAAGCAGGGCACGGACTTGCGACATGCGCATATTGTCGTCGGTATCCCCAAGTGCGAACCAATGGATCGCGCCCCATTTCTGGAAGAGCAGCCAAGCCATGAAACCCGCCCAGGCCGCCAGCCACCACCAACGCCAATTGACCCGTTCGTAGCGGGATTTAACCATATTTTCTTTGTCGGGCGCTATTTCCATGCGGGCCGCAGCGCATTAGGCAGGCCGCGATCCTTAGGCAAGCAGGGATAGAGTGTGTTGAGGTCCGTTCTTTCGCGCATCACCCCCGAACAGGCGGAGATGCTCGCCCAGCTTATCCGTTACGTCTTTCTCGGCGGCTTCGTCACCGTCGTTCACCTGTGCATCTACTGGACGGCAGCCAAGCCGCTGAACGTTGCGCCCCTGTTCGCAAATATCATGGCGCAGACCGTTTCGACGACGCTGGGCTACAACATCCACAGCCGCGTGACCTTCCGCGGACATGGCACCCGCGACAATGTCGCGCGCACCGGCGGGCGCTTTCTGGTCGTCACGGCGTTCGGTTTTTTCCTCAACAGCTTTTGGGTATGGCTGTTCACCGGGCTGCTGCACGGGCCGGTCTGGTGGCCGATGCCGTTTATGGGATTCGCAACGCCGCTCGCCGTGTTCTGGCTCAACCGGCTATGGGTGTTTGCCTGATCCGGTAGAGCGCCCCGCGCGGCCCTTGCCAGACGGGAATGAGGCCCGGATCATTTTGCGGACGGCGTTCCGGGATGAAGTTCATCAACCAGAGATAATCGAACGCCTTGCGCGGAAATTGCTGCAAGACATCGGGATAGACATAGCTCTTGATCTGGCGGCAGCGCCCCGGCCGCAGGATCTGGGACGGATCGGCATCGAAGCCCGGCGCGGCGCGATAGCGAATCCTGAGCAATTGCGCGCCGGCCATATCGAACTGACCGTTCACGAACGATTCGGTTCGCGGAATGGCCAGCGAGCCGAGATGATCCATGCGTGACGAATAGGGCGCGCTCAAACAGTGCAGATCGACCAGGTTCAAAATGCGCGAGCCGCGCGGAACATGATTCAAGGCTTCAAGCTGTTCCTTATAGCCGTGATCGAGCCTCGCATAGGTCCGTGTCTGAATGCCGATACGGACCACGAACAGACTGACGGCGATGATCGCCAGAACATTTCCCGCCCTTCGATCCCGCGTGGCGGGCGTGAAGGCGATCACCATCACGCCGAGCATGTAGGGGACGAGCCGCATATCGGCATAGGCCGAGCCCAGGACGATACGCGGCAGGCAGATGAAAGCCACGACGAGGATGGTGGCGCACAACAGCAATTGCCAGTTGCGACGCAGGCCGATTCCGAGCAGCCCGAACGCGCAAAATACGAGCAGCGCCTCGGTGCAGGCACGATCGAAAAAGCTGCCCTCGTTGCGGAGCGCGCTGAGCAGATAATAGAGCTTGAACCGAAAATTGAACCAGTCGGCGGTATCGCCCGCGACGTGGCCGCTGCGCCAGATCAGCATGAGCAACAACGGCGGCATCAGCGGCATGGTCGCCAACCCGGCCTGCCAGGCACTCTGCACCCAGGTCTGCCCTTCGCGGTGCCGCCGCACGAGACCGGATGCGAAAGCGAGGAGGCCCAGCACGCCCCAGCCGAAGCTGTGGAAGAACCACAAGATGATCCCGAACGGTACGAACAGCGCGGCGCGGAGCCGCCGATGGTCGGTGCGGCTCAAGCGCAGCCACAGCGCGAAGCCCAGCAGGGCACAGGCCATGGACAGCGTGAAATTCACGAAGCCGAATTGGAAAGGGTAGCCATAGGCAAGCGGTAGCGCGAGCGCCGCAGTCGGCGGCAAATAGCCGTGCGCTTCGCGGGCAGCGAGGAGGAAGCCCGCCACGGTGAGCGGCGGAATGAGGAGGACGATCAGTTTCACGCCCAATTCGACGCCGAAAAGCTTCCCCAACGGAACGATCAGCAAGTCAACGCCGAGATTGCCGATCACCCCCCATTTGAACGCGTACCATTGATGCAAGGGAGACTGCGCCGGCATCAACTCGATCGCATAGCGCCCGATATGCGCCGGAAGATCTACCAGGGGCGGGGTGGCCGGCAAAATGAGGGGAATTGCGGCGATCAGTATCATCGCCACGGCGAAGGACCGCGTCGACCACCATGGTTGCTCTTGAGCATTCATGGATCGCGCCATTATGAAGCCTGCGCGGCCTCGGCAAGCGAAGTTCAATCGTAAGGCGCATGCATTTGCTCTGGAGGCCCTTTTCCATGCCACGTGCGGACGCCCGCGATCCCCTGCCCGATTGGTGGCCGATCCCGGCTGCCGCGATCGCGGTAGTCGCTGGGCTAGCCTTCCGTTTCTGGCATCTGACCGGCCAGCCGCTCTGGCTGGATGAAGGCTACAGCGCCTATGCCGCCTCCAAGGGCTTCGCCTTTCTCTGGAAGGTGGTGCCGCTCTACGAGACTCACCCGCCCTTCTATTATTCGCTGCTGCGTCTCTGGACATTGCTTTGCGGCGACGGCCTGGGATCATTGCGCGCGCTCGGCGCCCTGTGCGGGGTGATAACGATTGCTGGCGGGATCGCCGCTGCTCACTCGATCTCGAAATTCACCGGGTTCGACCGCGCCAAGCGCATCGTCATGACGAGCAGCGCAACGATGCTCGTCGCGCTTTCGCTCATGCCCATCGAAATGGCGCGCAACGTCCGGCCCTATGCGCTTCTGATTCTCGTTTACAGCTTGATCATCGCGCTGCTCTTCGTGATCGGCAGCCGGCTTCGGCAGAAGCGGGCGCTGTGGAGCCGGAGCTATGCCGCCTATCTGCTGCTACTGACTTGCCTGCTTTGGCTTCACAATCTCGGCGTGCTCTACGCAGGGGCTGTCGGCATCGCCTTTCTGATTCTCTGTTGGCGCCGAAGCTGGATCCGCAAGGATTGGATGGCTTTCGTCGGAGGCCATCTTGCGGTCGCTGCGGCGTGGCTGCCGGCGCTGATCATCTTGTCCAGCCAGGCGCCGACCTGGATCAGTTCGACCTGGCTCCAAATGCCGCCCGCGCAAAAGCTTTGGTTCCTGTCCGTTCGCTTGTTCGTGGCACCGCGGTGGGACAGCATGCTCCCCGCGCTCGCTTTAATCCTGCTCGCATGGTGGCGCTTTGGCCGCCAATCGGAAGGGCTGCGGGCCGTCTCTGCCTTGTCGGTGCTGGCCTTCCTGCCGTTGCTTGCCTCGCTGGCGATATCGTTCACGATTGCGCCGGTTTTCATCCCGCGCACGATGGCCCCGCTAGCCATCCCCGCGATGCTGCTGCTCGCGCTCGGTGTCACGTCCGCTGCCGGCGGCCGTCGCGTGCTGGGCTGGATCTTGCTGGTGCCCGTGCTGTTCGAAATGACGCGGGCGGACATCACGGAGCGACGGCGCAGACCGCCCGAAGACTGGTACAGGATCGTCGAATGGCTCGGGCCGCGTTTTGCGCCGGGAGACGTGGTGCTCGCCTATCCTAATGAAGGTGCGCTGCCCCTGCGGTTTGCACTGCGCGACAAGCATCTGGCCATACCCGTCCGACCGATCCCGACCGATATGCCGACGCTGGACGGCGGACCAGGAGCATGGAACCCCACAGGCAGCCGGGGAGTGTTCTCGCTGCCTGAGTCTCGGCTCCAGCAGATCGCCGATGCGCCTGACGTGCGCTCCGTGCCGACCGTCTGGCTGCTCCGCCAGGGGCCATGGGCCTATGACAAGGGCGACCATTTCCTGCACGCGCTGGAGCGCAGCCGCGTGCAGGTGGGGCACGTTTTCACCTTCCCGATCGATCTGATCGGGTTGCGGCGAAAGGACCTAGCGCCCCTCCCGCCGGCCGAGCAGCCGAAGCCTTAGCGCATTAAGCTTGATGAAGCCCGCCGCGTCGCGCTGATCATAGGCACCGGCATCGTCTTCGAAGGTGACGACCTTCTCCGAATAGAGCGTGTTGGGCGACTTGCGGCCGATCACGATCGCACTGCCCTTGTAGAGCTTGAGGCGGACGGTGCCCGACACCTTCTCCTGGCTATGATCGATCGCCGCCTGCAGCATCTCGCGCTCCGGCGAGAACCAGAACCCGTTGTAGATCAGTTCGGCGTAGCGCGGCGCGAGTTCATCCTTGAGGTGGGCCGCGCCCCGGTCCAGCGTGATCTGCTCGATGCCACGATGGGCGAGGTGCAGGATGGTGCCGCCGGGTGTCTCGTACATGCCGCGCGACTTCATGCCGACATAGCGGTTCTCGACCAGGTCGAGCCGGCCGATGCCATGCTTGCGGCCAAGCTCGTTGAGCTTGGTGAGCAATGACGCGGGGCTCAGTCCCTCGCCATTGATCGCCACTGCGTCGCCACGCTCGAAATCCACCGTGATGATCTCGGCCTGATCGGGTGCATCTTCTGGGTTTACGGTGCGGGAGTAGACATAATCCGGCACCTCTTCCCACGGATCCTCGAGCACCTTGCCCTCGGATGAGGTGTGGAGAAGATTCGCGTCGGTCGAGAAGGGACTCTCGCCGCGCTTGTCCTTCGGAACCGGGATCTGATGCTTCTCGGCGAAATCGATCAGCGCGGTGCGGCTCGTAAGGTCCCATTCGCGCCATGGAGCGATGACCTTGATGTCGGGCGCCAGCGCATAATAGCCGAGCTCAAACCGGACTTGGTCATTGCCCTTGCCGGTGGCGCCATGGCTGACCGCATCGGCATTGACCTGCTTGGCGATCTCGATCTGGCGCTTGGCGATGAGCGGGCGGGCGATCGACGTGCCGAGCAGATACTGCCCCTCGTACAAGGCATTGGCCCGCATCATCGGATAAACATAATCGCGGACGAATTCCTCGCGCAGATCATCGATGAAGATATGTTCGGGCTTCACGCCCATGAGCTGCGCCTTGGCGCGGGCAGGCTCCAGCTCCTCGCCTTGGCCGAGATCGGCAGTGAAGGTGACGACCTCGCACTGATAGTGCTGCTGCAGCCATTTGAGGATCACGCTTGTGTCGAGCCCCCCCGAAAAAGCCAGCACCACGCGATTGATCTTGTCCGCCATATCTCACTCCGCTCAGCCCTGTGGGCGGCGACGCGATAGAGGCGCTTCAGCCCACGTTCAAGTCAATCGCAGCACAAGCACGCCTCGTCGTGGCCGAAGCGCGGCCATGCGCCTTTGTAGGAGAGTGGGTATGAAGCGTTTTCTGATCGGAGCAGGCGCAGCGGCGCTGATCGCGATCCCTGCCCTTGCCATGGCTGATCAGGATCACCACGGCATGCGCGGACCGATGACCCGAGCCGAAGTCGAACAGAAGGTGAAGGCGCAGTTTGCCGAGATTGACGCCAACAAGGATGGCGTGATCACGCGCGAGGAGGCCGATGCCTTCCGCGACGCCAAGCAAAAGCAAATGCATGACAGGATGTTCGATCGGCTCGACGCGAACAAGGACGGGCAGATCTCACGCGAAGAGTTCGACAGCTTCCATCGCGGCGGTGCGATGGCGGGAGGTCATGACATGCATGAAGGCATGCAGGGCGGAATGGGCCATGGCCGGATGGGGCATGGCATGGGCCGAGGCGGCATGATGATGCACGGCGATCTGTTCGCCAAGGCCGACGCCAATGGCGATGGCAAGGTGACGCTCAGCGAAGCGACATCCAAAGCGCTGGAAATGTTCGACCAGGCCGACACAAATCATGATGGCGTCGTGACGCCCGAGGAGCGCCGGGCCGCGTTCAAGGCGCGCATGGAGCAGCGCCGCGACAAAGCCCATACGAGTTGATCAAGATCGATGCCGGATCGCGGTGTAGGCTTCACTCACCGCGTTCCGGCACTGCTCCGTCAATGCCTTCCGGCTCGTTTCCCGATCGGGACGGAAGTGCGGCATCAGCCTCACCTCGGCGCTGAGCCAAAGGCGGGAGACCTGCGCCAGATTTGGCAACAGCGCCTCGTCGCCGGTCCAGCCGATCACGCGCAGCTCTTCGTCGCTGAGTCTTGCGCCATCACCGCGATGATAGCCGATCGCCAAGGGTTGAATGCAGCTCGCATGGGTTGCGGCTTCGAACAGGCTTGATCGGAACGGCAGCAGATCCACGCCATCCGAGGTGGTGCCTTCCGCGAACAGCACAAGACTGCGGCCCGATTGCAGCTTTTGGCCGATCTGCTGCGCCTGATGATGCACCCGATGCCGTTCCTCACGCGTCACGAACAACGTGCCGCTTCGCCGTGAGAGCGGTCCGATCACCGGCCAGGTCTTCACGTCGGATTTGGCGATGAAATCGGTGCCCAGCGCGCTCCCCAGCACGGGAATATCCATCCAGCTCATATGATTTGCGATGAACAGGGTGCCGGGGCCGCCGGGCTCGGCTCCCGTGAGGTCGATCCGCGAGACGAGCCTGCGCGCTATGCGTTGCATGAAGCGGCGCTCATAGGCGCTCGCTGTCGGGGAGCCCTTGGTCGTAAGGAGCCAGCCTGGGACCAATGCCAGCCCATGCAGCAATCCCGCCGCCGCCCGGAGCGGGCCGAAGCGACGGGTCGCGCCGCTCATTGCAACGCCTGCAGCTTCAGCTCCTCCGCATGCATGTAATCGCGCGTGATCGGCAGCGTGCGCCGATCCCGGATATATTGGATCTGATAGTTGCAGAGATTGCCGTAGATGAACGCGACCCGGGCACCGGCAAGGTAGAAGGTCCACAGCCGGAAAAAGCGTTCGTCATATAATTCGATCAATTGGTCGCGCGCAGCGACGGTGCGGTCGTACCAATGATTGAGCGTGTGGGCATAATGGAGCCGGAGCGTCTCGACGTCCGATGCGATCAGCCGCGCCTTCTGGCTGGCGCCGATCACCTCCGAAAGCGCCGGATTATAGCCCCCCGGAAAGATATATTTCAGCGTGAAGGAGTCGGTGACGCCCGGCACTCCCATCCGGCCGATGGTGTGCAGCAACATCACGCCATCGGCCGGCAACAGCTCCCGGCATTTGGCGAAGAAGGTTTCATAGTGCGGCGTGCCGACATGCTCGAACATGCCGACCGAGACGATCCGATCGAACTTGCCAGTAAGCGCACGATAATCCACCAGTTCGAACTTCACGCGATCGGCCACGCCGGCTTCTTCGGCACGGCGGCGGGCGACCTTGAGCTGCTCTTCGGAGAGCGTGATGCCGAGCACGTCCACGTCGGCGACGCGGTTCAGATAGAGCGCCATGCCGCCCCAGCCGCAGCCGATATCCAGCACTTTCAGTCCCGGCTTCAGATAGAGTTTGGAGGCGATATGGGCTTTCTTGTCAGCCTGGGCCTGCTCAAGGCTGTTGGCCGGATCGGTGAAATAGGCGCAGCTATATTGCCGGTCCCGATCCAGAAAGAGATCGTATAGCCGATCGCTGAGATCATAATGATGGGCGACGTTCCTTTTCGACTGACGCTCGAAATTGCGCCTCGTCATATAGGCGCGGCCGAGGTCCTTGACGCGCTGAGTCAGGGTGCCGCTGAGATGGGAGCCTTCGCCTTTTTCCCATGCGCCGTTGGCGCGGACCAGCGTCAGCAGATCCCGAATATCGCCTTGTTCGATGACCAGCCGGCCGTCCATGAACGCTTCGGCCGTGTGAAGCTGCGGATTGCGCGCGATGAAATTGGGAACTGCCTTGTCCGTGAAGGCGATCGTGACCGGTGTCAGCTCTGGATCGGGTTTCCCATAGGTTTCGGTCTGGCCATTGCTGTAGCGGATGGAGAGCTGCCCCCGCTTGACCATCCGACTGATAAATTTGCTGAACAGCCACATGATGGCGAACCTTTAGCCCCCGCGTCCTCTGTGGCATTAACCTAGTGCAGCCTGTTTCTCCTCCGCAAGCCGGTCGAGTTCAGCACGGCTCTTCTTTTCTGCAGCGGACTTGAGCTGGCCGCAGGCGGCCATGATGTCGCGGCCGCGCGGCGTGCGCACGGGTGCCGATATCCCGGCGTTGAAAATGATGTCCGAGAAGCGCGCTATCCGATCGGGATCGGAACATTCGTATGGCGCACCGGGCCAGGGATTGAACGGGATGAGGTTGACCTTGGCCGGCAGCCTATATTTGCGCAACAGCCGGACAAGCTCGCGCGCATCATGGTCGCTGTCATTCTTGTCCTTGAGCATCACATATTCGAAGGTGATGCGCCGCGCGTTGTTCGCGCCGGGATAGGCGGCGCAAGCAGCCAGCAGCTCCTCGATGCCAAATTTGCGATTGAGCGGAACGATCTCGTCTCGGACCTGCTTGGCAACGGCGTGCAGCGAAACCGCGAGGTTTACGCCGATTTCCTCACCCGCGCGCGCCATCATCGGTACCACGCCCGACGTGGACAAGGTGATGCGACGTTTCGAGAGCGCCAAGCCGTCCCCATCCATCACCAGCTTCAAAGCGTCGCGGACATTCTCGAAATTATAGAGCGGTTCGCCCATGCCCATCATGACGATGTTCGTCAGTAACCGCCCTTCGGGCTGCGATGGCCATTCGCCAAGCGCGTCGCGGGCGAGCATCACCTGGCTGACGATCTCGCCAGCGGTGAGATTGCGTACCAGCCGCATCGTGCCGGTATGGCAGAAGCGGCAATTGAGCGTGCAGCCCACCTGGCTCGACACACATAAAGTCCCGCGATCGGCGTCGGGGATGAACACCATCTCATAATCCTGCCCGTCGTCCGAGCGGAGCAGCCATTTGCGAGTGCCATCGGTTGAGACCTGCGCCTCGACCACCTCGGGGCGGCCAATCACGAAGCGCTCCGCGAGCCACGGATGCATCGCCTTGGCAATGTCCGTCATCGCCGCGAATTCGGTCGCGCCGCGGTTGTAGATCCAATGCCAAAGCTGTTTCGCCCGCAGCTTCGCCTGCTTCGGCTCCATTCCGGCCACTTCCAGCGCCCCACGGATCTCACCTTTCGGCAAGCCGATCAGGTCGGTCCGCCCGTCCGTCCGCGGCATCAACGCGCGCGGAACCGGCACGGGATCGATATGGCCGGGGATCGGCATGGTGACGGGCTGGGCGAGATTCATGAGGCGCATGTAGTGGATGGAGCAGGATTCCGCCAGCCAAGCAGGATCAACCGGAAAGAGCGGCCATCCAACGGACCGTCACAATTCGCCGAAAAGCTCGCGCTGCGATTCCTCGATCTCGTCGAAATAGCGGCGCCGCGCATATTTCTCGGTGACCACACCCAGGACGTGACCCCGGTCATCCACGACGGCGAGTTCATCAGCCGCGCTATGATCGAATACCTTCAACACTGCCTGGATGCCGTTCCCGGGCGTCAGCGTCACGTCAGCAAGCTCGGTCAGCGGCAAGATAGGCGCATCACCGCCGACATCGTCACGATAGGCCGCTGCCGTCGAGACGATCCCCCGATATGCGCCATCGGCATCCGTGACGACAGCCTTGCTGGCGGAACCGAGCGGCACCTTCGCCCGAAATTCCGCTACGGTGATGCCAGCGCTCACGGCAACCCAATCCTTGCGCATCAAGCGACCGGCGTTCAGGTTTATCATCCAGCCGATGTCGCGCGGGCTGCGAACGGCCGAGCCGCGCACATGCAGCCGCCAGGTCGAGAAGGAATAGCCGAACGTTTCGCGCGTCAGCGCGCTTGAGATCAGTGCCGCAACCAGTACTACGCCCATCAGCGCGAAATCATGGGTCGTTTCGAGGATCAGGATCGCGAGCGTCATTGGCCCGCCCACGATCGACACACTCAGCGCTGCCATGCCCACCAGAGCCGCGTCATAGCTCCCCAGGGTTAGGCCGGTCGGAATGTGATTAAATGCTTCTGCGAATATTTGCCCGATGACGGAGCCGAGGAACAGCGACGCGAAGAACAAGCCACCCCTGAAACCGAAACTGAGCGATATCACGCAGGCGGCGATCTTGAGCAGAAGCACCAGAAACAGAAAGCGCACAGGGGGATGCAGCAGCAGGTTGAGGTGCATGGCGCCGTGACCGGCCGACAGCGATTGCGGGGACAAGAGCGCGATCGGCATCAGCAACAGGCCACCCACGACAGGCCGCCAGCGGGCGATATGGGACAATGCCTGCACCCGCATTTCCGCGAAGGTGACCAGGCGCATGATCAGAATGCCGATGGCCGCGCAGAGACAGCCGAGGACGGCATAAGCGAGATAAGCGGCGGTAAAGAGCGGCTCGTCGGAAGCAGCAGCCATCAAATAGGGTGCGACGCCGGCAATGCGGGTGACGAACACTGCCGCAAGCGACGCCATCATCACCGGGGCGATCGCCGCCGGCGTATAGTTTCCGATGACGATCTCGAACGCGTAAAAGGCGCCCGTAAGCGGCGCGCCGAACGCGGCGCCTACCGCCGCGCCCGCTCCCGCGCCGACCAGCGTCCGCAGATCGTTCCTCCGCAGCTTGAACGCTTGCCCCAGCACCGAAGCAATACCGCCGCCCATTTGGGCATAGGCGGCCTCAAGCCCGACGGAAGCCCCGAAACCGTTGGAGATGATCGTCTGCGCCGAGATGATCAGATTGTCGATGAAAGGAATGCGTCCGCCGTGTAGGGCATTGGCTTCGACGACGTCGATTGGTTGGCGACGCCGGCGTGCCAGCAACCGGCCGAAATGAACAAGCAGAAGGCCGCCGAGGGGGAGCGCCAGCAACCGCCATGGATGGTGGATCGAACCCAGCGCACTCAGACGATTGATCGTGACACCATAAAAGAGATGCTGAATGCCATGCGCCAGAAATTGCTGGATGATGGTCAGGACCCCAGCCGCGAACCCGGCTGACGCGGCAAGGACGATGAACGCAGCCTCGCTTTCGCGAAGTCGCCGACGCTGCCGCACGGCGAAAGTGAGTAGCCAAGACGTCCAGGGGCGGCGCATGGCGCGGAACAGCCGCGATGCGCTCGCGTCGTCAAGTCAATTCAAGCGAAGCTTTGCGCAAATCACCGTTTTGCGCACGCGATCGTGGAAGCATCGATGGCGGTGGCAGCGCCGCGCAACCGGTAGCTGTCAACGAAGCTGCCGCCCTTTTCGGCCTTAGCGGAGACGATCATCCACTCACTGCTTCGCAGAGCCCGCACGATCGCAGCATCGGCGCGCGGATCGGCGGCCCAGGCGTCGGCTCTACCGGCCACGAGCGGGAAACGCTGGTCTCCGATCGACAATGTTACCGCCGTGTCGCCGGCGCGGTTCTTGCGCAGCCGGATATGAAGCTGATTGCGAATGCCTCGTGCCGGCCAGTTGGCGATGCTGGCGAAAGGGCGCCAATCTCCTCGCGTGCGGATCGGATCGGGTTCGGCGATCGCAAAGCAGCGGCGCGGCGCGGTATCGCGGAAGGCGCCCCAGCTGCCGAACACGCCGAGTGGATCGCGTGCCCAGGCCGATCCGCCAAGCAGCATCGTGCCTGCGGTTATGATTATCGTCGCCGCGCCCCGCATTATCCGGCATCCATGGCATCGGGCATAGCGCGATGGTTGCAGCTTTTCCAAACCCCTTCTGCAATGCTGCCCGTCGCGGAATTGCATTGAAGCCGCACATCCCCACTGGCGGGCGAGCAAAGCTGCGCTATAACGCTTGCCCACAACCGCTACCGGGGGAAGAGTACACGCATGAAGGCGACCATTGAACGCGCGACGCTGCTCAAGAGCCTGAGCCACGTTCAGTCGGTTGTCGAGCGGCGCAACACCATCCCGATCCTCTCGAACGTGCTGATCGAAGCCAGCGCCGAAGGCAGCCTCAAGCTGATGGCGACCGATCTGGATCTCCAGATCGTGGATCGCGTCGAGGCGCAGGTCGAGACGGCGGGGGCGACCACTGTGCCGGCGCACACGCTGTTCGACATCGTCCGGAAGCTGCCCGAGGGATCGCAAGTGAGCCTTAGCGCGGCGGAGGGCAAGATGCTGGTTGTGGCCGGGCGGGCGCGCTTCAATCTTGCGACGCTTCCGCGCGACGACTTCCCGGTGATCGCCGAGGGCGAGCTGCCGACCAAGTTCGAGCTGCCCGCCGAAACGCTCAAGCAGATCATCGACAAGACGCGCTTCGCGATCTCGACCGAGGAAACGCGCTACTATCTCAACGGCATCTTCTTCCATGTGTCGGATGAGGCCCAGCCGGTGCTCAAGGCCGCCGCGACCGATGGCCACCGCCTCGCGCGGGTGACGGTGACACGGCCCGATGGCGCGCAGGGCATGCCGGACGTGATCGTACCGCGCAAATGCGTCGGCGAGCTCCGCAAGCTGCTCGATGAGGTGGATGGCACGGTCGGCGTCTCGCTGTCGGCCAGCAAGATCCGGTTCGATCTGGGAACGGCGGTGCTGACCTCAAAGCTGATTGACGGCACCTTCCCCGATTATTCGCGCGTCATTCCGACGGGCAACGACAAGCTGCTCAAGCTCGATCCCCAGAGCTTCATGGAAGGCGTCGACCGCGTCGCCACCATCGCCAGCGAGAAGACGCGCGCCGTCAAGATGTCCCTCGAGAAGGACAAGGTGACGCTGTCGGTCACGAGCCCGGAAAACGGCACCGCGGCCGAGGAAGTCTCCGGCGAATATAATTCCGACGGTTTCGATATCGGCTTCAACGCGCGCTATCTGCTCGACATCCTCGGACAGATCGAGGGCGACACGGTCGAAGTCCACCTTGCGGACGCCGCTGCGCCGACATTGATCCGCGAGAATGACAAGGCGCCTGCACTGTACGTGCTGATGCCGATGCGGGTGTGAACGAAGAGCGCCTGTTTTCTAATCCGTCGGAATAGGCCAAGAGGCGGCGATGGCCGTCGCGCGCCTTTCGCTTGTTGATTTCCGCTCCTATCGGGATGCCTCGGTCGCGGCCTTGCCGGGCCTTATCGTGCTGGCGGGCGAAAATGGCGCAGGCAAGACCAACGTGCTGGAAGCCTTGTCGCTGCTCTCCCCCGGGCGAGGGCTTCGCGGATCGGCGCTTTCCGAAATGGCGCGCGACGATGGTCCGGGAGGCTTCGCCATTGCCGCCCGTCTGGCCGATGGAACTGATATTGGAACCGGCACGGCGCCAGCCGCACCCGATCGGCGGCAGGTCCGGATAAATGGGGCAGCAGCCGCGGCCAACGCTATGGCCGAGTGGCTGTCATTGCTTTGGCTGACACCGGCGATGGACCGCTTGTTCACCGACTCTCCGAGCGGGCGGCGACGCTTTCTCGATCGGCTCGTATTGGCGCTCGAGCCGGATCATGCGCGGCAAGCGGCGCGCTACGAAGCCGCAATGCGCGCGCGCAATAAGCTGCTCAGCGATTATGATCGTGCGGACCCGGCCTGGCTCGATGCGCTGGAAGCGGCGATGAGCGAGCATGGCGCCGCTATTACCGAAGCGCGCGCCAGGACGGTATCCGCGCTACAGGACCGGCTGGCTCTGCAGCCTGCAGGGCCGTTCGCACGCGCATTTATCGCGCTGGAAAACAGCGAGGCGGCAATCGATTCCCCTTCACTCCGTGCCGCCCGGGCGCGCGACGCGACCGCCGGGCGTACGCTATCCGGGCCGCATCGCGCTGACCTATCGGTACGCCACGCCGACAAGAACCAGCCCGCCGAGCGCTGCTCCACAGGCGAACAAAAGGCGCTGTTGCTTGGCATCACGCTTGCGCATGCCGATCTCGTCGCCGATCGCCGCGGGGCACGGCCAATCCTGTTGCTGGACGAAGTCGCCGCCCATCTCGACCCAAGTCGTCGCGCGGCACTGTTCGAACGACTTGGCGCGAGCGGCGGTCAGGTTTGGATGACGGGAACGGAGATGGCGCTGTTCGAGGATGCCCCAAGGCAAACGCAGCGCCTCACCATATCCGGTGGGACGCTGCGTCCAGCATGATGAGCGCTCGATCGGTCAGGCGAAGCAGATCATGATCTTGCCCCGCCGCGAGCGCATCGCCCCGCCGACCATGCCGAAACCTGCGATGACGAAAGCCCAGCCCGCATATGCTGGCGCTGCGAAGGATGATGACGCCAGGTCCAAAGTGCAGGCCAGGCCTGCTAGCGCCATCATGCCAACGCCATGCAACATGCACTTCCCCCCGCCAACCCATCAGAAAGCGCCAGACAGCGAACCCTTTTGACGCATTCATGTGAATCCGTGCCTCTTGCTAACCCAAGTTAAAGCACGGCTCTACGTTTGCTGATGGTAAATGCGGACCCGGCTGTGCCGTTTCTGGACAGGTAAGATGGCTTGAGCCGGAGCCTTCCGCGGACATCGTGGCCCGCGTGTTTTGCTTGGGTTCCTGGGAACCCGTCGCTATATGCTTGGCATGGCAACCGAACCTCAAACTTCAGAATATGGCGCCGATTCGATCAAGGTCCTCAAAGGGCTGGACGCGGTGCGCAAACGGCCGGGCATGTACATCGGCGACACCGATGACGGGTCAGGTCTCCACCATATGGTGTTCGAGGTTTCCGACAATGCGATCGATGAGGCGCTGGCGGGCCATTGCGACAAGATCGTCATCACGCTCAATCCCGACGGCTCGGTGTCGGTCGAGGACAATGGACGCGGGATTCCAACCGGCATTCACGCCGAGGAAGGCGTCTCGGCCGCCGAAGTGATCATGACCCAGCTTCACGCGGGCGGAAAATTCGAAAATACGTCCGACGACAATGCCTATAAGGTGTCGGGTGGTCTCCACGGCGTGGGCGTATCCGTGGTCAATGCGCTAAGCGATCATCTCGATCTCACCATCTGGCGCGATGGGGAGGAGCATTACATGCGCTTCCAGCGCGGCGATGCCGTCGCGCCGCTCAAGGTGGTCGGTCCTGCGAACGGCAAACGCGGCACCAAGGTGACGTTTCTTCCCTCGGCGGACACGTTCAAGATTACCGAGTTCGATTTCGAGAAGCTGGAGCATCGCTTCCGCGAGCTGGCGTTTCTCAACTCGGGTGTCCGGCTGTTCCTGGTGGACGCGCGCCACGCCGAGCGCGTCGAGCACGAACTTTACTACGAGGGCGGTATTGCCGCCTTCGTGAAATATCTCGACCGCACCAAGACGCCCCTGATGCCTGAGCCGATTGCCATCACCGGGCAGCGCGACGATGTCGGCATCGATGTCGCGCTGGAATGGAACGACAGCTATTATGAGCAGGTCCTCTGCTTCACCAACAACATCCCGCAGCGCGACGGGGGGACCCATCTCGCGGCCTTCCGCGCTGCGCTGACCCGAACGCTCAACAATTATGCCGAAAAATCCGGCCTGCTGAAGAAGGAGAAGGTCAGCCTCACCGGCGATGACATGCGCGAAGGGCTGACGGCGATCGTCTCGGTAAAGCTGCCCGATCCGAAATTCAGCAGCCAGACCAAGGACAAGCTCGTTTCATCCGAGGTGCGCCAGCCGCTCGAAAGCCTGATGGCCGACAAGCTCGCTGAATATCTCGAGGAAAACCCGGCCAACGCGCGCGCGATCATCCAGAAGGTGATCGACGCCGCAGCGGCCCGCGAAGCCGCCCGCAAGGCGCGCGAACTGACTCGGCGCAAAGGCGCGATGGATATCGCCTCGCTGCCCGGCAAGCTCGCCGACTGCCAGGAACGCGATCCCAGCAAGTGCGAGCTTTTCCTGGTCGAAGGAGACTCCGCAGGCGGCTCGGCCAAGCAGGGCCGCGACCGCAACATTCAGGCGATCCTGCCGCTCAAGGGCAAGATCCTCAACGTCGAGCGCGCACGCTTCGATCGCATGCTGTCTTCCAAGGAGGTCGGCACGCTGATCCAGGCACTCGGCACCGGCATCGGCCGCGACGATTTCAACATCGAGAAGCTGCGCTACCACAAGATCGTCATCATGACCGACGCCGATGTGGACGGGGCGCACATCCGCACATTGCTGCTGACCTTCTTCTACCGGCAGATGCCGGACATCATCGCGCGCGGGCATCTCTTCATCGCGCAGCCGCCGCTCTACAAGGTCAACAAAGGCCGCTCGGAAGTCTATCTCAAGGATGATAGCGCGCTTGATCAGTATCTGGTGGATGCTGGCGTCGGTTCCATGGTGCTCGAAAGCTCCGCCGGGGCACGCAGCGGCGTCGATCTCCGCGCGCTGATCGATCATGCGCGACGGATGCGCACGCTGATGGGCTATGTGCCGCGCCGCTACGATCCCTCCGTGATCGAAGTGCTGGCACTCACCGGCTCCCTGGCTCCTGATCTTTCCAGAGATGCAAGGGCTCAAGCGCTTGCGGCCGCGACGGCGTGGCTGGGGCGTGGCGATGCGGAAGCGAGCTGGTCTGCGGATATAGCGACCGATGGCGGCTACCATTTCCAGCGCATGTGGCGCGGCGTGACGGATCATCACATTGTCGATGCGCCCTTTGTCGCCTCCGCCGAGGCGCGCAAGCTTCACGCGCTCGCCGCCGAACAGCGCGATAGCTATACGGGCGTTGCTCGGCTGGTTTCGATGAAAGCCGCCGAGAAAAGCGGCGACGCCGACGAGGATGAGAGCATAAGCGATCCGCGCGGCGTGGCAATCACGCGTCCATCCCAGCTGCTGGAGGCGATCTTTGCGGCGGGCCGCAAGGGACTGTCGATCGCGCGCTACAAAGGTCTTGGTGAGATGAATGCCGAGCAGCTTTGGGAAACGACGCTCGACCCGGCCAACCGTTCATTACTCAAGGTCGAAATCGAGCAGGCCGACGTGGCCGACGAGATCTTCACCCGGTTGATGGGCGACATCGTCGAACCGCGCCGGGAGTTCATCCAGGAAAACGCGCTGAGCGTGGCCAATCTCGACGTTTAAGCCGTTAATCCAGCACGATCGCGTCAGGATCGCTGTCGGCAAGAATGCGGCGCGCAGCACGCCGAGCGAAGCGCAAGGTTTCCACTTTGCGCCGAGCCGCCGGAAGCGGCCTGACAGGCGCCTCGCGCAGAATGGCGGCGTCATAGCGATCCGCCACCATCAATCCGCAGCAATCCGGCCGAAAATTATCCTCCTCGAACGGCGAGAGGTTGAAGCCGGCAGGTACGGCCCAGAAAAAGCGGTCGCAATATTCAAGATAATCGGGCCACTTGCCGTCGCCCAGCAGATCGGCGCGCGACACCTTGATCTCGACGATGATGACATGCCCCCGGCCATCGAGCGCCATGATATCGGCGCGGCGCCCGTTTCCCAGCGGAACTTCGCACAAGGCCATGAAATCGTGCCTGAAGAGCAGGCGCGAAACGCCGCGCACGACATCCGCAGCAATCATCGGCACATCGGCAAGGCAAGGTTCCATCGTCGCAGAATAGAACAATGCAGGAACAGAGCAAGTGTCGGATCAGACTCCTTCGAGCAGCGCGTCGATCTGGTCCGCCTTCAATCCTTCCAGCTCTACGATCCAGAGGTCGGGATCGACGGTTCGCCGCCGCTCGAGATAGGCGGTCAGCGCGTCGGCATCGGCGGGATTGCCTGGACCCGTCTCAATCCATCCGGGCGTGCCATCCGCAAACAGCCCCCGTTCACGCATGGCTGACGCGGCCCCGCGATCGGAAAAAACCAGGAGCAAGGCACCCGCTGTCTCATCACCCTTCGCAAGCACGGCCCCCATGCCACCCCCGCTTTGAACCTTTCGAAGCAAGGCAGACACCAGCAGCGCCGATGTCAGCCGCGCACTCATGCAGGGCGATAACCGGGAAGGCCGGTCAAAGCGACGTGCGAGCGCATGAACGTGCCGGTCCCGCGGCCGCATTCGTCGCCTTCGGCATCGATCAAGCGCGCGTCCGCCACGAAAACCCTGCGCTTGCCGCTGACCCATTGGCCTTCGGCGATGATCGGACCGCCGACGATCGGCTTGGTAAGAAGCAGGTTGAAAGCCGTCGTGAGAAGAAACCGATCCGTGCAGAGGCTGTTGGCGGCGTAGAAAGCAGCATCATCCAACATCTTGAAGAAGATGGTGCCATGCGCGGCGCCGGCGGCATGGTGCACGCGACCGTCCACCTCAAAGTGAATGCGCGATCGTCCTTCCGAAATGATTTCCAGCCTCGACGCGAAGAGTTCGTTGACCGGAGCCGAAGCGTATAGTGACTCAAGAGCACGGAAATGAGCGGACTGTCCGGAAAGCGGCGGCGCAGATCGCTCAGACGCCATCGCGCAAATCCCCGTTGGAGAGCAGCGCATAAAGCGCGTCCGGCGAGCCAGCCCCCCGCAACTTGGCAACAAAGGCGCGGTCGCGGAGCTTGCGGCTGACCCGGGCGAGCGCTTTTAAATGCTCGACGCCCGCATCGGGCGGCGACAGCAGCAGGAAGACGACATCGACCGGCATTTCGTCGATCGCCGCGAAATCGATCGGGGTTGCAAGCTTCGCAAAGATGCCGACAACCCGATCAAGGCCTTCGATCTTGCCGTGCGGGATCGCGACTCCCCCGCCGAAGCCGGTTGAGCCCAGGCGTTCCCGGTCAAGCAATCGCTCGGTCACTTCGGATGCCGATAGCCCGCGGGTCTTCGCTGCCATCCGTGAGAGTTGCACGAACAGCGACTTCTTATTGGGAACGGCCAGCGCGGCGACCACATCCTCGACGCCGAGCAGATCACTCAGGGAATCGATGCTGCGAGCAAGCGCTCCATTCGCCGGTTCGGCGTCAGCTTGGGCCACTCTATCGGCCATGACGAAAGCGAGCGGCGTCAGGCCGCGCGCTGAGGCTCCACCCAACCGATCGTCCCGTCGGATCGGCGATAGACCATGTTGAAGGCGCCCGTGCCGGAGTTTCGGAACATTAGAGCATTGGTGTTCCGCAAATCGAGCATCATCACAGCGTCCGACACGGTAGTTTCAGGAATATCGACTCGCGTTTCCGCGATGATCACAGGGTTATCTGGCGCTTCCTCTGCCTCCGTTCCAGCCTGGAATACGGTGTAGCTCGCGTCCGCCTCTACGATTTCGAACGTTGCGACACCGTTCGGACCATGGCGATCCTTCAGCCGGCGCATGTAGCGCCGCAACTGAGTCTCGATTCGGTCAGCCGCCTGATCGAACGCCGGATGGGCCTCGGTCGCAAAGCCGCTGCCCTTAAGAATCACGCCCTGCATTACGTGGGCGACGATATCGCAACTGAACCCGTTGTCGTGGGGACCCCGGCCGAACGTCACATTGGCCGAGATACTGCGGGAGAAATATTTATCAGCGATTCCCTGGAGCCGGGTATCGACATGATCCCGGAGCGCCGCACCAGTATCAACCTGGTGGCCAGAAACGCGGATTTCCATCTTACAACCTCCACTGTCTTGCCGTCCGCCTTCGGGGGAAAGATGGCGGGGGCGGCCTTAGTCCTAGGCATCTGCCTGGTCAACCGGCCGGCTGTTCCTCAAGCCACAGCGGTTGCACAAGCTTAGCAATAAACGCGGCATGGCGTTCCCGCTCCTCCGCACTTGGGCCATGTGGACGGGGCGGCCTCACCTCGGTCCTTCGCGAACCAATCGAAACTGCCACCAATGTTCGTGCTTCGACCACGGTTTCGGCCTTGAGCGACAGCCCGATCTGGCGCCCTCCCGATAATTCAACGTAGAGCTGAGCCAGGAGTTGCGCGTCGAGCAATGCGCCGTGCTTGATACGATGGCTGCGATCGATGCCATAGCGCGTACAGAGCGCATCGAGGCTGTGCTTGGCGCCCGGATGGCGCGCACGGGCGAGCGCGAGCGTGTCGATCATCCGCGCCATATCGATCGCCGCGAGACCGCATGTGCTCAATTCCCAGTTCAGGAAGCCGAAATCGAATGCCGCGTTATGCGCAACCAGCGGCGCTTCCCCGATAAAGTCAATGAACTCGGCCGCTTTCTCGGCAAACAGCGGTTTATCGGAGAGAAACACGGCACTCAGGCCATGGACCGCTTCGGCCTCACTGGGCATGGCACGCCCGGGGTTGAAGTAAGCGTGAAAGTGACGCCCGGTTTCGACCTTGTTGATCAGTTCCACGCATCCGATTTCCACAAGCCGATGCCCGTCGGTCGGGCTCAAGCCGGTGGTTTCGGTATCGAATACAATCTCGCGCATGTCAGCAATTTATCGGCGTTGTCGGCCCCGAAGACAAGCGATGAGTCGACGAATTTCGGCACGCGTCTGCTGCCGATGAATGCCCGTATCTATCACATGATCTGCCTGCGCGCGCTTCACTGGGTCGGGAACTTGTAGGGCGCGGATATGGGCAAGTTTCGAGGGGCTCATCCCTGCGCGGCGCAGCACTCGCTTCCGCTGCATCCAAGCCGGAGCCGACACAACCGCGACCTCGTCCACCAGATGCTGCATCTTCTTTTCGTAAAGCAGCGGTATATCCAGCACAACCAAGGGCTTTGCCTTGTGCCGCCTCAAGAAGTTGCGCCGCGCAACTGCAACGGCGGGATGAACGATGCGCTCAAGCTTGTGGAGCGCGACCTTGTCACCCAGTACATAACGCGAGAGCACGGCACGATCGATACCGCCTTTGCTGGCGGTGCCGGGAAAGGCCTGCTCGATCAGATCAACCAGCGCGCCGCCTGGACCTTGCAAACGGTGCACTTCAGCATCGGCGTCGAACACGGGGATCTTCTGCTCGCGGAACATGGCCACAACAGTCGATTTGCCCATGCCGATCGATCCGGTGAGGCCGAGAATGATCATGGCAACAAGGTCATGCAGTCAGCAACGCTCTCAGCTCCGCATCATGTTGGCGCGGGGCTGGCTGACCGAAAAACAGCGCGAAAGCGACTGCGGCCTGCCCGACCAGCATCTCGAGACCGTCGATCGTCCGCAAGCCCCGTCGCCGTGCTTCGGCGATCAACGGCGTCTCAAGCGGAGCGTAGACGATATCATAGACGATGGCGTGGGGTGGAACATGGCTGAAATCGATCGCAAGCGGCGGATTGCCCTTCATCCCGAGCGACGTGGCGTTGACGACGATATCGAGCCTGCCTTCCGTATCACCCCAATCGAACGCGATCGGAGCGCTCCAGCTCTGAAGCGTCGCCGACATGCCAGGATTCTTCTCGCCGATTTCATCAAGAATGACGCGGGCCTTCTCTTCGTCGCGCGCGATCATCGCGACCGTGAAGCCCTCGCCGCGGAGCGCATGAGCGAGGGCACGCGCCGCTCCCCCAGAACCGATAATGCGTGCCATTCGCAGCAAATGGTGATCCACTAACCAGGGCCGCAAAGGTTCAAGAAAGCCGGCACCATCGCTATTGTATCCGACCAATGTGCCGTCGTGCGCGCGCACGATCGTATTAACCGCGCCGATCTGCGCCGCACTCGGATCGATGCGATCCAGATAGGAGATGACCGCCTGCTTGTGTGGAATGGTGACGTTGCAGCCCTGCCAATCCGGCCGATCGCGCCTGCTTCCAAAATAATCCGCCAATGCGTCAGGCATGACATGGCATCGCTCATAATGCGCATCGAGCCCAAGCTTCCCGATCCAGTAATTGTGGATCAGCGGCGATTTCGAATGGCTGATCGGATCGCCGATCACCTCGGCATGAACCGTCATGACGCCACCACGCCGCGCGTACGCAGATAATCGAGCAAGGGCATTAACGGCAGGCCGAGAATAGTGAAATGATTGCCCTGGATTCGCGAGAACAGCTGGATGCCGAGGCCTTCAAGCCTGAAGCAGCCAACGCAGCCGCTGATCGCCGGCCACTCGCTATCAAGATAGATGCTCAGGAATCGATCCGAGAAGGGCCGCATCGTCAAGCTCGCAACATCGACGTGCCGCCAAACCGGGGTGCCGCCCTCGCTGATCACAGCAGCGCTGATCAGCCTTATGACAGAGCCGCGCATCTGCATGAGCTGGGCACCAGCCTCGTCGCGGTCCTTGGGCTTGTCGAGCATGCTGTCATCGGCCAGCACCAGCACCTGATCGCAACCCAATATGAGATCGGCGGGATGCCGGGTGGAGAGCTTGAGTGACTTTAGCTCGGCGAGCGCGTCGGCAAGCCCGCGAGCCTCGACTCCATCCTGCTTGAGAGCAGCCTTGGCCGCTTCTTCATCCACAGCAGGCACCATGGCGTCATAAGGAACGCCAGCAGCGGAAAGCATGGCGCGCCGCGATGATGATTGCGAAGCGAGGATCAGCCTCATAACGGCTCATCCACCGGATTGCGTTCGTTGAGCAGGTTGATGACCGCCGCCGCCGTTTCCTCGATCGAGCGCCGCGTGACGTCAATCACTGGCCAGCCATTGTCCGAGAACATGCGGCGGGCGAACGCCACTTCCGTGCTCACCCGCTCCTGATCGACATAGGCTGTTTCGGGCGACTGATTGAGCGCCAGCAGCCGATTGCGCCGAACCTGGATCAGCCGCTCCGGACTGGTGGTGAGACCCACGACGATTGGATTTTTGAGCGAGAATAGTGAGGATGGCGGCGGTGCTTCGATGACAAGCGGGATGTTGGCAACTTTATACCCGCGGTTCGCGAGATAGATAGACGTCGGGGTTTTGGAAGAGCGCGAAACGCCCACCAGCACGATATCGGCTTCTTCCCAATCTTCAGCGCCGATGCCGTCATCATGCGCGATCGTGAACTGTATCGCCTCCACCCTGTCGAAATATGCTGCATCCAGCATATGCTGCCGCCCCGGCCGGGCTTTGGCCTGCTGCCCCAGCATCTGGGAAAGCGCGTCGATGACCGGATCAAGCGCAGCCACCGCCGGCAAGCCAAGCATCTGGCAACGTTCCTCGAGCTTGCGACGGACCTCGCCGTTGACGATCGTAAACAGCACCAGCCCAGGCTTTTGGGCGATCTCGACCAGAATCCGGTCGAGATGTCCTTCCGAGCGCACCATAGGCCAGAAATGCTTGATGGTCTCGACACCATCGAACTGTGCGAGGCCTGCCTTGGCGATGTTTTCCAGTGTCTCTCCGGTGGAATCGGACAGCAGATGGAGGTGAAGCCGGATCATCGCCGCAAAAGCCTGTGCATAAGCATGGGGATCGAGCTAGCGGATTGCAGGCCTGCCCTACAAGCGGACGATTCCATCCCCGTGCTTCCTAACTCGTTCCATCTCTTCTCCACAGTGGGTCAATGATATCACCAGCCTGTGAATAACGGGCACTTGTGCGGCGACTCGGCAGCCAAAACGACGCCCGCCGGAGTCAAGCTGTTGGCAATTGCGTCTCCTGCGCATAAACCCCGCCATCCGCCGCCCTACTACTCACTACAAAGATTCTATATTTAACAGGATAGATATGGAGAACGCGCTGTCGGGAGACGTCATGAAGGCGTCTTACAAACCTTTGCTGGCCGTTCTCAGGGGCGAACGGCGCGATCCACCGCCGATGTGGATGATGCGTCAGGCCGGGCGTTACCTGCCCGAATATCGCGCGTTGCGATCCCAAAAGGGCGGCTTCCTCGCATTGGCCCAGGATAGTGCAACCGCTGCTGAAATCACGCTCCAGCCCATTCGCCGCTTCGGCTTCGACGGCGCGATCCTGTTTTCCGATATATTGATGATCCCCTATGCGCTCGGGCAGGATCTGTGGTTCGAAATCGGGGAAGGCCCGCGCCTGGCGCCGCCGCTGGCGACGAATGCGATCGCAAGCCTCGATCCGCAGCCTGGGAGACTGGAACCTGTTTACGAGACGGTGCGCCGGGTTCGTGCGGAATTGCCGGCACATGTCACCTTCCTGGGCTTTGCAGGCAGCCCCTGGACCGTGGCGACCTATATGGTTGCCGGGCAGGGCAGCCGGGAACAGGGAGAAGCGCGCCGGCTGGCCTATCGCGATCCCGCAGCCTTCGGCACGATCATCGATGCAATCGTAACTGCCACGATCGATTATCTGGCGGGGCAGATCGAAGCTGGAACCGAAGCCGTGCAGCTTTTCGACAGCTGGTCCGGAAGTCTTTCACCTACTCAGTTCGAACAATGGGTGATCGCACCGACCGCACGCATTGTGACAGGGCTCCGCGCCCGCCATCCGGAGGTACCGATCATCGGCTTCCCGAAAGGGGCTGGGGGCAAGCTTGCGGCTTATGCGCGCGAAACGGGCGTCGATGCGATCGGTCTCGACGAGACGGTGGACCCATGCTGGGCGAACGCCATATTGCCCGAAGGCATGCCGGTGCAGGGCAATCTTGATCCGCTGGCACTGATTGCTGGCGGCGATGCGCTCGATCGAGCAACCAAACAAATTTTAGGGGCTTTCGCTTCGCGGCCGCATGTGTTCAATCTCGGCCATGGCATATTGCCCGATACGGATATCGCCCATGTCGAGCAGCTGCTGGATCGTGTGCGTAACCAACAGCTTCGGGATTGAGCGATGATCGGAATGTTGGGAGCTGCCTATCCATGGGTTAAAGCGGCGCATCTGATCTTTGTGATCTTCTGGCTCTCGGGACTGTTCATGCTCCCGCGTTTCTACATCTACCATCAGCCGACCGAGCCGGGATCGACTGAGGACCGGCAGTGGATCGAGCGGGAACGGCGGTTGCGATCGATCATCATTACCCCTTCCATGACGCTCGTATGGATATTCGGGCTTTTGCTGGCTTTCGATCAAGGCTTGTGGAACGTCGGCTGGTTCCAGGCGAAATTTGCCACCGTGCTGCTGCTGTCGGCCTTTCACGGCTGGGCGGTCGGCTATGGAAAAAAGCTGGCGCGTGGTTATCGCCCGAGGAGCGACAAGGCGTTGCGCATCATGAACGAGCTGCCCGGCGTTGCGACTGCGGTAATCGTCATCCTCGTCATCGTCCGACCATTCTGATCGGCGCAGACGTGGATCGACATGTTGATCACCAGAAGGGTTCGGCATCCCTCAGCATCTTGAAGGCTTTCTCGGCGCGTTTGAGTTCATGAGCGCGGTCCTTCTTGTGGGAGGCGGTATCAGGTGGTTCGACGTCGTAGCGGGCGAAAATGACGGGTAGGGTGGCGAGATCGTTCAGCGCGCCGAGATGATCCTGCAGCTTTTCCAAGGCTGAGAGAAATTTTTTGTAGCGGTGATGTGTCGTGCCATCGGGGTAGAGTCCGGCGAAAAACTCTGCAGTGTAGCGAAGGCGTTTTGCCTGCTTGCGTACCTCATGACGGTGTTCGTCCGAAAGATGCCGAAGATGTTCACCCCTCCTGGAGAGGCGGCGGCGCTGCTTGCGCAGAATGTCATGAGCCACGTCGGCAACCGGCCGCTGAAGGAAAGCGGCATCTGCCGGGTGCAATCGCCATGCCCCAATGGCAAGCCACTCCGCTAGATCGAGCATGAGAAGCCGTGTACGCGCCGAACAGAGTTGTTCGCGCGCCTGCGCCATTGCTCGTTCTCTGGCCTCGATTAGTTTTTTCTGCGTGGTGCTCGTGAGGGAAGGGATGAGGACGTCGAGATCGCGGACGTCCCCCAGGACGCGCGCCAGCCAGCGCAATTCGGCGTTGAAGAGATCGGCACGCTCATCAACGCTTATCAGGGGCGCGAAGGCCGAAAAGGCCGATCGCAAACGCCTCAAGCCCACCCGCGCCTGATGGAGTGGGTCGACCTGGTTGTCTTTCAGCAGAAGTTTCTCGTTGCGGCGAAACTGGCGAATGCAAGACTCGGCAATGGCGGCAAAGGCATCGGCAGCCGGCTGCTGCGCCTCAATTGCGATCGCTTCCGCCTTGAACGAGCCGCGTGGCTCGGGTGCGAGCAGATTGTAGCCGCGCTCCGATTTGGCTTCGACGCCGAGTTCGAGCGGCACTTGCTTGTCGATCTCACGGGCCAGGCCGAACAAATCTGCGACGTCGCCTGCCGCCAGTTCCAATTCGATCTCACAGATCGGCTCTTTTTGCTTGCTGGTTTTGATCATGCCCTGATCGAGCGTGAACAGAATGGCTGAGCCATTCATCTGGAGCTTGCGGGTGAGCCGTTCCACCTGGATCGTAAACAGGAGCTTCAGGCGCTTGAGCGCTTCCGCATCGAAGACGTGCGAAAGCGGACCGGCCAGCTCGTCCATGCGAGGCGACCGATGGCTGCTTGGTTGCTCCCATTCATTCCGAACGAACAGGCCTGCAGTGGAAGACGCGCTTCGTTTGACGGTTTGAACATAGCGGCCGTCGACTTGCCGTATGCGCAGCGAAAAGCCCGCGCGCTGCAGATCCAAATCAGGCGTGTCAAAATAGCGGGAAACCTGTCGTTCGGGATCATCTTCGCCTGCAAGCGTAAGCGCACCGAGGTCAAGCTTGACCAGATCGGCCGGATCGAGCTCCAGCTTCAGTTCGGTTTCCAGTGGATCGCCCACGTCTCGCTCCGCATCGCGGTAACAAGTGCCTAGCGCTTATCCACAGTAAAGGCCAGACGATGCGGCGAAACGCTTGGTCGCAGCTTGACTTCGATGGCATGCGCGCTTACCTCGCGAGCGCTGTCCGCCAAGAGCGCGACGCATCCTCCTTCCAGATCACGCTTTCCTCAGCGTCTTGCCATTCGGCACATCATCGGAAAATCCCATGCATCTCAAAGAATTGAAAAAGAAGACTCCCGCTGAGCTTGTGGCGATGGCGGAAGAGCTGGAGGTCGAGAGCGCCTCCACCATGCGCAAGCAGGACCTGCTGTTCGCCATTCTCAAAGCCCAGGCGGAAAATGGCGATCAGATCATGGGCGTCGGCACCATCGAAGTGCTGCCTGATGGTTTCGGTTTTTTGCGCTCGCCCGAGGCGAATTATCTCGCCGGGCCGGACGATATCTATGTTTCGCCGAACCAGGTTCGCAAGTTCGGCTTGCGCACGGGCGACACGGTCGAAGGCGAGATCCGGGCGCCCAAGGATGGCGAGCGCTATTTTGCGCTGGTGCGTCTGGTATCAGTCAATTTCGACGACCCCGAAGCCGTCCGGCATCGCGTCAATTTCGACAATCTGACGCCGCTCTATCCGGACGAGAAACTGCGGCTCGACACGCTCGATCCGACCGTCAAGGACAAGTCGGCACGGGTTATCGATATCATCGCGCCGCAGGGCAAGGGGCAGCGCGCCCTTATCGTCGCACCGCCGCGCGTTGGTAAGACGGTGCTGCTCCAGAATATCGCGAAGGCGATCACCGACAATCACCCTGACGTTTTCCTGATCGTGTTGCTGATCGACGAGCGGCCGGAGGAAGTCACCGACATGCAACGCTCGGTAAAGGGCGAGGTGATCTCCTCGACCTTCGACGAGCCGGCCTCTCGTCACGTCCAAGTTGCTGAAATGGTTATTGAAAAGGCGAAACGGCTAGTCGAGCATAAAAAGGATGTCGTCATCCTGCTCGATTCGATCACGCGCCTGGGGCGCGCTTACAACACGGTCGTGCCGAGCTCTGGCAAGGTGCTGACCGGCGGCGTCGACGCCAATGCGTTGCAGAGGCCGAAACGCTTCTTCGGCGCCGCGCGGAACATCGAGGAGGGCGGCTCGCTCTCGATCATCGCAACTGCGCTGATCGACACGGGCAGCCGCATGGACGAGGTGATCTTCGAGGAGTTCAAGGGCACCGGCAACTCCGAAATCATACTTGACCGCAAGGTGGCCGACAAGCGCATCTTCCCGGCCATGGACGTCGGTAAGTCGGGGACGCGCAAGGAGGAGCTGCTGGTCGATAAGAGCAAGCTCTCGAAGATGTGGGTGCTGCGCCGTATTCTGATGCAGATGGGCACAGTCGATGCGATGGAGTTCCTGCTCGACAAGATGAAGGATTCCAAGACGAACGACGATTTCTTCGACTCGATGAATCAGTAGCAGCGGGGCGGAAGCGATGGGCGTGGCCCCGTCGCGCCCGGGCCCTTCCGCCGCGATGCGGAAGCTCCTGCTATGGGATCAGGATTGTCGAACCGACTGTCCCGCGGCTTTCCAATGCGCGGTGGGCCTCGGCAGCGTCGGCAAGCAAAAAACGCTGACCGATTTGAACCTGCAGCGTGCCGTTAGCGATCAATCCAAACAGGCGTTGACTGCCTTCCGCCAATTCCTCTGGCGTGATGGTATAGTCGAACAGCGTAGGCCGGGTGAGGAAGAT
>Ga0207671_10000589_pt1 | contig 48540 bp, 32 predicted proteins | sample KBSC24metaG_FD_184352 | JGI IMG/M metagenome (GOLD analysis project Ga0207671, IMG submission 184352) | Corn rhizosphere microbial communities from Kellogg Biological Station, Michigan, USA - KBS C2-4 metaG (SPAdes) (version 2) | ecosystem: Host-associated > Plants > Roots > Rhizosphere > Soil... | reverse complement strand
AGGATCTTGATGTTCTCGGCGTTCTGCCACCCGACCCGCAGCAGCATGATCCAGGTGGCCGGGGTCGCTTGGACGACGGTGGGCCGCCACTCGGCGATCTTGTCGGCCAGGAGGGTGGCGTCGGCCGAGGTGGCCGCGTCGCAGATGTTCACGTGGCCGCCGGTGACCAGCGGCAGGTAGAGTTCCAGAGCGGCGATGTCGAAGCTGTGCGTGGTGACGGCCAGCAGCCGGTCCCGGGCCGTCACGCTTAGGGTCTGGGCCATGGCGAGCAGGAAGTTGGTCAGCGCGCTGTGTGGGACCGCTACGCCCTTGGGCTTTCCGGTGCTGCCTGAGGTGTAGATGACATAGGCGAGAGCCGGTGACGACGGTTTCGGGTCGGCGGCGGTGCTGCTGCCCCTGGTGTCAGGGTGCTGAGTCTGGCCATCGATGAAGTAGAGCCTCGCCTCACCGGTCTGCACGGCTGCCAGCCTGTCCCGCACCGCATCGTGGCACACGACGAGCTCGGCTCCGCTGTCCTGGATCATGTACGACAAGCGTTCGGCCGGCAGGGCGGCGTCCAGCGGCACGTAGGCCGCCCCGAGCTTCATCACCGCCAGCAGGCCCACCAGCAAGTCCAACGACCGCTCGAAGCAGACGCCGACCACGTCTCCGGCCGCTATGCCCTGACCCGTGAGCACCTCTGCCAACGCCGAGCACCGGTCGGCGAGTTCGCGATAGGTGAGGGTCAGGTCGCCGCATGTGGCGGCAGGCGTATCAGGGTTCTGCTGCGCTTGGTCGGCGAACAGGTCCCAGCAGGTCTTGTCCGCCGGGTAGCCGGCCTGAGTGCGGTTCCACTCCTCGGTGACCAGCCGCAGCTCGGCCTGGGGGAGCAGCTTCAGGTTCGCGAGCGCCGAACGGCCGTCGGTCGCGACGATGTCGCCGATCAGGGTGATGAAGTGCTCCGCCATGCGCTCCACGGCGTCGGCCGGGAAGGCATCGGGGTGGTACTTGAAGGTCAGCAGGATGCCGTCGCCGGGAGCCACGTCCAAGGTGAGATCGTATTCGCCGAGCTGGTGGAGATCCTCGATGAGCTGGAACCCGCGGGCGTCGGGTCGGCCGCTGAGATATCCGGCGAGTGCGGAGTCCTGGTAGTTGAAGACCACGTTGTAGACGGGCGACCGAAGGTTGGTCCCTCGGCCGCCGAGATCGCGCACGATGCGGTGGAACGGGTACGCCACGTGGTCGAGCGCCTCGAACACGGTGGACTGGACGGCGCGCGCGAAGGTTGTGAACTCCTCGGCTCCGGACGGCCGGCTCCGGACGGGCAGCGTGTTGACGAAGTAGCCGACGACGTCGTCGAAGCGGCCCATCGGGCGCGCGGACATCGGCATCCCGAGGACGATGTCTTCGCTTCCGGTGTAGCGGTGCAACAAGGTCGTGAAGGTCGCGAGATAGAAGCTCGCCAGACCTATCTGATGCGCTTCGCTGTAGGCGGCGGCGGTGTCGGCCAGTTCCCGGGGCAGGCGGCGGGTGTGCACGGCGCCGTCGTGCGGTGCGTCCGGGGGCAGCGTCGCCTGCAGCGGCAGCCCGGTCAGGGCAGTGGCCCCGGCGAGTTCCCGCCGCCAGAACTCCCGGTCCTGCTCGCCGTCGGTGCCGGCGAGCGCCTGCTGTTCCCACTCGACGAACTCACCGAACGATCCCGAGCCGGTGTGGAACGGCGGCCGCTGACCGCTCAGCCGTGCTTGGTAGGCGCCGAACAACGTGTCGAGCACGAGCGGTCCCGACACGCCGTCTATCACGAGATGGTGCACGGTGAGCAGGACGTAGCTCCGCGAGTCACCGCACCGCAGGATGCTCAGCCTGGCCAGCGGCCCCCCGACCGGATCGAACGGTTCCCGGGCCCGTCGCTTCAGGTATTCGACGACGTCGTCCTTCGAGGCGACGTCGAGCTGCTCGACGGCGAACGCTTCAGGGTCACAGGGGGTCAAATACGGTCCGTCATCGGTTTCGATGACGGTCGCAGAAAGCAGCGAATGCTGTGCGAGCGTGTCCCGGAACGCGGTTTCCAAGGCGTGGGCGTCGACGTTGTCACACGAGAAGCACAAGGGGACGTTGTATGCATATGTGTCGGGTTCCATCTTGTGGAGCGCCCACAGGCCGCGCTGCCCCTCCGACAGCGGAATTGCCGCACGCTTGCGCAACTCTTCGAGCACCTCTGTCGTGGATATTTTTCCGTCGGCATACAGTCGGGCAATGGTGCGAACGCTCATGAAGAACTTTCTCTAGCTGCGCCTGGGTGCGGCGGAGCCTGAATCCGCCACCGGCCCCGTGTCTCAGTGATGCATATACGGCGGATACTCAAGGAATGTCGCAAAGTTACCGTAACGACGGTAAGTGAGCACCCTGACATGTGTCAAGATCGGCAGTGTGTCGAACAGGTGACAGAACTCTGATTCATCGGTGGCGCGGAGCCGGCTGCCGGGCGTCGTCCTGGCGATCGCGCGCGGTCCGCAGGCGGGACGCCCCCAACGGGGTTACGCTCAAAAACATGGCTGACCGGCCAGGCGCGGAGGCGGTCCTCGAGACGCTGGTGCTCGAGACCGAGGCCGAGTCGCGCGTGATGAGCCCGAGCCGGGAGTACCAGATCGGCCGCGATCCGCTCTGCGACATCGTCCTGTCCGACCCCCGGGTCTCCTGGCACCACGCCGTCCTGCACGTCTGCGACGGGCACTGGGCGCTCGACGACGTCGGCAGCACGAACGGCACTTTCGACGGCCAGGGCCACCGGGTGCGGCACCTCGACGTCGGCCCGGGATCGGAGTTCCGCTTCGGCAACCCCCAGGACGGGCCGCGGGCCGACCTCGTCGCCGCCAAGCCGGTGAAGCCGCAGGGCGCACGCCCTTCCGCGCTCACCGCGATCACCGGCTCGTACCGGCAGCCGACGTCGGTCCGCCGGCTCCCCGAACGCACCGTGCGCATCGGCCGGGCCCTGGAGAACGACCTCGTCGTCGACGACCTCAGCGTCTCGCGCACGCATGCCGAGCTGCGGCGGCGCGCCGACGGCCGCTTCGAGATCGACGACCTGGACAGCCACAACGGGACCTTCCTCAACGGCCGGCCGGTGCTCTCCGCGGTGGTCGAACCCGGCGACCTGATCGGCATCGGGCACTCGATCTTCTGCCTGGTCGGGGACGAGCTGCAGGAGTTCGTCGACACCGGCGAGGTCGCGTTGCAGGTCGAGAGCCTTTCGGTGCGCGTCGGGCCGGAACCGCGCGTGCTGCTGGACGCCGTGTCGTTCCCGGTCGCCGAGAAGTCCCTGCTGGCCGTGGTCGGGCCCAGCGGGGCCGGCAAGTCCACGCTGCTCAACGCGCTGACCGGGATGCGGCCCGCCGACGAGGGCAGCGTCCGCTACGACGGCCGGGACCTGTACCGGGACTACGCCGAGCTGCGCCAGCGCATCGGCCTGGTCCCGCAGGACGACATCCTGCACACCCAGCTCGCCGTCCGCCGTGCCCTTTCTTATGCCGCGGAGCTGCGGTTCCCCGGCGACACCGAGCACACCGAGCGCACGCGGCGGGTCGACGAGGTCATCGCCGAACTCGGCCTGGAGCAGCGCGCCGACCAGGTCATCTCCAGTCTGTCCGGGGGCCAGCGCAAGCGCGTCAGCGTCGCGCTGGAGCTGCTGACCAAGCCCTCGCTGCTCTTTTTGGACGAACCGACCTCCGGGCTGGACCCGGGCATGGACCGGTCGGTGATGCACCTGCTGCGCCGGCTCGCCGACGACGGCCGGACCGTGATCGTCGTGACCCACAGCGTTCTGAATCTCGAGGTGTGCGACCGGCTCCTGGTGCTCGCTCCCGGCGGCCACATCGCCTACTTCGGGCCGCCCGCCGACGCGCTGGCGTTCTTCGGCTTCGAGCAGTGGCCGGAGGCGTTCGAGGCTTTCGAGAACGAGCGGGACCGCGACTGGGCCGGGCGCTATCAGGCCTCCGAGCCGTACCGGCAGTACATCGCCACCACGATGGAGCAGGCCGGGCAGCCGGCCGGGCAGCAGGCGGTGCGCCAGACGGGGCAGCCGGCGGCCGGGAAGCCCGCGGCCGAGATCGAGTTCGCCGAGCCGCCCAAGCCGCAGAGCTGGTTCGCCCAGCTGGGCACCCTGGTCCGCCGGTACGTGGCGGCCCTGGCCGCGGACCGCACCTTCCTGGCGGTCATGATCATCCTGCCGTTCGTGATGGGTGCCATGGCCCGGGCCCTGGCCGGCAGCCGGCTCACCGATTCCACGGCGCTGAACGCCCTGCTCATCCTGTGTGTCGGCGGTCTGCTGATCGGCGCGGCGAACGCGGTGCGCGAGCTGGTGAAGGAGCGCGCCGTCTACCGCCGCGAGCGTGCCGTGGGCCTGTCGAGGTCCGCCTACCTGTGGTCGAAGATCATCGTGCTCGGCTCCATCACCGTGGTGCAGGCCGTGGTGATGACGGTGATCGGCCTGGCCGGGGTGCGGATCAGGCCGGCCGGCGGCGGAGTGCTGATGCCGCCCCTGGCCGAGATCACCCTCGCCGTCGCGATGCTGTCCTTCACCGCCATGATGCTGGGCCTGTTCATCTCCGCCCTGGTGAAGAAGGAGGAGGTGACGATGCCGCTGCTGGTGCTGCTCGCGATCATCCAGGTGGTGTTCTGCGGCGCGCTGCTCCGGCTGCACGGCGTCCCCGGGCTGAACCAGCTCTCGTGGCTGGTCCCCTCGCGCTGGGCGCTGGCGGCCATGGCCGGCACGATCGACCTGCACCAGGTGGTCCCCGGCACGATGACCGACGATCCGCTGTTCGCCCACAAGGCGGGCACCTGGCTGCTCGACATGGGGGCGATGGTGTTGATGTCGCTGATCCTGGGCCTGGTCGTCGCGCGGCTGTTGCGCCGGCACGAGCCGACGATCATGCGCCGCTGAGACCTGGACGACCGGGAGCCCGCCGTGAACGAGACCGACTTCCGGCCGACCCACGTGACGCCCCTGGACGGGATGCCGACGTGGGCGGGTCCGGACCCTTCCCAGCCCTCGGCCTGGCTGGACGCGCTGCTGCCGGTCCGGGTCGTGGACACCCGGGGCGACTGGGCGCGGGTCCTGTGCGCCAACGGCTGGGCCGCCTGGGTCGACGGCCGGCTGCTGGTCGCGCTGCCGGACAGCGCGCCGGGCACGGCCGGGCCGCTGGACCGCATCCCGGACCCGCGGCCGCTGCTGGCGCGGCTGGAGCGTGCGCTGTCGGCGTACCGGCGGCTGGTCGAGGATCTCGCCGCGGGCCGGATCGACCTGGAGACGTTCCGGGAGCGCAGCGCCGGGCTGCGGCTGGGCGTCATCGTCGACGGCGAGTCGGCCTGGCTGCTCGACCTCGAGCACGACCGGTGGTGGTACACCCACGACAGCCAGCTGCAGACCTTCGCCACGGTCGAGGCGCCGCCCGACGTCCGGTCCGGGCCCGGCCGGGAGCGCCCCGACCAGGAGCGCTGGGTGCCGGGGGAGCGCTCCGGATCCGGGATCGTCGACCGTCCGAAGGCTGGTGAGCGCTGATGGCGGAGCAGGCTTCGCAGCAGGTCTCGCAACAGATCCCGCAGTCCTCCATCCCGGCCGGCCTGAGCGGGAACCGCATCGCCGGCTACCAGCTGGAGCGGGAGATCGGCCGCGGCGGTATGGCGGTCGTCTACCGGGCGCGGGACCTCGTCCTGGGCCGGACCGTCGCGGTGAAGCTGCTGGCGCCGGAGCTGGCCCGCAACGATGCCTTCCGCAAGCGCTTCGCGTCCGAGTCCCGCGCGGCGGCGGCCATAGACCACCCGCACATCATCCCGGTCTTCTCGGCGGGGGAGAGCGAGGGCGTCCTGTACATCGCCATGCGGTACGTCGAGGGGCGCGACCTGCGTACGCTGCTCGACCGGCTCGGCACCGTCCCCGTTCCGCAGGCCGTGCGGATCGCCACGCAGATCGCCTCCGCGTTGGACGCCGCGCATGCGCACGGCCTGGTCCATCGGGACGTGAAGCCCGGCAACGTCCTGGTGGCCGAGGGCACGGACAGCGATCATCCCGAGCACCTCTACCTGACCGACTTCGGGCTGACGAAGAAGACGTCCTCGCTCACCGGCCTGACCACGGTCGGGCAGTTCGTCGGCACCATCGACTACACGGCTCCGGAGCAGATCTGCGGCAAGCCGGTCGACGGCCGCGGCGACCTGTACAGCCTGGGCTGTCTGGTGTTCGAACTGCTGGCCGGGACCGCGCCCTACCGGCGTGACGACGACGTGGCGCTGCTCTGGGCGCATCTGCACGATCCGCCGCCGAAGGTCAGCCAGGCCTGCCCCGGCCTGCCCCCGGCCCTGGACGCGGTGCTCGCCAAGGCCCTGGCGAAGGACCCCGACCAGCGCTACGCCACGTGCATGGAGTTCGCCACGGTGCTGCGCGTCGCGAGCCAGCCGCTGGTCCGGCACGCGGCGACGCAGGCGGCGGGGGCGCTGCCGGAGCCCGCGCTGGGTCTCGACCCGGCGGAGTCGGGGGCGCCGCTGCCGCCTGCCTGGGCGATGCCGGTGTTCACGGTAGGCGCCGTCCGGAGGATGGAGTAAGGCACGTGGCGTGCGGTTGCGGGCGCCCGCAGAACGCCGTTGACAATGGTCGCAGGGACGACAGCCAGCGGCGGTCCAGTTAGGTCGAAGCAGGTGAGAAGCGTTGAGTACAGAGCAGCCGCCCTCCTCGGGTGAGGAGGAGCCTCCGCCGCATCCTCCGACGCAGGCTTCGCAATACCCGCCGACCGAGGTGTCGCAGCATCCGCCGACCGAGGCGTCACAGTATCCGCCGACCGAAGCGTCGTCCCAGCCGCCTTCCAAACCGCCTGCCCCGCCGCCGTCGAGTGGTGCGGGACGCCGGCCGCCGACGTCTTCCGGGACGCCGGGTCCGTCCGGCCCGCCCTCCGGTCCGCTGTCCGGTGCCCCGACCGGCGGCTCCGGCTCCTCGGAACCGCCCAAGGGACCGCCGTCGGAGCCGCCGGGCCGATCGGGATCCGGCGCGTCGGGCGGCAAGCCGTGGTGGCGCCGGCCCTCCGGCATCGGCGCCGGTGCCGTGATCGTGGGCTTGGCGATCGCGCTGACCCTCGTGCTGACCAGCGGCCCGGCGGCCGCCAAGTCGGTGCTGCTGCAATCCACGTCATCGAGCGGCCCGGATCCCTACACGGCCTCGCCGACCAAGACGACACCCGGGGCCTCGATCTCCAGCCCGCCCACCTCGACGAGCGCCAGCGCCACGTCGAGTACCAGCGGCGCGAAGACCGTGTCCGGAGCGACCGAGGGCCTGTACGGCGGCACGGAGAAGGTGTCCAGCTGCGACGTCAACCAGCTCGCCAGCTTCCTCACCAGCCACCCCGACAAGGGCAAGGCGTGGGCCGGAGTCCAGGGCATCGCACAGTCGGACATCCCGGCCTACCTGCATTCGCTGACGCCGGTGGTCCTCCGGACCGACACCCGGGTGACCAACCACGGCTTCAGCAACGGCCAGGCCACCACCTTCCAGTCCGTGCTCCAGGCCGGGACCGCGGTGCTCGTGGACAACCACGGCGTCCCGCGGGCCCGCTGCGCCTGCGGCAATCCGTTGCTGCCGCCGGCCACGCAGTCGTCGGAGAAGTTCACCGGCGCCTCGTGGTCGACGTTCCGGCCGCAGAACGTGGTGGTGGTCCAGCCCGCCCCGGTCCAGATCACCGTGATCGTGCTCTACGACCCGGCGACCGGCCAGTATTTCGGCCGGCCCGCGGGCCAGACCGGTTCCGGCGACCACAAGGTGCCGCCGCCCGCCGGCAGCTCCACGTCGTCGTCGAGCTCGACTTCGCCGTCCGGATCGAGCAGTGGCTCGGGGACGTCGAGCACGCCGTGCGAGACGGGGTCGTCGACCGCCGGCACGGCCTCGGGGAGTCAGACGCCGTGCCCGTCCACTTCCACGCCGTCGACCTCCACCTCGCCCTCGTCGCCCACGGTGCCCTCGTCGCCCACGGGCAGCGGACCGCAGACGCCGTCGACCTCGCCGTCGTTGCCGACGTCGCCGCCGACCAGTACGTCTTCGCCGTCCGCGCCGAAGGCGACGTCGCCGTGATCGCGGTGATCGCCTTGCCGTCAGCCCTTAGGGGATGAAGTACATCGGGTTCGGGATCTTGAACGTCTTGGCCGCGTGGCCGCCGTTCAGGTCGCTGTACTGGTCGCCGAAGTTGCCGACGATCTGGTACCCGAGGCTCTCGACGTGGGCGCGGGTGTAGGTCTTGTAGTCGTCGGTCGAGCACGTCGCGCCGCAGGGCAGGTACGCCGGCGGGTTGGCCGGGTTCTTCATGAACAGGTTCGCGTCACCGGCCGTCGGGAAGCCGACCGCGTTCAGGTTCGCCTCGGTGTACGTGCGCTGCGACTCGGGCCGGCCGGTGATGTAGAAGACGGCGTATCCCTCGGCGGCGGCCTGCTTGGCCAGGGCGTCCATGCCGAAGACGGCCGGCATGGTCTTGGTCGCGATGTAGTTCGCGTTGCTCGCCGGGCTGTAGACGAAGGTCGTCTCGAGCTCGTAGTTGTACGTCGACAGCGATGTGTCGTCCACGTCGAGCACGATCGCCTTCTTGACACCCTTGTCGTGCTTGGCCTTGTCGGCCAGGTACTTCGTGGCCTTGCCCTCGATCCCCGCCACCTGGACCGCGTAGTTGCTCTGCGCCGAGGGCCAGTGCTCACCGTTGGCATCGACCGTGTCGCCGTAATAGGCCTTGATGTTCGCGACCTCGGTGGTCATGTTCGTGATCTGCTTGTCCGTGCGCGGCGCCGAATCCGCCAGCGCGAATCCCGCGCCGACGAGGAGCGAGCCGGCCACGGCGGCGCCGAGGACCGAGGCCTTGCGCGACCAGCGCTTCGCAGCGATGTCGACCATGGTGAGGGAACTCCTTCTGCCGTAAGGGATTCCGGCGTGGTCCACCGGTCATCCCGCTCAGGTGTGTCGGGGTTCCGCCGACCCTAGAGCCGTTGGTGACCAACGGGCAACAGGAAGGTGTCATTAAAGCGGCCAGCAGATTACGAAAATAGTGCGTTGAGTTTGTTATTGACATGGTGGGTCGCTGCATTGCGGTGTTGTTCCGTCGCAGTACTAGCCGCTGTCCTTGTCCCCGCGTCCTGCCATGATGATCGGCGTCGTCGGCAGAAGGGGCTGTTCATGCTGGAGGATGCCGCGCGCCGGCTGGCGGAACACGTCGCGTCGAACGCGCCGGCGGGCTGGGCGGAGGCGGTGGTGGCCGGCCGCGCTGGTGGCATCGGTGCTTCGATGTCGCACCTCTACCGCCCTCCCGGCAACACTGTCCGGCGCTTCCGCAGTCCCATCTCCTTTGCCGAATTCAAGAAGGTGGGCGAACAAGCGCGTCAGCTGCGAGGCTGGGAACAGACGAGCATAGAGATCCGGTGCCGTGCGACCGGGGAGTACCGGCTCGTGGCGTTCACCGAGACTGTGACCAGCCGGCTCTGGTCCAGCGGCGGGTTCCTCGCCGTTCTGGATCCCGACTACCGTCTGCCGCAGCCCGGCCGATCTCAGCAGGCCGGGACAGCGCCGCCGGTCGGCGACCCCGAGCTGGCGGTGGAGCGTTTCGGCGAGTATCTGCGCAAGCGGGCGGCGATCCTGGGTTCCGTCGAACACCTGCCGCCGCCGGTCTCCGAGGCCGACTTGGACGACGCCGAGCGTCGCATCGGTCAGCCTCTGCCCGCTGATCTGCGGGCTCTGTATTCGATCGCCAACGGTGACGCCGGCGCCCACGGGCCCCGCTATCTGTTCGGCGGCAACACCTGGCTGTCGCTGCAACGTCTCGTCGACGTCTACGCCGACCACGGCTCACCGGTCTGGTTCGGCTGGAACCAGGAGTGGGACGCGGTCATGCTCGACGCCGATCCCGCCGAGACGGTCCGGCGCTGCGGCGCGCACCCCGGCTGGGTGCCGTTCGCCGACGGCGAGGACGGGAACTACCTGGCCGTCGATCTCGCCCCGGCCGTCAACGGCCGCCCCGGGCAGGTCATCGGCATGGGCCGCGACTCCGACCGGGGCCCGACCCACTTCGCCGACTCCGTCACCTCATTGCTCGGCCGCTACCTGAGCCTGCTCGATCAAGGGGACTACGAGCTTCACGACGACCACATCTCGGTGCGAGAGCGCGTCAGGGGCGCCGGCCCCGACACGATCATCGGTGACGCGATTCCTGATCCATCCCCGGCGACCCTCCAGGCGGTCCTCATCAACGACGCCGCGCAACCGGTCCGGCTGGACCCGCTGGCCGCGAGCCCGTATCTGCGGCGACTGCACCTCAACCGCTGCGCCACCGCCGACCTGGCGCCGATCCGGGAGCTGCCGGTCGAATCGCTGCGCGTCACGCTGGACGGCGGGGACCTGGCGCCGCTCGAAGGTCACCTTCACCTCAGCTCTCTGGAGCTGGGAACCACCGGCACCGTCGACATCGCACCGCTGACCACCGCGCCGAACCTGCGCGGCCTGGACCTCTCCCGAGCGAGGGTCGACGACCTGACGGTCCTGAGCAACCTTCACAGCCTGCGGTATCTGGTTCTCACAGCCCGCCAATGGACCACCTTGCTGGACCACGACAAACCACCCCCCGCCTTGGCCGCAGCCTGCCTGGCCGACGCGGACGCCTCCTTCGACCAAGCCCTGGCTTGGGCGGCAAGTCTCGGTTTGGACACCGAGGGCGCGTTCCGCATCAGCGGAACGCTGTGACGCAAGCCCGGACGGGCCTGCGGGCGCCGTGATCACGACAGCAGCGGCCGATCCGACTCGGATCGCCATCCACCAACCACCTCCGCGCGGTATCTCCCGCGCGGTTGAATGCACTTAGATGGTGCAGGGCACATCCGTGCGATGGGGAGGGACACTCGGATGCTGATCACATTCCGGCGGGACGGTCGTGGCCAGACCCCCGATCCGGGCCGCCGTCCTTCCGGCCGTGCGGATCGTCGGCCCTGGAGCGCGGCTCCCGACCCGGTCGGGCTGCCGGCCGAGGTGCTGGAGCGGCACGGTGCTGCGATCCTGCGGCCGGCCACGGCTGCGACCTTCGCCGGCGCGCCGACGCCTCGGACCACCATCTACCGCACGGCCGTGCTGCAGCTGCCCGAGAGCTTCCTCGATCCGGGCAACGGCGCGCTGCTGGCGCGGCTGAACGAGATCCTCGCGGGCATCGGGTACCGGCTGGCCGCCGAGCGGATGCGGCGGCTCGCCGATCTGCCCGCCGATCTCAAGCGGCCGCGACGGCGGCCTGACCTGCTGCGTCGGGTGCGGGTGGAGGTCGTCCCGGGGAAGGTCGCGCGTCCGGTCGACGCGTGGACCGCGCTGCAGACGCTGCGGGCCGCCGCCCGCGCCGAGCCCGACATCGCCGCGGCGGTGGCCCGGATCGAGCTGGAGCACCTGCTGGTCGGGGCGTCGCTGTACGGAGATCCGTCGACCGAGGGGCATCCCTCCACTGAGGGGCACCCCTCGACCGAGGGGCATCCGGGGCCTGCGACGTACTCGCGGGGCGGTACGGGGGGGCGTGCGCCGGTCGATGTGATCATGTCCGCCCCGTGGCGTCGCGACCTTGACGGGCTCGCCTGCCGGCGGCCGGTGGTCGCGGTGCTGGACACCGGGATCGGGCCGCATCCCTGGCTGGACTGTGCCACGACGCCTGGCGCGGACGGCTTCGTGTACCTGGACGTCGCGACCCAGTGGCTGGTCTCGGCCCAGGAGGCGCTCGACGACCAGGACCAGCCGCTGCCCGGTCCGATCGAGGCTCCGGTGTACGACTCGCCGCTGCTCGGGGAGCTGGACACGCACTCCGGGCACGGGACGTTCATCTCCGGCATCGTTCGGCAAGTCGCTCCGAACGCCAAGGTGCGCAGCGTGCGGATCATGCACGACGACGGGGTCGTCTACGAGAACGATCTGCTGCTGGTGCTGAGCACGTTGCTGGAGGACATCCAGGACGTGCAGAGCGGTGAGGCTCCGGCGGACCTGTTCGTGGACGTGATCTCGCTGTCTGCCGGCTACTACTCCGAGAACGCCGAGGACGTCGCCTACACCTCGCAGCTCGAAGAGATCGTCGACTCGCTCGCCGAGTGCGGAGTGCTGTTCGTCGCCTCGGCCGGCAACGACTCGACCGAGCGTCCGTGCTACCCCGCGGCGCTGGCCGCGCTGCCCGGCGGCACGCCGGCGGTGTGGAGCGTGGGGGCCCTGAATCCCAACGGCAGCAAGGCCTTCTTCAGCAACGACGGGCCCTGGGTCCGCTGCTGGGCGACCGGCGCGGCGGTGGTGAGCACCTACCCGACGGACTACGACGGCAGCGGCAAGCCGCTGGACTCCCTGCCCGAGGCGAACGCCCCGGGGCTGCCCCAGCGCCGCGAGACCATCGACCCGGACGACTTCACCTCGGGCTTCGCGACCTGGAGCGGGACCTCGTTCTCGGCGCCGCTGGTGGCCGCGGCGCTGGCCGCGACGTTGTTGTTCGAGGCCGAACGGGACCCGGGGATGAGCCTTGACGAATGCGACCCGTCGCACGCGCTCGCGCGCGCGGCGCGTGCGGTGCGGACGCTGGGAGGGTGAGCGACGTGGAGACCACCGAACGCACCGAGCGCCTGGCCGGCCACCTGGTCCGGGCTCAGTCCGGCGACCGCGAAGCCCTGCACGCGATCGTCGCCGAGCTCACCCCGCTGCTGTGGAACGTCGCCCGCGGCCAGGGCGTGTACCACGCCGACGCCGAGGACGTCGTGCAGTCGGTGTGGCTGAGCCTGGTGGCCCGGCTGGCGCACATCGACACCCCGACCGCCCTGATCGGCTGGCTGGTCACGGCGTGCCGCCGGGAGGCGTGGCGCTCGCGGTCGGCCCGCGAGCGGGCCCGGGCCCTGGAGCCCGACCGGGTGGCCGAACTGGCCGAGCTCAACGGCGCCGCCGAGCCGGCCGGGGACGGCGAGCAGCGCGTCCTGGCCGACGAGCGGCTGCGGGTGGTCCGCTCGGCCCTGGACCGGCTGAGCCCGCGCTGCGCCGAACTGCTGCGCATGCTGGCCCTGGTCGAACGTCCGGACTACCTGGTGGTCGCCCGGGCCCTGGGCATGCCCCGGGGATCCGTCGGACCCACCAGGGGCCGGTGCCTGGCCAAACTCAGAGCCCTGTTGCAGGCCGATGCGGGATGGAGCGCGGTGTGCCCGTGAGCGACTACCCCCAGGACCCGCCAGAGGCCGTGGACGGCGAGGAGCAGCCGCTGGACGCGCTCGACGCGGCGATCCTGAACGACATCAGGGCCCTGTACGAGGCGGCGGACCCGGTCCCGGCCGGCCTGGTGGCGCGCACGACGTTCGCGCTCGACCTGGTCGGCCTGGAGGACGAGATCGCCCGCCTGGACCCGGTGGGGTTGAGCGCGGCCGGCGCGCGCGGTGCCGAGCAGAGCCGGACGATCACCTTCGACAGCGAGAGCCTGACGATCGTGGTGCAGGCCAGCCCCTCCGGGGCCACGCTGCGGGTCGACGGCTGGCTGGCGCCGCCGGGCGTGCGCCGGCTGCGGTTGCGCGCCGGAGAGGTCGACTTCCCCGCCCAGTCCGACGAACTCGGGCGGTTCGTGGTGCTCGACGTGCCGCGGGGGCTGGTGCAGATCGTCGTCGAGGGCGAGAGCGAGAGCGAGGGCGGGACCGGGGCGGACCGGGCCCGGCAGGTGATCACGCCCGCGGTCGTGTTGTGAGGCCGGAGTGCTGAGCGCTCGCCGCCGGTCCCGCGGGAGGCACGGCGGTGTCCGGCGCGCGATCTGACGCGGTCTTCGCCCTGGCAGAACTCCGGCACCGGGCCGGGGTCGAGGCCGCGGCGCGCGGCGAGCCCGTCCTGGCGGCGCGGGAGTTGCGCCGGGCTCTGCGGCGGCTCGGGATCGCGCTGACGCCCGCGAACGACGACGCGTCACCGGCGTCGGCAGACCTTCGCCCCGGCCAGCCGGCCCATCCGGCTCATCCGAACCGACTCGAACATCCCGACCACCGCGCGCTCGTCGCGAAGATCCTGACCAGCCTCGCGCACGCGGAGGCCGAGCAGGGGCGGACCGCTCTCGGCTTCGCTCTCCTCGTGCGCTGCGACGCGTTCGTCGACCCCGGCGATCCGCTGGCCCGCGGGACCCTCTACGGCCAGCGCGGACTGTTGCTTCTGCGCACCGGCAAGGCCGCGGCCGCGATCGCCGAGCTGGACCGGGCCGTGGAGATCCTGGATCCCGCGGCCGTGCCGGTCGAGCTGGCCAGGGCTCTGCTGAACCGGACGGTGGCCCGGCTGCAGGTCGGTCAGTTCGCCGGTGCGCGCGCGGACTCCCTGCGGTGCCGGGAGCTGGCCGAGCGTGCCGGACGGCCGCAGCTCGCGGCCAAGGCGCTGCACAACATCGGCTACTGCGATCTGCTCGAAGGCGACCTTCCGGCCGCGCTGCGCACGATCGGCGAGGCGGTGGACGGCACGGCCGGGACGGCCGGGGTCAGCCCGTCGTGGCGGTCGGTGGTCATGGTCGACATCGGTCGCGCGCTGCTGCAGGCCGGGCTGGCCTCCGATGCCGCCCGGGAACTGGACGCGGCGATCGATCTCCTGCGGCGTCAGCGCATGAGTCAGGACCTCGCCGAGGCTCAGGCGGTGCGGGCCGAGGCGGCGCTGTTGGGCGGCGACGCCGAAGCGGCGCGGAGCTGGGCACGGACCGCGCGGGCGGGATTCCGGCGACGGGGCAACGCCAGCGGGGCCGCCGCGGCGGAGCTGATCGAGGTGGAGGCGGAGCTGCGGCTGGTGATCGCCGACGGCGCCGCCGACCGCACACCCGCGATCCCGGCTCCGGACGCCGCCGAGCACCGCGCTCGGACCCGGCGCGCGCTGCGCGTGGCCAGGCGGGCCGAGGACCTGGCCGCGCGGCTGCGCGTGCTCGGCCTGCGCAACGACGCTGCGGCCGCGGAGCTGGTCGGCCTGCGGGCCGCGCTCGCGGCCGGTGCGGCACCGGGCAGAACCGCCGGACCGCGGCCGGCCCAGGCCCTCCCCTCGATCTCGAAGACGGCGCCGCTCGACCTGCGCATGCTGCGCAGTCTCACCGCGGCCGAGCTCGCCGTCGCCCACGGCGACCCCGGCCGCGCACTTCTCACACTCCGCTCCGGCCTGGCCCTGCTGGCCCGGCGCCGGTCGGGCCTGGGCAGCGTCGACCTCCAGACCGGAACCGCGGCCCTCGGCGTCGAGCTCGCCGCCGCCGGACTGGCCCTGACCGTCGACCGGCCGCGACGGGCCTTCGCCTGGTCCGAGCTCTCGCGGGCCCAGTCGCTGCGCATTCGCCCGGTGCGGCCGCCGACCGATCCCGACGTGGCGCAGGCCGTCGCGGAGCTGCGCAGCCTGGAGTTCAGCCGGCGCGAAGCGGTGCTCTCCGGGGCGGCGGCGGACCAGCCGTGGGCCGGACGGCAGGCGGCGCTGGAGCAGCGCATCCGGCGCAGCGCGTGGCGCGCGGAGGGCAGCGGAGCGGTGGCGAAGGTCGCAGAGCTCGATGACGTCGCCGACCAGCTGCGCCGCCGGGACGTCGCCTTGGTGAGCCTGTTCAAGAAGGCCGACACACTGTTGGCTCTCGTGGTCGTCGGCACGCAGTGCCGGGTGATACCGCTGGGCCCGGTCGAGGGTGTCTACGAGACCGCGCGGCGTCTGCGCGCGGACATCGTCGCCCTGGTCGGCCGGGTGCTGCCGGCCCGGATGGAGAAGGCGCTGGCCCAAGCGGTCGCCGCGCACGCCGAGTCGCTGGACGCGGCGCTGTTCGGCTCCGGGCTGCGAGAGCTGGTCGGCGATCGCGAACTGGTCGTCGTGCCCTGCGGCCCGCTGGCGGCGTCGCCCTGGTCGTTGCTGCCGGCGTTGCGGGGACGGCCGTTGTCGGTGGCCCCGTCGGCGACGAGCTGGCTGGCCGCCGCCCGGGCGGCGCCGGAGCCGCCGGCCGCCGGCGACGGGTCGCGGACCGTTGTTCTGGTCGCGGGACCCGGGCTGCGGCGAACGGCGGACGAGCTCGCCGCCGTCGCCTCCTGCTACCAGGACCCTGTCGTCCTCGACGGCGCCGAAGCCGGGGTGCGCGCCACCCTCGCCGCGCTCGACGGCGCGGCGACGGCGCACCTGGCCGTCCACGGCCACCACGACCCGGAGAACCCGCTGTTCTCCAGGCTCGAGCTGGCCGGCGGGCCGTTGATGGCCTATGACCTGTTGTACCTGGACGCGGTCCCGCAGCACGTCGTGCTGTCCGCGTGCGACGTCGGACGGATCTCCATGCGGCCCGGGGACGAGCCGCTGGGGCTGGTCGCGACGCTGCTGCACGCCGGGAGCCGGACCGTGGTCGCCGCGGCCGCGCCGGTCGCCGACGCCGTCGCGGCGGAGGTGATGGGCCAGTACCACCGGTCGCTGCGGGCGGGACAGCCGCCGGCGGCGGCGTTGGCGGCGGCCACCGCGGCCAATCCGTTGGCGGCGTTCAGCTGTTTCGGGGCGGGCTGAGCGTCCCCCGGGACCACCACCGGGCCCCGCCCTAAGTCGAAACCCTGCATCCGGCCAGGTATCCCGGCGCCCGCCGCGCGGACTCAACCCACAGAAACACTGATCACGCCGATCACGAAAGTGGGGGACGGCTGGATGCCCGGACACTTCACGCACGTCTACACCGCGCGACGCCTCGCCGACTGGCTGGAGAAGCAGGACCGCTTCAACCCCAACGACACCGACCAGACCATCCCCGGCCTCGGTGCGCTCACCGGCGGTGACAGCGGCCTGACACCGAAGCGCTGCGGCGAGCTGATGAAGAAGTGGCCCAAGTACACCAACGTAGGGGCGATCGGGCCGGACCTGTTCTTCTTCTGCCAGGACTACTCCGGGCTGCCTTTCGCGGCGTCGGAGTACGCGTGCGACACCTTGATGCTGGCGATGGCCGTCTACTACTGGGTCGACAAGGCCAAGGACGAGGACTGGGAGCCGCTGCTGGTCATCCTCGCCGAGGTCGACCAGACCTTCGCGCAGGTCGTCCGGATGCTGATCAAACTGGAGAAGGCCTGGCAGGACTTCGTCCAGGTCTGGGACGCCACCATCGGGCCGGTCGTGGACGCCGCCGAAGCGGTGCTTGACGGGCTGACCGGCGGTGTGATCAGCGCGGCCGGCGGGGCGATCAGCGAGTTCGGGACCGCGCTGACGCAGATCGTGGAGCAGGAACTCGTCTCCTACAAGGACATCTTCAGCTGGTTCTCGCTGAAGATGCGCACCGGCTACGACGAGCACGCCTTCCTGTGGAGCGACATGCTCCACTACCGCAGGACCAACCAGATGGCGGCGAACCTGCTCGCCGAGGCGCGGCGGCAGTTCGGCGAGGACCACGACCAGGACAAGCTGGAGCAGTTCCAGGCCTTCGCGCTCGGGTGGATCGCGCACATCGGGACCGACGTCATCGCCCACTCGTACGTCAACGAGCAGGCCGGCGGCCCCTTCCGGACGCACTGGCAGCGGCACCACCTGGTGGAGAACCACATCGACGCCTGGAACTACCGGCAGGCGCGCGCCGACGGCAAGGGCACTCTGCCCGCGGACGACCTCGCGGCCGACGACGTGTACCCGGATCTGAGCCGGTCGGCGTTCGTCTACGCGGTGGCCCTGGACGAGGACCACCCGAACGGCTGGGACCGCCCGGCGACGCTGCCCGAGGACCGGGACGCCGCCAAGAAGGCCGTGGACCAGGACGGGGAGATGCCGGCCTGGCTCGCGGAGGGCATCGTGCGGGCCCTGATCGCGACGTATGACGTCGAGGGCGAGACGGTGCCGACCAACCTGGCCGGCAGCGGCTTCGCGGCCGGGCTCGGGACGGTGAAGTCGGGCCTGGAGACCCTGCTCGGCGTCGCCGGCGTCGATCTTAACCGGCCGATCGACGACATCATCGCGCAGGTCGCGCCCGCGCCGTCGTTCACCGTGCCGAAGGGCTTCCCGCTGCCGTGGGAGGTGCAGGTCAGCTACCGGTTCATGATCTCCTACTACCGGCTGGCCTTCTGGGGCGGCTTCGACCTGGACAAGCCGCGGATGCCCAGCGTGATCGAGTGGCCGCCGGCCTCGGACCTGTCGGACCTGGCCAGCGCGCCGGACCTGTCGGGGGTGAACAGCGACGACCCGCTGGAGGACATCTGCGCCGCGATCCTGGCGTTCCTGCAGTGGCTGGTCAAGGAGGTCGCCGCGGTGGTGACCCTGGTCGCGGACATCGTCAAGGCGATCATCAGCCCGCTGACGTACCCGATCCGCTGGGCCCTGTACCAGCTGGCGATGTTCGCCTGGGACATGGTCAACACCGCGCACGACATGCTCGCGCACCTGGGCTTCGTCCTGCCGCACGGCGAACTGCGCTACGCCGATGACGGCGAGCTGCGGCAGTGGAACGAGATCGACAAGGCCCTGATCCAGCTGGGCAACACGGTGGACTCGGCGTTCCAGCAGGCGCTGGCCGACGCGGTCGACCCCTTCGGCTTCCTGGACGAGGACCCGAACCTGCTGGTGCCGCAGCAGAATCCGCGTACCGAGCAGTACCCGTTCTTCCCCGTGCGCCCGGTGCAGGACAGCGCCCATGACGCGGACGAGTACCGGCGGCCGTGGGCCTACCCGCTGAAGTCGGTGCGGGAGGACCACAAGACCCTGTACGACACGCCGACCGAGCTGTCGGACGTCGTCAACGAGCTCAAGGCCCTGAAGGTCGATCCCCGCATCGGCGAGGAGATCGTGCGGATCCTGGGACGGACCGCCGGGACCGTCAGCGGGCCCTACCCGCACGGCGCGCTGCCGCACGAGGTGCTGTTCCGCACCGACAAACCGGTGTCGCCGGCCGAGCGGCAGATGTACGAGCACGCGGCCACCCCGGCGCACACCGACGTGGTGAACGAGCGGGTCATCGGCCGCACGCCCGAGCGCGACCACAGCCCGCTGGGCGACCCGATCCCGTTCAGCGCCTACCTGATGGGCCGGATCGTGGATCCGAAGACCGGGGCGGTCTCGGATTTCAACCTGGACGCCGACCGGGGCTACGGCTACCGCTGCTGGGACTGGATCCGCGGCGACGCCACGGACACCGATCCCCGGGGCGACACCTACCCGCTGCCGGTCGACCCGCCGGAGGGCAGCCCGCGCTGGGGCGGCGCCGAGCCGCCGGCGCAGGGTCTGGTCATGCTGCGGTATCTGGACCCGGAGATCCGCGTGCCGCGGCCCGGGCCGGTTCCGGGAGCCGAGCCCACTCCGGAGCCAGCCCCTCCTGCGGAGCCCGCCCTGGCCGGCGCGCAGGAACCCTGGCGGCCGGACGAAGACCCGAACTCGTACACCATCTGGACGGGGAGGCCGACCAAGTGAGCACGTACGACCGTGATCCCGCCGCGGCAGAGCCCTGCGGCACCCGGGACGACGCCGCCGGCCTGGTGCGCCGGGCTTTCGACCTCGCCGCCGACGTCGTCGAGGGCGCTGTCGCCCGCTGCGGCTGTGGTGGTGGCTGCGGACACCACCACGGGTGCGGGTGTGGCTGCTGCCGCTGCCGGCCCGGCGGCGGCGAGGGCGGCCAGGGCGGCCAGGGGAACCAGGGCGGCGGCGACGTCCCCGGCCGGCCCACCCGCCAGCCCGGTACCAGCACCGGCACCGCGGACGGGCACCCGGTCACGCCCGGAGACCTCGTCCCGCTGCCGCCGACGGTGTGGCCCGGCGTGCGCAAGAACCTCCATCTCCCGTTCCTGTTCCTGCGCGCCAACCCCGGGGACACCGGCACGCGTCCGGTCAGCGGGCCCTTCTGGGAGAGCCCTGACGTCTACATCCTCGCCGGCGTGGCGCCGGACGCCGCTCCCGCGATCCCGCCTGCCCTTGGTCAGGTCGCGCAGGCCGGCGCCGACAACACCGTCTATGCCCACGTGTGGAACCTCGGCCGGGCCCCGGCCCGCGAGGTCGTCGTCGAGTTCTACTGGTGCAACCCCAGCCTGGGCTTCAACCCGGTGGGCCTGACCAAGATCGGGACGGCGGTGACCCAGCTCGGCGACCGCTTCAGCGGCGAGTGCCACAAGGTCGTCAAGTGCCCCGAGAGCTGGAAGGCCGGGTACGTCAACGGCGGCCACGAGTGCCTGCTGGTGCGGGCCTGGGACGTCGCGGCCGACCCGATGACCGCCCCGGAGTGGGACGCGCGGGTCAACCGGCACCTGGGGCAGCGCAACATCCACGTGGTCCCGGCGGGCGGTGCCACCAGCGCGCTGAAGCTCCAGGTCGGGCAGCTGTTCGGGATGGCGGCGCAGATCACGGTCGAGCGGCACGCTCCGGCCACGATGCCGTGGCTGCAGCTGCACACCGGGCAGCGCGGGGTGTTCCCGGTGCAGGCCGTCGGCACCGGCGCGCTCACCCTGGCCGCCCCGGGGCAGCTCGGCACGGGCGCCACGCTGCCGGTCGCCGGGGACGACGCGCAGGTCGTGTTCGCCACCGGGGACCAGGCGCCCGGCGCCGGGCAGGCGCACGTCTACCGCGTCACCGCCAGCCAGGGCGGACAGGTCGTCGGCGGCTACACCGTCGTCCATCAGGGCTGATCGCCGCCCGGGGCGTCCGGCCGCCGCCGGGTACGGCGCGTCGGCGGCCGGACGGCCCCTCCCTCAAGCCACAGCAGCATCCGGAACAGGAATCGATGACCGCCATGTCCACAGACGTCCGGCACCTCACCTACACCGCCATCCGCGACACCCGCCTGACCGCGGCCCTGGCCGACCTCTCGCACCCGGACACCGCGCTGCTGCAGCGCATCCGAGATGTCCTGGACGCCGCCGGGCAGGACTACACCGCCCGCCGCTACCAGTCGGCGATCGCCGGGTACAAGCAGGCCTCGACGCTGATCTGGTCGCAGATGGATCCCGGCATCAAGATCGGTCCCGGGGTCGTCGGGCACTCGGTGTTCGACCCCAAGCTGCTCTCCACGCTGCTGCAGACCTCGCTCACCTGGCTTGGCGTGGTCCCGGTGCCGGGGCCGCTGAGCCCGGTCATCCCGATCGGCGCCGGCAACGGCAGCGCGGGCGCCGCCGACCACGTCGGCCTGACGTCCCCGATCGTGGCGACCCCGGCGGCGCTGGCCGCCGCCGGAGCCGCGCGCCTGGCCGGCATCTACACCGCGCAGGGCAGCCGGAGCGCCGGGACCGAGCTGGAACAGCGGGCCCTGTCCCTGGACAAGACGGTCGCCCAGGCCGTGTTCGACCTCCCGCAGGACGGCGGGCTGGCGCACCGCATCGCCTCGCTGTTCACCCGCAGCCTCAGCCGTCCGGCAGCGCCGGCGGGAGCCACCGCCATGACGCGGTTGCAGGCCACGGCCATGCCGAACACTCCGGTCGCCGTACCCGCCCCGGGGCTCGGGGCCGCCGCGGTGCTGCCGGGCGCCGGCGCGCCGCCGGCGCCGGCCGGCAACCCGGCCGCGACCGCGAGCCTGGCCGCCAACCTCACCGAGGACGTCACGGTCCTGCCGATCTCCCTGACCCAGCAGCGCCGGCTCGGTCTGCGCACCGGTCCGGTCCTGGGCCCGGTGCCGGAGAAGATCCCGCAGTTCGACTTCACCGTCGGCGGCACGCCCGACGCCGCCGCCGTCGAGCACGCCGTCTACGCCGCGCGCGTCGACCTGGCCGTGCTGCCCGACGTGCTGGCCCAGCCGCTCACCCCCGGCGACTTCGTGGTGTCGCTGGCGCACACCTTCTACTACGTCATCCCGGTCGCCCTCGGGGACTGCTACGCCGCCCTCGGCGACTGGGCCGACGCCGAGACCCAGTACCTGGCCGCGGCGAACTACCACTACATCAACACCCAGATCGAGGCCCCGCAGCTGTGGGGCAAGATCGCCACGCTGTACGTGCTGTGGGCCGACAGCTTCTACCGGGACGGCGACGCGCCGAGCGCGCAGCCGCTGTACGAACGCGTCGTGCTGCTCAGCGGCCAGGTGCCGACCAGTTCGCTGTACACGGTCGCGGGCATCGGCGCCGGCGCGCAGGTCGCCGAGAGCCTGATCCCGAACCTCGCCGCGCTGATCGCCGATCCGTCGGCGCTCGCGGCGGCTGCGAGCCCGGCGATCTCCGCGCCCCTGGTCGACGCGTGGGCCAAGCTCGGCCAGATCAAGGCCGGCCTGGACTTCCACGGGCACTGGGCGCCGACCGTGCCGATCTGGACCTTCGACTACCTCCAGCAGGTCGCCGGCCAGTACGCCCAGCTGGCCGTGACGGTCGAGCAGAACGTCGTCGGCTACTGGGACCGCGCCGACCAGGCCCAGCTCACCCGGCTCCAGCTGGTCCAGCACGTCGCCGACAGCCAGGCCGAACAGAACGCGGCGCAGCTTCAGGCGAACGCGGCGGCGGCCGAGGCCGATGCCTACCAGAAGGGCCTGGACCTGGCCAACGAGCGGGCCGCAGACGCGGCCGCGAACGCCTCGGACTACCAGAACCTGCACGGCCAGGCGATCCTCTACCAGGCCGAGAGCTCCGAGGTGAGCGGCGGCGACGACGGCCAGCCGGACTATCTCAACTCCCTGGCCGACCAGTTCCAGAGCGGGTCGACCATCTCCGGGGACCGCGGCGACATCGCCGCGGCCGTCCAGCTGGTGTCCAGCCGGCTGAGCATGCAGTACGAGGTCGCCTCGATGCAGCGCACGAGCCAGGAGATGCAGGCCGCCGCGGTGCAGGCGCAGGCCGAGGTCACCGCCGCGCAGGCCCGGGTGGCGGCGGCCCAAGCACAGGTGGCGCTGGCCCAGCTGCACACCAGCGAGGCGCAGGCCGTCCTGGCCGCCTTCGACGACCAGACCTTCTCCGCCGGCGTGTGGAAGGCGATGGGCGACAAGCTGTACGCCCTCTACCGCCGCTACCTCGACATGGCGCTGCGCGAGGCGAAGCTGATGCAGAGCGCGTTCAACTTCGAGAACGACACCTCGGTCGCGCTCATCCGCCCCGACTACACCTGCGAGGAGATCCAGGGACTGCTCGCCGCCGACCAGCTCCAGGCCGACATCCAGTCGTTCACCGACACCCTGCTGGCCACCCGGCGCACCAAGATCCAGCCGGTCACGCACGTGCTCAGCCTGGCAAGCCGGCACAGCTACGCCTTCGAGACCCAGTTCCGCACAGGCGGCCGCATCGCCTTCGACACCACGGCTGACGACTTCGACCTGGCCTACCCCGGCACCTACGGCGGCCGGATCCGGCACGTCGACGTCACCGTCGTCGGCCTGACCCAGCCCAGCGGTTTCTCCGGCACGCTGACCTGCGGCGGCCTGTCCTTCTACCGCACGCCCACCGACACCTGGGACAGCCAGGACACGAACACCATGCGCCGCCGGGTGCAGAGCTCGGAGACCCTGGTGCTGTCCGACTTCGACCGGCGCCTGGACCCGGCCGCCCTGGCCGACCAGCGGCAGACCGGCATGCTGGCCGGGGCCGGGGTGATCGGCAGCTGGGTGCTGGACGTGCCGCCGGAGGTCAACGACCTGGACTACCACCTGATCACCGACGTGCTGGTCAGCTTCACCTACGACGCCCGCTACGACCCCGATCTGGCCGCGAAGGTCCGGCAGATCCTGGACTCGCAGCCCGGCGCGCACACCACGCAGATCGGGCTCCCGCTGCGCTGGCTCTACCCGGACGCGTTCTTCGACCTCGTCAACAGCCAGACCGCGACGGTCAGTATCCAGCGCTCGGACCTGCCCCTGAACCACGCCTCGGCGCAGCTGAGCCAGGTCGGGCTGCTGGTCACCACCTCCGGTGGGTACTCGCCGGCCGCGCTGACCGTCGAGGTGAGTGCGCCGGGCGCCGCCTCGGCCTCGGCCGCCGTGTCGGACAGCGATGGGCTGTCCACCAGCACCTCCGCGGGCAGCCCGCTGGCCACCCAGCTCGGGCGGCCGGTGGTCGGGGACTGGACGCTGTCGGTGCCGGCCGCCGCCAATCCGGCGTGGACCGGGACCTCAGGGCTCGATCTCAGTTCCCTGGCGAACCTGACGCTGCTGCTGGAGTACACCTACACCCCGCGGACCTCCGCATGACCGCCGCCGACCCCACCAGCCAGGAGATCCTCCAGCTCCCGCCCGGCGGGGGAGCGGTCGCCGCTTCCGGCACCGACTTCGACATCGACATGAACACCGGCACCGCCGGGCTGTCGCTGCCGTTGGTGGTGCCGGCCGGGCCCAACGGGATCAAGCCCGAACTCACCTTGCGCTACCACTCCGGGGCCGGCGCCGACTGGCTGGGCCTCGGGTGGTCGCTGAACCTTCCGCGGGTGACCCTGCGAGCCGGCCGGACGCCGGGCGGGACGGCCCCGCAGCCCGCGCTGGACGGAGTCGGCCCGCTGTACCCGCGCATCGACTCCGGCTGGGCTCCCGAGGTGGACAGCCTCGGCCAGCGGATCCTCGGCGGTCCGGACACCGGCTGGCAGCTGCTTGACCCGCAGGACACTGTCCACGCCCTCGGCGGCGGCGCAGGCAGCCGGATCACCGGCGGCGCCGGCTCCAGCACTGCGGGCCCGGGCGGCATGGGCGGCTCCGGCGGCTCTGGTGGCTCTGGTGGCTCTGGTGGCTCGGGCGGCAGCGGCGGCTCCGGCGGCTCCGGCGGCACCGTGGCCTGGCTGCTGGACTCGGTCACCGACAGCAGCGGCAACGCCGTGAACTACACCTGGGAGCCCAGCGGCGGAAACCTCCGCCTGGCCACGGTCACCTGGGGCCGCTACCTGGTCCGATTCGTCTATGAGCAGCGTCCTGACACCCTCACCGACGGCAGCCTCGGCGTGCTGTTGACCATCGGCGCGCGCATCGCCGTCATCGAGCTGCACCGGACCGACCTCGCCGCGAGCCTGCTCCGGTCCTGGCACCTCGGCTACGACGACGACGGCGGATCGGGGCGCAGCCTGCTGACCTCCGTCGCGCAGTTCGCGCACGCCGAGGACGGCAGCACCCTGACCGGCGCCTCCGTCCGCTTCGACTACACCCGGCCTCGCACTCCGAGCCTGAAGGTCCTGCCCCGGCTGCCGTTCGCGGTGCGCCAGGGCGGCACGCAGTTCGTCGACCTCGACGGCGACGGACTGCCGGACCTGCTCGACCTGAGCGACGCCGCTCCCCGCTGGTGGCGCAATACGGGGGGCGGCGTCTTCACCGGGCCGCACCGGCCCAGGGCCCTGCCCAGCCCGGTGCGGCTGGACCCGTCGAGTGTCGCGTTCGCCGACACCGACGGCGACGGCGCCGCGAACCTGCTCGTGATGACCGAGCGGTTCGCCGGCTCCTACCCCTTGAACGCGGTCGGCGACCCGGCAACCTCCCCGCCGGGCGCCGATCCGCTCGCGGCGCCGTTCGGACCTCCCGTGCGATGGCGCCGCGCCCCCTCCTTCCGCCTCGACGACCCGCGGCTGCGGCTGCTGGACCTCGACGGCGACGGCCGCAGCGACGTCCTGGTACAGACCGGCGCGCGGTGGCTGGGCTGGATCCAGGACTCCGGCCAGGACGGGGGCGCCGGGTCGGCCACGCAGGGCTGGCTGGCCGACCCGGTCGAGATCACTGGCGCGGCCCGGCCGGACGTCGACCTCGGCGACCCCCGCGTCAGCTTCGCCGACGTCAACGGCGACGGCGGCCTGGACGTCGTCCGGGTCGCCGGCGCCACCCTGACCTACTGGCCGAGCCTGGGCCCGGGCCGCTGGGGCGCGCCGGTCACCGTGGCGATCCCGCAGGCGCCCAGCCGCCTGGACCCGCGCCGGGTGCTCCTGGTCGACGTGGACGGCGACGGCTGCGCGGACCTGGTCTACCTGGACGACGCCAGGGTTCTGCTCTGGCGCTGGAGCGGGGCGGACAAGCTGGCCGCGCCGAGCGTGCTCGCGGGCACGCCGCCGACCGGGCCCGGGCGCTTCCGGCTCCTGGACCTGGAGGGCACCGGCACCCCGGGCATCCTGCTCGACCTGCCCGGCGGCCGGCAGGGCTACGTCGACCTGATGGGAGCCAAACCGTATCTGCTGACCGAGGTCAGTGACGCCGGCGCCACGACGACCATGACGTGGCGCCCCTCGACCGGGTTCGCGGCCGACGACGAGGCGGCCGGCACGCCGTGGCGCACGTTCCACCCCTTCCCCGTGCACTGCGTCGCCGAGACGAGCACGACGAACGCCGCCACCGGTGTCGTCTCGACCACGCGCTACCGCTACCACGAGGCCCGCTACGACCCGATCGCCCGCGCGTTCCTCGGCTTCGGCCGGGTCGACCGCGACGAGCTCGGCGGCCCGGGCGTGCCGACCCGGCGCACCGTCACCACCTTCCATCTGGGCCTGGACCCGGCCGATCCGGCCAGGGTGCTGACCGACACCGAGCGGCTGCACCTCGGGGCGCTGCGGCGGCGGCCGCTGTCGGTCGTGGTCCACGACCCGGATGCCGACCCCGGCGCGCGCCGGCCCGAGAGCGTCGTCCGGTACTCCTACGACGTGCTCGACCGGCTGCTGGCCGGCGGCCGGCACAGCCTGCTGCCGCACGGCACGACCACCGTCGAGGAGCGCTGGGAGGGCAACATCGTGCCCGTCAGCGTGCACACCGTCGACTACCTGGAGATCGACGGCGCCGGCATGGTCCTGAAGCAGCGCAGTGTCGTGCAGCGGCCGGGGCTGCCCGCGGACCGCGACGTCACCTTGACCCGGACCGTGGCCACCGGGGGTGTCAACCTTCGCCTGCCGTGCCGCACGCGCGAGGTCGACGCCGACGGGGTGGTGCTGGCCGACAGCATCACCTTCTTCGACGGGCCCGGGGGCGTCGGGCTGCCCCTGGGCTCGGCCACACAGGGGCTGGTCACCCGGGTCGAGGACCTCGCGCTCACCGACGACATGGTCGCCGCGGTCTGGGGCGCGGACCCGCCGGACCTCGGCGCTCACGGCTACCACCGCCTGGACGGGGAGTCCGGCTGGTGGATCGCGCGCAGCCGGCTCAGCCGCGACCCGGCGCACCCGGAGATCCTGACCAGCCTGAGCCCGCTGGGCACGATCGGCACCACCGAGCTGGACCCGACGCTGCACGACGTCCTGTCCGTCACCGACGGCCTCGGGCACAAGCGCAGCGCGGCGTACGACCCGCGCACCGGCAACGTCACCAGCGTCACAGAGTTCGACGGCGCGGTGCGGCACGAGTCCTTCGACGCGCTCGGCCGGGTGACCGGCTACTGGGCCGCGACCGACCCCGCCGGCTCGCCGATCGCGACCTGGAGCTACGCCACCGGCGCCATGCCGGTACAGGTCGTCGCGACCGGCGCGGCGACCGCCGGCGAACCCAGCCGCTCGGTGACCTACCTCGACGGCAGCGGCGCGGCGCTGTGCAAACTGGTGCCCACCGGGGATGCGGCCCAGCCCTGGCTGGTCACCGACGCGAAGGTGCTGAACGCCCGCGGCCTGGTCGCCGAGGCGTTCATGCCCTACCCGACGGCCGCCGAGGCCTACGCCGCCCCGGCGCCGGCCCTGCCGCACAGCGCCTTCGCCTACGACGTCGCCGGACGACTGCTCACCGAGACCCGGCCCGACGGCACCCGCACCAGCTGGACCCGTGCCCCGGGCTCGGTGACGGTGAGCCTGCGCCCCGCCGGCGCGGCCGCGGACCGGCCGAAGGAGCGCCACCTGCTCGACGCGTGCGGCCAGGTGCTCAGCATCGGACGCTGGGACGGGGCGCGCTGGGTGGAGCAGACCTACACCTGGGACCACCGCGGCCGGCCGCAGACCGTCACCACCCCGGACGGCGTCGTCCACACCCTGACCCACGACCTGCTCGGCCGGATGATCTGCCACGACAGCCCGGACGGCGGCCGGACCCGGCGGCTGCTCGACGCGCTCGGCAACGAGCTGCGCACCGAGATCGCCACCGGAGACGCCGTCACCCGCGAGTTCGACGCCCTCGGGCGGCCGACCAAGCTGTGGCGCACCGCCGCCGCGGCCGCCTCCGAGGCGCCGGACGTGACCTGGGAGTACCTGCTTCCCGGCGCCCCGGTCCCGGCGGACGGCGAACACCACCGCGTCGGCCGCCTGTGGCGGATCACCGACGCACTGGGCTTTGTGACCCTTGCCTACGACGCAGCCGGCCGTGTCGTGAGCAAGGCGCGGGGAGGACCGCATCTGGGGTGGGAGGTGCGCTGCGACGCGGAATACGACCGCGACGGCCACCTCACCGCGGTCACCCTGCCCGCCGCCGCGACCGGGGGGACGCGGCGGCGGATCGACTACACCCACGACGCCCTGGGGCGGCCGGACAGCGCCCCGGGCTTCGTGACGGAGGTGGTCTACGACCTGTTCGGCCGGACTTCGCGCATCGAACACGCCAACGGCGTGGTCACCACGATGAACTACGACGAGGTCACCGGACAGGTGCGCGGCCAGCGGATCACCGGGCCGCACGGCGAGGTCCTGCGGGATCAGAGCTATGACTACGACGACGAACACCGGCTGATCGGCATCGGGTCCGGGGCGGCGGCGGGGGAGACCGGCTGGGCGTACTCCTTCGACGGACTCGGGCGGCTGGCCTCGGCCGCGCCGTCGGCGCCGTCCGCCCCGCCCGGCCGGTCGTTCACCTACTCCGACGGCGGCAACATGCTGACCGGGCCGCTGGGCCAGGCCCAGAGCTACGTGCCCGGGACCAGCCGGCTGGCGGTCTCCGGCGGGCAGGCCGTCGGCTACGACGACGCCGGCCGGGTCACCTCGGCGGCGTGGGGGAGCGCGGCCTGGGACGCCGAGGACCACCTGCTGAGCGTCACCTCGGCGGGCTCGACGATCCAGCACGTTTACGACTACGCCGGAGCTCGGATCATGAGCCGCAAGGACGGTGTCGTCTATCACCTGCGGGCCAGCGAGGAACTCGCGTTCTTCGACGGCGGCGCGGCCTTGTTCGTGACCTTCGCCGGTGCCCCGATCGCCACGATCGACGAGACCGGGGCGGCGCGGTGGCTGCACCAGGACGTGCTCGGCGACGTCACACTGGTGACCGACGCCGCCGGGGCGGTCGCGCACCGGATCACGCTGGACGCTTGGGGCAACAGGCTCGCCTTCGGCACCGGAGCCGACAGCGGGAGCGGATCCGGCACCGGCGAGCCGGCCGGAACCGGATTCCTCGGTGTGGTGACCGACCCGACCGGCCTGATCTGCCTGGGCCACCGCTGGTACGACCCGCGCACCGGCAGATTCCTGTCACCGGACCCGATGGCCGGCGGGTTGTACACCGTCGGGGCCTGGAACGCCTACACCTACGGCATGAACAACCCCGTGCTGAGCGCCGACCCCAGCGGCCTGACCTCCATCTGGATGATCATCGCGCTCGCGGTCGTGGTCGCGCTCATCGTCGTGCTGGCGGTCGCCACCTGCGGCGCGGCGCTCGCCGGGGTCACCGTGCTCGGCGTCACCTTCGCCGCCGGCGGCGCCTCGGCCGGGACGCTGATCGCCGTCGGCATCGGGGCCTTCGGCGGTGCGCTGGCCGGGGCCATGTCCGCCGACCAGAAGGGCGGCGACGTCATGCTCGGCGCCCTGCTCGGCGGCATCATCGGCGGCGCGACCGCGCTGATCGGCGGCGCGGTCGGCGGGGCGATCACCACGGCGCTGAAGGGCTGCGCCACGTGGGCCGTGTACGCGCTGTCCGGGGCGGCGCAGGGCGCCATCAGCGGCTTCGGCTCCGGCCTGGCCACCGGATGGGCCGGCGGCAAGGGAAGCCTGGGCGACATGATGCTCAGCGCGGTCCGCGGCATGATCTGGGGAGCGACGATCGGCCTGGTGGCGGGCGGCTTCCTGGGCGGCAAGTTCGCCTCCGACGGGGACCAGCACAGCTACCTGGAGATCGGCACGCTGCACAAGTACGGCCTCGGCTTCGCGGCCAACAGCACCGACGTCACCAGCGACTTCGAGCTCTGGGACAACTCGGTCGGCACCTCCTGGGACGTCGGGCTCGGCATCGAGCACGCGACGAACGGCACCTTCAGCGCCGGCGGCGACATCTTCGGCAACGTCATCGACGTCTGCAACATGCGCAACGTCGGAGCGGACCTGGGCATGTTCACCACGGACATCCCGGGCACGCTGTTCGCCGTCGACCTGACGCGCATCGCCAACTTCGTCGCCATCGACGGCGGCGGAGCCGGCCTGATCTCGCTCAGCGTCGGGGCGGACGCCGCCGGATACAGCTACGCCGACCAGGTGGTGCTGATGCTGAAGGGCGTGCCGATCCTGGGGAACCTGCTGACGATCTTCGACGACATGGGCGCGCTGAACGGGGTGAAGAACGGGTTCAACTTGTTCTATGGGAGCTCGGATGCTCACTAGGTGTGGTCGCCGACCGGCTCCTAGCTCCCCTCCTGGCTTCCCGCCAGCAACCCGACGCCGCCCTGGAAGCCGGCCTGCACCGGCAGCGGCTCGGTGTCGGGATCCGGCCGCCAGTCCGAGACCTGGACCAGCCCCGGCTCGACCAGGTCGAAGCCGTCGAAGAACGGCAGCACCTCGGAGTGCAGGCGGATGTGGATGTGCGAGGAGGCCTTGTTGTAGCCCTCGCTGAACTTCGCCAGGTCGTCGAGCTGATCCTCGTTGTACGTGCCGTGGCTGAGGATGACCAGGCTGCCGGGGGCCAGGGCCTGCCGCAACGTCGCCACGATCTCCGCGGGGCCGTCCGCGTCGTCGATGAAGTGCAGCACCGCGACCAGCATGAGCCCCACCGGCCGGTCGAAGTCGACCGCCGCCCGCACCTCGGGATGCTTCAGGATCCCGGCGGGATCGCGCAGATCGGCCAGGGTGATCGTGGTCCGGCCGTGTCCTTCGCACGCCAGCAGCGCCCGCGAGTGCGCCAGCACCATCGGGTCGTTGTCGACGTAGGCGACGGTGCAGGTCGGGTCGAGCGCCTGCGCGACCTCGTGGGTGTTCCCCTGCGCGGGAATTCCGGTGCCGATGTCCAGGAACTGGCGGATACCGACCTCCTGCACCGCGTAGCGCACCGCGCGCCGCAGGAACTGCCGGTTGGCGTTCGCCGCCTGCCGGACCTCGGGCCGGACCTTCATCAGCTGCTCGGCGACGTCCCGGTCGGCGTCGAAGTTGTTCTTGCCGCTGAGGAAGTAGTCATAGATTCGCGCCGGATGAGCACGGCTGGTGTCGATCTCGGACGGGACCCACTCGGGCGCTATCAAACCGTCCCACGGCTTGCTCTCAGGCGATGTGCTCATTGCGGGATCGTAGCGCCTGTCGCAGGCCTCTTACAGGCGCGTCCCGCGATTGGCACACGTTTGAGCGGCAGGCGCAGGGGCATGCGGGCGCGGTCCCGAACGGGCGGACCGACCCCCTACAAGAAGGGCGCAGCATGTCGCCATCGGTGAGCGGCGAGCCGGCGGATCTTCTCGTGATCTTCGGTATCACCGGGGACCTGGCTCACAAGATGACCTTCCGGGCCCTGTACCGGCTCGAACGCAGAGGTCTGCTGGACTGCCCGATCATCGGAGTGGCCGCCGATGATCTGTCCGACGCACAGGTGGCCGATGCTGCCCGCACCTCGATCGCGGCCGGTGGCGAGACGATCGACGAATCCGTCTTCGCGCGTCTGGCCAAGCGGCTGACGTACCTGCAGGGAGACGCCACTGACGCCGAGTTGTACAAGCGCCTCGCCAAGCGGGTCGGCCGGCGCCGTCGGCCGCTGTTCTATCTGGAGATGCCGCCCGCCCTGTTCGGGCCGATCGTGGAACGCCTCGACGAGGCGGGTCTGCTGGCGAAGGCCACGGTCGCGGTAGAGAAGCCGTTCGGGCACGACCTGGCCTCGGCGCGCGACCTCAACGCGCGCCTGAGAAAGGTGCTGCGGGAAGACCAGCTGTTGCGCGTCGACCACTTCCTGGGCAAGGAGCCGGTCATCGAGCTGGAGTATCTGCGCTTCGCGAACCTCGCCCTGGCCAAGATCTGGGACCGGGACTCGGTCGCGGCGATCCAGATCACCATGGCCGAGGATTTCGGCGTCCAGGACCGGGGTGCGTTCTACGATCCCGTCGGTGCGCTGCGCGATGTCGTGCAGAACCATCTGCTCCAGGTGCTGGCCCTGGTCACGATGGAGCCGCCTTCGGGCCCGGAGGCGGACGACCTGCGGGACAAGAAGGCCGAACTGCTCAAGGCGGTGCGGGCGGCCGACCCGAAACAGTGTGTGCGAGGCCAGTACGAGGGCTACACCGACATCCCCGGTGTCGCGAAAGGGTCCTCGACCGAGACGTTCGTCGCCCTGCGCCTGGACATCGACAACTGGCGGTGGGCCGGCGTGCCGGTCTTCCTGCGGGCCGGCAAGGAACTCCCCGAGCGCCTCACCGAGGTACGGCTGCTGCTGCGCCATACCCCCGCGCTGCCCTTCCTGCCGTCCGCGGCCAACGTCGAAGCGAACCAGATCGTGCTGCGCATCGATCCCGATCCGGGCCTGCGGCTCCACTTGGCCGGGCGAGACGACCAGACCTGGCGCTCCCTGTACCTGGACGACCTGTTCGCCCAGGACTTGGGCGAGCCCGCCGAACCGTACGAACGGCTCCTGCACACCGCCTTGAGCGGCGACCACCAACTGTTCGCCCGGGAGGACGGGGTGGAGGAGACGTGGCGCATTGTGCAGCCGCTGCTCGACGAACCGCCGGAGATCCACAGCTACAAACCCGGTTCGTGGGGGCCGGCCGCCGCGAACCGGCTGCTGCGGGGTCACGCGCGGTGGCAGAAACCGTGGGAAGTCTGAGAGCCAGGTCTGAGAACGCTGACGAAGAACACTGGCGATCCTCGCCCTCGGACGGTCACCAGAAAGGAGAAATGACGTGCAGCTGGGAATGATCGGCCTGGGACGCATGGGAGCGGACATAGTCCGCCGGCTGATGCGCGAGGGACACGAATGCGTCGTCTACGACCGCGACTCGGCAGCGGTCGACAAACTCCAGGGCGAGGGCGCGACAGGCGTCGGCTCGCTGGAGGATCTGGCGGCGAAGATGACGGCGCCGCGAGCGGTCTGGGTCATGGTTCCGGCCGGCGATATCACCACCGGCGTGATCGAGGAGCTGGCGTCGATCCTGGACGCCGATGACATCGTCGTCGATGGAGGCAACACCTACTATCGCGACGATCTCAAGCATGCTCAAACCCTTGCGCAGCGCGGCATCCGGCACCTGGACTGCGGCACGAGCGGCGGGGTGTTCGGCCGGGAGCGGGGCTACTGCCTGATGCTCGGCGGCGAAGCCGAGGCGGTGGCGCACCTGAGGCCCATCTTCGAAACCTTGGCTCCGGGAGTCGATAGCGCCCCGCGCACCCCCGGACGCGCCACGACGCCGGTCGCCGAGGAGGAGAAGGGCTATCTGCACTGCGGACCCTCCGGCGCGGGCCATTTCGTCAAGATGATCCACAACGGCATCGAATACGGCATGATGGCGTCCCTGGCCGAAGGCCTCAACATCCTGCGCAACGCGGACATCGGTACCCGCATGCAGACCGGCGACGCCGAGACCGCCCCGCTGTCGAACCCCGAGTACTACCGCTACGACATCGACACCGCCGCCGTGGCCGAGCTGTGGCGCCGCGGCAGCGTGATCAGCTCCTGGCTGATGGACCTCACCGCCATCGCCCTGCACGAGTCCCCGGACCTGGCCGGCTTCCGGGGCAGCGTCTCCGACTCCGGCGAGGGGCGCTGGACCTCCATCGCCGCCATCGACGAAGGGGTCCCGGCCCCAGTGCTCACCACCGCGCTGTACTCACGGTTCAGCTCACGCCGGCTCGACGACTTCGCAGACCGGGCCCTGTCGGCGATGCGCAAGCAGTTCGGCGGGCATGCGGAGAAGAACGAAGACTGACGGCGCTGCGCTGCGAACGGCACGCGGACGGCGCAGCGAAGGTCCGTTTCAGAAGGCGCGCCGGACCGCTCGGCCGAGTCGAGTCCGGTGATGACCGCGGACCGGCCCCATGGCGATCAGGGCCGGTCCGCAGACATCGTCAGGACCTCAGTTCAGCAGGACCTGAGCTCAGCGGGACTTCAGTTCCGCGGGACTTCAGTTCCGCGGGACCTCAGTTCAGCAGGACCTGAGCTCAGCAGGACTTCAGTTCCGCAGTACCTCAGTTCAGCGTGAACACCTGCGCCGCCGAGCCGTTGCAGTCCCAGATCTGCAGCCGGGTGCCGTCGGCGGTGTTGCCGCTCGGGTCGTCGAGGCAGCGCCCCGACTGCGGGTTCAGCAGCGAGCCGTTGCCCTGCTGGACCCAGTTCTGGCCGCCGGCGCCGTCGCAGTCCCACAGCTGGACCGCGGTGCCGTTGGCGGTGCCGTTGCCGACGATGTCGAGGCAGCGGCCCAGGGAGCCCAGCGTGCCGTTGCCGCGCTGCACCCAGTGCTGGTCGACCGAGAAGGACTGGCAGTCCCACAGGTTTATCATCGTGCCGTTGGCGCCGCTGTCATCGCCGATCACGTCGACGCACTTGCCGCCGGGGGCGTTGACCGGGGCACCGCCGCTGACCGAGAACTTCTGGGCCGCCGAGCCGTTGCAGTCCCAGATCTGCAGGCGGGTGCCGTTGGCGGTGTTGCCGCTGGGGTCGTCGAGGCAGCGTCCTGATTGCGAATTGAACACCGAGCCGTCGGCGCGCTGGACCCATTTCTGGCCGCCGACGCCGTTGCAGTCCCACAGCTCGACCTGCGTGCCGTTCGCGGTGCCGTTGCCGTTGATGTCCAGGCAGCGGCTCAGGGTCCGCAGCGAACCGTCCGCGTAGTGCGTCCAGTGCTGGTCCTCGGCGTAGGTCTGGCAGTTCCACAGCTGGACCGCCGCGCCGTCCACGCCGGTGTCGTCGGCGCCGACGTCCACGCACTGGCCGCTGGTGGTGATGGTGCCGGACGGGCCGTTCGGGACGTTGGTCTGTCCGGAGTAGCCGACCGAGACGATGTTCGCCTGGACCGCGTTGTCCGCGGCGTCGGTCGGGTAGCCGGCGGTCATGACGCCCTCGAAGAAGGTGCCCATGTTCCAGTTGCTGTTGTCACCGCCGGTGCCCAGGATGATGCCGCCCTCCTGCTGCATCGGCGCGTAGCCGCCGCGGTTGGGTTCGGCTCCGGCCCACCAGGTGCTCAGGTTCCCCGATTGGGCGTTGCCGCCCTTGAGGGAATACGTGTTCTGCCCGTTGTTCTTCAGCATGGCCGTGACGTACGTGCTGTTGTTGCCGAGGTTGGCGGTGTTGCTGCCGTTGGCGCCCTGGAACATGCCGTTCTCCATGTCGGCCTCGACCCAGGGGCCCGAACCGGTGCACGGAGCGAAGTAGCACGTCGTGGCGATGCTGACCGCGTCCATATGCCCGTTGCCGGTGTCCGACGGGGTCCGCTCGGCGTTGCCGTAGTCGAAGCAGCAGCTGGAGCCGACGTGGGTGCCGGAGGCGACCATGTAGGCGCCCTCGGGCTGGCCGTTGGTCGCCACGCCGGAGGCCACGCCGGTGTACCGGTAGCCGACGCCGGGGGAGATCCAGATCCCGTAGACCTTGTGGCCGCCGGCGCTCACAGCTATCTCGCCGGCGTCGGCGCCGCGGTCGGCGCCCATGCCGGCGGTGCCGGCCGGGCCCGGCGTCAGAGTGTTGCCCCGGCCGGTCTGGTCGTAGATCTTCGTGACCGTACAGGTGCTGCCGTTGCAGAAGGCGTCCTGGTCCCCGGCGTTGGCGTACCCGCCGGCGGAGAGCAGGCCGACGTCGTGCGTGGCGCCGTCCGACTGCCGTGTCACCTGGTACAGGGGGCCGTTGTAGTTCGCGTAAAGGGCACGCACGGTGCTGTGCGCGGCGACGCACGGTGTCCCGGCCGCCCCGTAGATGTCGCACGGCCCTGATGTCGCGGCCTGGGAAACCCCGGGCGCGGTGACCAGAACGCCGGCGATGATCACAACGATGCCGGCCAGGCTCAGGAGCATTCTCCGGAACGCGGCGAGCCGATGGTGTCTTCGGTTCACGGTGAAGACCTCTTTCGGGGTGGGGTGGGGACCTTGTGGGGGTTTACGGAATTGCCGATCTTCTGGGCGATGTGGCGCGGAGCGGGCAGGGTGTTGACCATCGACTTCTTACAACGTTGTAACTTTGCTGCGCACTGAACTACCGTGGGGACTCGGGGTGAAGATCAGGGTGCGGATCCGCTCACGCCGCGGAAACAGCTTCATGACAGCACGCTGATGGCGACCTGTAAACCCCTGTCATGAGGCTGGGTGGCGTGGTCCCAGGTCGTCGCGACGGCGCTGGGCCAATCGGCGCCGGACGGCGAAGCCGTGCCCGAGTATCAGCGGCAGTGATGATCGACAACGGGCAAGACAGTGCCTTCACCAGTGGCAATGGATCCGGCGGAATCTTACGACGTTGCAATGAGCGGCTGTTCGTACTGGTATGCGCCAGAACGCCGTCGGACCGGGCTTCAGCCATGTCGCAGGGCACGAAGAACGCCGAAGCGATCGCCGGCCCGCCACCCATCGCAGAGTTCTGATAACTCAGCCCTCGCGCGAGCCCGGCCGGGGCCGGTGTACCGGCCGGCACCGACCGGTGCTGCAACGGTGCAATCAAGGCGCTGCAATGCGCGGAAACCCATTTATTAACCACGCGATGTTCATCGGAACCTCTTTATTTCGACGACAGTTGACGCTCTTATGCCCGGGTGCTAGAACCGAGGTGCGAGCTCGCATTTCCCTCACGGTTAAGCTTCTCGCATTCGTGTTCGAAGGTTCTGTTGGGGGGAATCATGCGGTCCACTGGACGCGGGCGGGGCTTTCGACATTTTGGGCCGGTTGGCCAGGGCTGTTGCGCCCTCTGAGGTCGTTCATCTTTAGAAGTCTTCAGTTCCGTTTCACGGGATTCGCCACGCATCGCAGATCTTGATGTGCGTGTCCTCGCGATCCCGTTTGCTTCGGCATTCCTGTTCCGCGCAATGCGTTTCGCGCTGCCCGCGAAGCGTGCACGGACGCACGCTTCGAAAACTCCGCAAAGGTGGTTGGTCATGGTCAAGCAACAAATCGTGCACTTCGATCTCGGCGACGCCCGCGCCGCGCACAACCGCGTCTACGACGTCCAGGTCCGCGACGGCGGGGAGTGGACGGACGGCGGGCAGCTCGTCGTGATGCGCGACATGGTGCTGCACAACGGCAAGCACATCCACACCGTGGACTACCACGGACCGAACCACACGCTGCTGATGGCCGGCAAGGAAGGCGACCCGACCTTCCGGTCCCGGCTCAACCTGACCGAGAGCGGGGAGGCCTTCGTCGGGACGATGTCCAGCGGCGGCGTGACGCAGGCGGTGCGCGGCACCGGGTTGCAGTCGGTCTACCGTACGCAGCGGCACCTGAAGAAGGACCCGGCGGCGCCGTTCGAGGCCTGGGACGACCTGACCATCAAGTCCGAGTGGGTCGACAACGAGCTCAAGATCACGTACCTGCTGGGCACCGAGAACATCAGCGACCGGACCCGGGTGACCGCGGTGGACCGGGCCAAGGGCGAGACGACGCTGGAGATGGTCGCCGAACTGCACGCTCCGTTCCGGCAGAACCAGTTCGTCATCGTCCTGGCCTCCGGCTCGCACACCTTCGCCGGCACCTACACCGACGACGACGAGGTCGACTACGACTGGCGCGGTGCCGTGCAGGCCCACCCGCAGATGGCCGCCGCGCTGACCGCCCGCACCACCCGGACCGCGGCGCTGGCCTCCGCCGCGCCGGACACCAGTACGCTGCGCGTCGAGGACCTGGACAACATCTCCTCGATCCAGGTCGTCACCGACGACAAGGGCGAGAAGGTCACCGTCGACTACGCCCAGACCAAGTGCGGCACCTACTTCAACTACTGCCTGGTCAACGCGCTGGACCCGACGTACCGGGACCACATCTACGGGCACGCGTACAGCCTGACCCCGGCGTGTGACGCGGTCTACAAGAAGAACACCCAGTTCTTCGCGGACCACTCGGTCGTGGGCACCGGCCAGATGCTCTACGACAACTTCGCCACCACCCCGCAGTACCAGGACCTGCTCAAGCGCGTGAAGCCGGACGCCATGAAGACCGTCTGGGAGGCGATGGGCAAGGACCCGAAGGTCGCCGTGAAGTACCAGGAGGCCAGCAACGACCTGTACATCGCCGGCTTCCACGACGGCGTCAGCCTGATGCAGCCGTTCCTGAACGACCACCCCGAGCACTGGGCCGAAGAGTACTTCAAGTGGCTCACCGACGAGGACCGCCTGCTCACCTGGCAGATCCAGGTCGCCAGCAAGCAGTTCGACAACGTCAAGACCCGGATCTACGAGTGGTACGTCAAGCTGCAGGTGCTGGCGCCCGACAAGGACTACGGCCAGCGTTTCAGCACCATCGCCTACGCGGCGCTGCTCGGCGTGAACTACACGAAGGCCCAGTGGTCGGACGACCTCAAGCCGTTCCTGGTCGCCCTGATCCAGAACGCGATCGCCGGCAAGGTCGATCCGGCCGTCATGGACCAGGTCCAGCAGCAGGCCGCGCTGGAGAACCAGGAACTCCTCAAGACCCTGATCACCACGATGGACCAGGTGGCGCTCCTGGCGGACGGGATCGCCGCCGCCATGAACGCCTACGCGCGCAAGACCACCCTGCAGGTGGCCGCCATGGACCCGGAGCTGGCGCGCCTGGTCGGCCTGCACATCCAAGGCGACCAGTACAAGGTGTGGAACCAGCTGACGGCCTCGGGCAGGGTCTTCGGCGTACTGGGGATGCTGTTCTACGGCGCCTCGGCGGGGTACCTGCTGTACCAGATCGTCCAGGACAGCAAGAACCCGGCGACGCCGAAGAGCGTCATCGAGGACATCAACCTGGGCATGCTCGCCGTGACGCTGTTCGTCAAGGGCATCGAGAAGCTGATGTCCCTGGGCGTGGGCAAGGTCCTTCAGGAGTGGGGGTACGCCGGCGAGAGCACATTCCGCTACTTCGCCGAGGGTCTGGCCACCTGGTTCGAGGAGGGCGGGATAGTCACCCCGAGGGGCCCGCTCGGCAGGGCACTGGTGGCGGTGTTCGGCGAGAACTCGGCCGTGTTCCTGGCCAAGCGCGTGGGGCCGGCGATGGCCGTGGTCGGTCTGATCCTGTCCGGCTTCGTGCTGTACGAGGCGATCAAGTCCGGCAACGTGCGCACCATCGTGTTCGAGTCGATCAACGCCTTCCTGTCCCTGGCCACGGTGGTGCTGATCGGGTTGGAGCTGTTGAGCGTCGGCTGGGCGGGCCCGGTCGGTCTGGCGGTGGCCGCGGTGGGCATCGTGGTCATGCTGATCCAGTTCATCTGGAACCTGATCGACCCGCCCAAGCCGCCGGCCGATCCGATCACCAACTTCGTCAACGGGCCGATGGTGGCCGCGGGGTTCGCCACGGCCTGATCCGGCGGTCGAACCGGCGTCGACGCCCGAGTCCGACCCGACGTCCACCCGTGTCCGACTCGCGGCCGACCTGCGCCGAAGCGTGCTTGATCAGTAGCTGATCCGTGCCTGACGCGACGTGTCGAGCCGGCCTTCCGGGGCCGGCTCGACCGTGCTCAGCCCCGAGCCCTGTACCCCTGACCTCTCCGGGAAGCCCGATGATCCTCACCCTGCCCCGTCCCCAGATCCTGCTGGCGAACACGCCCGACCAGGTGATCGAATCCCTCGTCAACCTGATGCCCGACTACAGCGCCGGACTGCGGCTGCACGCGCTCTACGTCAACAAGACCGAGAGCGCGCTGCCGGGGAACTTCTCGCAGATGTTCGGCACCGGCAAGGCCTTCCGCAGCATCTTCTTCCCCTCCTGGCAGGCCGATCCGCTGCTCGCGGTGGCCGACGAGACCGGGCTGGACGGGGCGTGGTGGAGCAGCTTCTCGGTCGCCGTGCTGTGCCAGGCCATCGCGGAGCTGGGGAGCAGCATCAGGGGGCAGATGCTCTCCGCCGACATCGACCGCGATGTCGCCTCCTACAACGCCACGCTGCGGAGCCGGTCGGCGCATGCGTATTCCACGGTCCTGGCGCGGACGTACCAGCCTCTCGTGACGCTGCTGCAGCGCGTGAACCGGTCCACGGCCAAGGAACAGTTCCGCGAGTCGCTGCTGAACAACGTCCTCACCAGGCAGCTGTGGTACCAGGCGGGACAGTGGACCAGCCCCGACTGGGAGATGTTCAACCAGTACGCCAAGTACCTCGCGCTGGGTGCCTCGGAGGCCGAGGTGGATGTGCTCATCGACGCGCTGACGGCTGCCGGGCTGCCGATCCCCGCGCCGGTGAACAAGCAGGGCTGGCGCTCCTATGCGGAGGAACTGCGGGAGCGGCCGGCGGTGAACGTGAACGACATCCGTGACGCGTGTTCGGTTCCGGTGACCGAGGTGACCTACAGCCAGTACAGCCGGAACCCCTCGGGGATGCCCAACGGTAATTCCTATGAGTTCACCGCCAAAGGCCAGCCCGGCAACCAGTATCGGCGGGCGCCGGGCGGCTCGTGCTTCACCGGCGAGACCCGGGTGCTGGACGCCGACGGCCGCGCGGTGCCGCTGCGGGAGGTGAAGCGGGGAGACATCCTGCTGACCCGGGACGGCGCGGCCGCGGTGGCGTATGTGGCTCGGCCGCTGCTGTCCGAGCGTGCGCTGTATCGGCTCACCGGGGGCGGGCCGGTGTTCACCGATACTCACCCCTTCGTGAACGCGGCGCCGGTCGATCCGCATGGGACGACGCCGGCGTTGCTGTCCCTGGCGCCGGATGTGCTGGCGTGGGAGGTTCCGACGCTGAGCGAGGACGGCATCGGGGCTCTGGAGGTGGGGAGTTCGGTGCTGACGCGTTGGGCGGGCGGTGAGGGAGGTGGCGCCGAAGGCGATGCCGATGCCGATGCCGAAGCCGAAGCTGGAGCTGGAGCTAGAGCTAGAGCTAGAGCTAGAGCTAGAACTGGAGCTGGAGCCGGAGCCGGAGCCGGAGCCGGAGCCGGAGCCGGAGCCGGAGCTGTCAGCGTGCCGGGCGCGCCTGCTGTCGTGACGGTCGCCGGGGTGGAGCAGGTGCCGGCGACCGAGGCTGACACCTACTTGTTCGACGTCCGGCTGGCCACCGGATCCGGGGCGTCGCAGGAGTTCTGGGTCGGCGACGGCGAGACGTTCTACTTGGTGGCGCCGGAGTACCCGGTGCTCGACACGGCCGGCGCGGCCACCGCCACGGTGGTCGCCATCCTGGAAGGGCTGCTGGGCTCCGGCGGACCGGACGGCGCCGGCTGGCCGACGTCGATCATCGACCAGATCTACCGCTTCGGCCCGGCGATCTTCCACTCCGCGCTGATTCACGCCCTCGCCACCACCCCCGCCTTCGACGCCCCGAAGCCGCCGGCTCCCCTCGCCGAGCGTATCGACCGCCTCTACCAGGCCTTCGGCAGCGCACCGGCAGAGACCGCGTCAGTGGCGGCCACCCTGTTCGACGGTCTGCTGGCCTCGGTGGGGCAGTGGATGACCTCGATCGTCGCCATGGGCTGGCGCTCCCCGGCGGTGCCGGACGGCGAGATCGCGTCGGTGTCGGTGTTCGACATCGTCTCGACCCCCGACAGCCCTCTCGGCGCCGACGACCTGATCCGGATGGACGTCTCGCTGACCGGCGGCCCGGCCGCGGCGAGGACGACGCTGTGGGATCGGCGAGGGCGGGACAACACGCGGTTCCATCGGTACTTCGATCAGATTGTGCACATGGACCTGGCGGGGACCCGTGGACACTCCGGATTGACCTTCGCGGTCACGTTGGACGGCGCAAGGATCCCGACGCTGTTCGCCGAGGCGCCGGCGGTGTTGGGCGCGGCTGGGCATGCGCTGGAATCCGCGCAACTGCGGGATCCGTCCGGCGCGTTGGTGGGCACGATCCGGTTCGACACGCGACGTGTGAGCCGGAGCGCGGCGGCAGCGGAGCTGGTGGCCGGCAGCGATTGGAATGAGGACGCTGCGCACGCTTATGCGAACGCCCTCGGAGCCGCGATGGTCGAACCCATCGCGATGGGGCTTCAGCCGGCCGAGACCACCGGTTAGGCAGTGGCGGGTCGGGCGCTCGCTCAGGCGTCGGCGGCCTGGTACCCCGCACAAAGCACGCGCATCCATGCGATGCGCCCGTCCTCGCCGCACTGGTAGTACGCCTGCTGCTCGACGAGGAACTCGCCATCCGCGTTGGCGACCGCTAGCTCGTACAGCAGGCGCCGACGCCGCACGACCGCCTCGTCGGACGCTGACCGCAGGGCCTGGATGCGGTCGCTGTCGTCGAACCACCGGCCGAGGACGATCTCCTCGACCACTTCGTCGGCTGACGTCGCCTGCCAGTGCCGGCCGGGCGTCAGGGCCTGGAAGTCGATCTCGTCGGCCAGGCACTGGCGCAGCTCGGTCTTGTCCTTCGCCGCCAGGGCGTGCGCGAAGCGCAGACCGGCGCTCTCGGTGGTGAGGCTCTTGTTCGTGATGTTCTTCTCCATGATGTCCATACCTCAGCGTCATCCTTGGGCGGCGGGCTGCGCGACCGTGGAAACCCCGCAGTTTCGGGTGCGACGTGCTCGGTTCTACGTCGGACGGGGAATGACGGCCGGTGTCCGGCTGGCGTAGTCCTCATAAACGGTCCCGAGCTCGCGGCGCAGATCGCGTTCTTCGAACGTGACGCCGACCAGGATGTAGGCGCTCGCCGCGGCTGAGAACAGCAGGTGGCCGCCGGTCATGGTCGGCGTCGACCAGAACGCGATGAGGAAGCCGGCCATGATCGGGTGCCGGATGACTCCGTAGAGCCAGCGTGCCTGGAAGGCGGGCGGGCGGTAGTCGCGGCTGGCCGCTTGGCGCAGGCCTACCAGGTCGAAGTGGTCGATCATGAAGGTGGAACCGACCGCGATCGCCCATCCGAGCGCGTAGAGCGTCCAGATCGCGCCGCGTCCCGGTTGCGTCCGCACGTCCCAGACGGTGCCCCCGATCGGCCGCCACTGCCACAGGACCAGCGCGAGCAGCGCGTCCGCGGTGAGCACGTAGGTGCTCCGCTCTGCGGCGGCCGGGATGACGCGCGTCAGCAGCCGCTTCGCCGCGGGCCGGGCCATGACCGAGTGGTGGGTTGCGAACAGGCCCAGGAGCAGCAGATCGACCGTCCCCGCGACGGCGGCGCCGGTGTGGCTGCCGGACCGGTCCACGCCCGCTGCCGACGGGCGATCGGCGAGGAAGGCGAATGCCCAGGCGAACACGGCGAGGAAGCCCAGATAGGCGATCATCGCGTAGGCGATGAGGAAGAATCGTTTCACGTCTTCATGCTCTGGCGCGGCGATGGCGGCCCGCAGCCGTGGAACCACGGCACTACGGCACTACGGCACGACGTCTCTACGGCACCCGGCGAGGCGGCTACCCGTGCGACGTGACGTACCAGGCGGCCAGCTGGGCCCGTGATCGCAGCCCCAGGCGATCGCGGATCCGCTCGACGTGCGACTCGGCCGACCGCTCGGTGATGACCAGCTCCTGCGCGATCTCCCGGTTCGACAATCCCCGCGCGACCAGGGCCGCCACCTCCGACTGGCGCGGGGTGAGCTCGGGCGCGAACCGGCGCCGCACCCGGGCCAGTCCGAGGCCGGCGCGGATCGCGTCCACGACGCCATCGGCGTCCCCGACCGCGGGGATGTGCGAGCGCCCCGGCAGTACCACCAGCTCCGCGCCCCGGATGCCCGCGGCCAGCCGCTCGCCCTCCGCCAGCGGCACCGCCCGATCGCCGTCGCGATGCAGGACGACGGTCGGGGCCTGGACCCGTCCGAGGTCGGCCTCGACGCAGAGCGCGTAGCCGGCCGCGAGGACGCGCAGCGCGGCTTCGGCGGACGCCGCCTCCCGCTGCAGGGCGGCGAAGCTGGCGCGGAAGGCCGGCCCGGCCTCCGGGGCGAAGATCTCCGTCAGGACTTGCGATCCCAGGCCCCAGTGCTTCTCCACCAGGCCGAGGACGTGCTCGCGCACCCCGGTCGGCCCGAGCCGGGCGCCGTCGGCCCAGCCGCCGTAGAGGACGAGCCGCCGCACCGTCTCGGGGTGGGCGGCGGCCCAGCGCACGGCGAGCGCCGCCGACAGTGACATGCCGACGATGTCGAAGCGCTTGACCCCGACGGCAGTGGTCACGGCCCCGATGACGTCCATCTCCAGGTCGGGAAGAGCCGGGCCGGGCGGCGCGGCGTCCGAAAGTCCGCAGCCGGGCCGGTCGTAGCGGATCAGGGTCCGGCCGCGCGCGAGCGCCTCCAGGAAGCGGCGCTGCGGAGCCAGGGCCCAGTCGAGCTCGAGATGCGACACCCACCCGGGCGCGACCAGCAAAGCGGGCCCGGCACCGACGGTCGAATACGCGACCGAAGTGCCGTCGTCGAGACGGACTCGCCCGAGTCTCTGTTCCACGTGTCGATTCTGCCAGGACCGGGGGGCTTCACAAGATCACTCGTCTGGTGGCCAGCTCAGAAGCCTGTCACGAGCGATCCTGAAGCCGAGCCTCCACATCCCGGGTCACTTCCGCGGCGGCGTGGTGTAGGAGGTCGGTGACCACGCGGATGTGGGGGAGGTCCTGCACCTTCGGGCCAGCGCTCGGCGCGCCGATCACCCCGTCGACGATGATCGCCCGGGCGGACGACTGGATCACCAGCGACGTCCCCTACAACCAGGGCCTGGGCTGGAGCGACGCGGCGACCGGCGGCGCATACCGGGAGGACTGCTCCGGGTTCGTCTCCATGGCCTGGGCACTGAACAGCTCCCTGGTCACCTGGACCCTGCCCAATGTCTCCACCGTCATCGCCGGCAACATCAAGGGCTTCACCGGCCTGCAGCCCGGCGACGCGTTGGACTACACCGCCGACCACGTCGTGCTGTTCGACTCCTGGATCGACCGGGCGGCCGGAACCTTTTACTACGACGCCGAACACCAGGACGGCGTACCTCCGAGCAGGGATGTCGGCAACATCAACGGCGCCACCCTGGAGGGCTACCCGATCACCGACTTCGAAGCGCTGCGGTACAACAATGTCGCGGGCGGCGGAGGGTTCACCGGTGCCGTCTCCACAGTCATGAACAGCACCCAGCTGTGGACCATGGCCGTGGAGTCCGACGGCCGCCTGCACGAGATCATTCAGACCCCTGACACGGTCACCGACGGCGTCGTCGGCACAGCCACCTACCGGCAATCCTGATCAGCTGGCGGCATGAACGGTGGGTGGGCCTGGTGGAACGGGCCCGCCCACCGCTTGCGTACCGGCGCTGTCAGTACGGTCGGCTACCGTTCCGGACGTGGTCGCCGCTGACTCCGTTCCAGGCTTGTTCCACGTCGAGGACTGGCTCCCGGCCGATGTTCGGGAGACGCTGCTCGCCGCCATCGACGCGGCGGAATGGTCGACCGGACTGCGTCGGCGGGTCCAGCACTACGGCCACCGCTATGACTACGGCCGTCGCGACGTCGTGTCCACCTCCGGGGCGGCGACGGCTCCGCCGCTGCCGGGCTGGGCGCGGGAACTGGCCGGGCGGCTGGTCGGCGACGGGTTCATGGACCGGGTCGCGGATCAGGCGATCGTCAACGAGTACCTGCCCGGTCAGGGCATCAGTCAGCACGTCGATTGCGTGCCCTGCTTCGGGCCGGTCGTCGCGGCGGTGTCGCTGGGCTCGGCCTGCGTCATGGACTTCACCCCGCCTTCCGAGGAGGCCGCGAAGGTCGAGGTCTGGCTCAACCCCGGCAGCCTGGTGGTCATGACCGGGCCCGCACGGTACGCCTGGCGGCACAGCATCGCCGCGCGCAAGAGCGATCCCCACCCTGATGGCCGTTTGCGGCGCGGACGACGGGTCTCCGTTACCTACCGCACGATCGCCGTCGGTAAGTAACCGTCGGCCGGTAACCCGGCACGTCGGCGGAATGCTGCGACGCTTCAGGGTGCCCAATCGGCATCTAGCCGGCGAACAAGGTGACGATCGTGGCGATCCTGCCGTCGCGGACCGTGATGATGTCGATGCCGCGTACTGCGGGCTCGCCGTCTTCGGGGCCGAAGGCCCAGGGGAGCGCCCCGTTGTCCGGGCCGATGTAGCGCTTGCCGTCCTCGGTGAACGTGAAGGACGGCGGCACCTTCGCGAGCAGCTCGCGGGCTTTCTCCTCAAGCGCGTCCCAGCCGGTGCTCACGCCCTCGGGGTCGGTGAACACGACGTCTTCGGTGTAGATCTGCTCGATGCTCGCGCGGCGGGACGTGGCGTCCCGGTTGCCGAACACGTCGTGCAAGTTGGCTGTCAAAAGGTCGGTCACGGTGTGCATGGTGCTCCTTCGGCGGGTCGCGCGGGGCGCCGTCCGCTGGTGATGGCGAAGGACGGCGCCCCGGCGGGGTCGGGTCGTGGTGTGTCGTGGTGTGCCGTGCCGGGCCTATTCGATCACCCGCGAGGCGGGTCAGACCTGACTGGCGCCGCCGTCGACGTAGATCTCGGCGCCGGTCATGTAGCTGCTGGCCTCGGAGGCGAGGAACAACACCGTCTCGGCGATCTCCTCGGGGCGCCCGAGCCGGTTCATCGGCACCGAGGAGGCCAGGCCCTTGAGCAGCTGCTCGGCCGAGGCGGGATCGGCGGCCAGCCCGGCGAGGCCGGGAGTCTCGATCGGGCCCGGGGCGATGCTGTTGACCCGGATCCCGCCGCTGACCAGTTCGGCTGCCCAGCTGCGGGTGAGCGAGCGCAGGGCGGCCTTGGTCGCGGCGTAGACGCTGAAGGACGCGGCGCCCTTGGTGTCGATGTTCGAGCTGGTCAGGATGATCGAGGCGCCCGGCTTGAGCAGCGGCAGCGCCTTCTGCACGGTGAACAGCGTTCCGCCGACGTTCGTGTTGAACGTCTCGGCGTAGTGCTGCCAGGTGATGTCGGGCAGTGCCGCGAACTCGCCGCCGCCGGCGTTGGCGAACACGATGTCCAGGCTTCCCCGCTCTGCGATGACCGCGAAGAGCCGGTCGAGGTCCTCCAGGTTCGCGACGTCGGCGCGCACCCCGGTGGCGCGTTCGCCGATGGCGGCCACCGCCTCGTCCAGCGCCTGCTGCCGGCGTCCGGTGAGGAAGACGTACGCTCCCTCGGCCGCGAGCCGCCGTGCGGCGGCGAGTCCGATGCCGGAGGTGGCACCGGTGACGAGGGCGGTCTTGCCGTCGAGCTGTCCCATGATCTGGTCTCCTTTTTCTGTACCGCTCGGTACTGAAGCTAGGGAACTCCGCCACTCGCCGATTAATTCCGTACCGCTCGGTTAAGATTGGAGGGTGCCGAGGGAAGAGGTGGAGATGGCGCAGCGAGGCAGGCCGCGCGGCTTCGATGCGGACGCTGCGCTCAAGAACGCGGTGGAGGTCTTCTGGCGCCAGGGGTACGAAGGCGCTTCGCTCAGCGACCTGACCGCGGCCATGGGTATCAACCGGACCAGCATGTACGCGGCGTTCGGCAACAAGGAGGAGCTGTTCCACCGCGCGCTCGCCCTCTACGCGCAGGAGGAAATGGCCTACGCGCGCGAGGCGCTGGCGCAGCCCACCGCCTACGCGGTGATCGAGACATTTCTACGGGCCAACGCCGAGGCGCTCACCCGCGACGATCGCCCGCCCGGCTGCCTGTCCGTGCAGGGCGGCCTCGCCCAGGGCGGCGACAACGGCCACGTCGCCAGGTTCCTTGCCGACAGCCGCTTGGCCGGCGAGCAGGCCCTGGCGGATCGGCTCGCGCGCGCGATCGAGGAGGGCGACCTGCCCCCGGACGCCGATCCGCGTGCGCTGGCCCGCTATGTGATGGTGGTCAGCGAAGGCAACGCCGTCCACGCGGCCGCCGGTGTGCCCCGCGAGGAACTGCTCGCCAGCATCGAGATCGCGTTGCGCGCGATTCCTGTCGGTGCGGGCTGATGCGGATTGGTGCGGTGAGTCTGTGGTTTACAGGCGGTTTTTACGGCTTCGCACTGGGTTCGGAGGCCTGTGGCGTCCCTGGCTGGGGTGGGGCGGCGGCGGCTTGGTCGGTGGTCGGCTTCAGATCAAGAGCTACAGGCTTTCGCGCCCAAAACCAGGCGCGATGCCTCCGACACCAGCGCGCCGCCGGATCTGCTGACGATCGGCGGGTGCACCTGAGGCTGATACCGGCGGCGGCCGCGATGGTCGGAGTGATGCCCGGCCGATGCCCGATCCCTACGGAAGGTAGGTCCGGATCCCTCGTCGCGTCGGCGGGCGAAGCCAATCAGGCCGCTGTGGTGGTGTCCAGCCGAACGAGACAGCACCACAGCAGTGTGTGATGCGGCTTGACACCACCACAGCGGCATGATTCCCCTCGGGGCCCGACGCGACGAGGGATCCGGACCGGGACCACAAGCAGCGACGCGACCGGACCAGTGTCCCCCTACTCCCTCGGAGCGAGGCCGCTCGCCGCGCAGGCGCCGCCGGAGGCATCGCGCCTGGTTTTGGGCGCGAAAGCCTGTAGCTCTTGATCTGAAGCCGACCACCGACCAAGCCGCCGCCGCCCCACCCCACCCAGGGACGCCACAGGCCTCCGAACCCAGTGCGAAGCCATAAAAACCGCCTGTAAACCACAGACTCACCGCACCGACCCGCACCGACCCGCACCGACCCGCACCGACCCGCACCGACCCGCA
>Ga0207671_10000588_pt1 | contig 48606 bp, 38 predicted proteins | sample KBSC24metaG_FD_184352 | JGI IMG/M metagenome (GOLD analysis project Ga0207671, IMG submission 184352) | Corn rhizosphere microbial communities from Kellogg Biological Station, Michigan, USA - KBS C2-4 metaG (SPAdes) (version 2) | ecosystem: Host-associated > Plants > Roots > Rhizosphere > Soil... | reverse complement strand
GAAAACATAGCGAAGGCAATACGTGCTCTGTGGAAACAGGAACTCTTCTCTAACGTAAGCATTACGATAAGCAAATACATAGGTAACAAGGTATTTCTGAATGTAAATGTGGAAGAAAGACCAAGGCTGAGCCGTTATAATTTTAAAGGCATTAAACAGGGTGAAGCCAAAGAAATAAAAGATAAAATAAACCTGATAAGAGGCAGGGTGGTAACGGAGGCGACGAAGAAGGAAGCTACAGTGCGTATAAGGAAGTACTACGTGGATAAGGGGTTTGGCAACGTAACCATATCAGTGAAAGAAAAAACTGATACGGGTGCAGTGAACTCGATAATGCTAACCTTTATAATAAATAAGGGAAACAAGACGCACATTAACCAGATAACGATAGCCGGCAATGAGCATGCAACCGATACCAAGCTGAAGCATACGCTGAAGTCGACTAAAGAGATGTCGCGCTTCTCATTGTATCCTGCAGATGACAACACTATTTACAAGAAGAATCACAGTTCGTTTGGCAACTATATTAAAGAGTGGAGTTTTCTTTCACCATCTAAAACACTGGAAGCCTTAGATCCTTATTTCCGCCCCAATGTATTCTCATCTTCAAAATATAATCCTGAAAAATTTGAAGAAGATAAGCAATCCCTGGTTACGTATTACAATACCCTGGGCTATCGTGATGCATCAATTGTAATGGACACAGTTTACAATGTGCAGAATGGTAATATAAATATTGACATAAAAGTAAAAGAAGGCCATAAATACTACTTTGGTGATATAGCCTGGCAGGGTAATACCAAATACACGAACGAGCAGCTAAGCAGAGTGCTGGGCATAAAGAAAGGAGATGTGTACAACCAGGAGCTGTTGGACAAACGCCTGGGTAAGCAACTAAGCCCTGAAGGTGGAGAAGATGTAAGCAGCCTATATATGGACGACGGCTACCTGTTCTTTAACGTAGACCCTGTGGAAACATCGATAGTAGGTGATACGATAAACTATGAAATGCGTGTAACGGAAGGTTCGCAAGCTACTATACGCGATGTAACTATAGCTGGCAATGATCGTACAAATGAGCATGTGATACGCCGTGAACTGCGCACGCTGCCCGGTAACAAATTCAGCCGTACCGACCTGATACGCTCACAACGTGAAATAGCAAATCTTGGTTTCTTTGACCAGGAAAAAATAGGAATACAACCTAAGCCGCACCCTGAAGATGGCACCGTGGACATAGAATATACCGTGGTAGAAAAATCGAGCGACCAGCTGCAATTATCTGCAGGCTTTGGCGGTGGCATTAACTTCTACGGAAACGTGGGTGTATTATTCAGCAACTTCTCTATACGCAACATATTCAAGCCTAAATTCTGGGATCCGCTGCCTGTAGGTGACGGACAGAAATTCTCGATAAACTACTCATCGAACGGTGCTTATTATAACTCATTAAGCACATCATTTACCGAACCTTGGCTGGGCGGTCATAAACCAAATGCGCTGACCACAAACTTTATTTATAGTAAGTATTCAGGCGCGGCGGTAGGTACCGATCCTAACGCTTCGTTCCTGCGCATGACGGGTGGTGGTGTATCACTGAGTAAACGCCTGAGGTGGCCGGATGATTATTTTGTACTTACCTATGGTTTATACTACAATAACTATAGGCTGAAGGATTATGCACTGGTGTCTAACTTTACAGATGGTTATAGTAACAACCTGTATGTGAAGCTGGTACTGGCCAGGTCTTCAATAGATCAGCCGCTGTATCCGAGAAGTGGTTCGAATATCAGCTTTACCTTCCAATTCACACCTCCTTATAGTGCATTCAGCAACCAGGACTATGCTGATGAGGCATCGGGCCAAAAGTATAAATGGATAGAATACCACAAATATCGCTTTACTGCTGACTGGTATAAACGCATAGCTGGCAACCTGGTATTTAAACTCAGCACCAAATACGGCTTCCTGGGCTATTATAACCCAGCTATTGGTTATTCGCCGTTCGAACGCTTCCAGCTGGGTGGTGATGGTCTGTCGGGCTTCAACTATTTCATAGGTCGCGATATCATATCTCAGCGCGGTTACGAAGTATATGTGCAGGATGCAACGATCTTCAACAAATACTCTGCTGAAGTACGCTACCCATTCTCGCTAAGTCCAACCGCTACTATATATGGCCTGGTGTTTGCAGATGCGGCCAATGCATGGGCTGACTTTAAAACATATAACCCGTTCCAGCTGAACAGGGACGTGGGTGTGGGTGTTAGGATATTTTTACCAATGTTCGGCCTGCTGGGGCTTGATTATGGCATAGGACTTGATAGATATAATCCGGCTGCGGGCACTACAGGTTTAAAAGATATTGGTAAATTTACGTTTATGTTAGGCTTTGAGCCGGATTGATGTTAAACCCCGATCATAAAACATAATCAAAAAAAGAAAACGATGAAAAAAGTACTTCTGAGCGTCCTGTTTGTGATAGCTATAGCCACGGTTTCTCATGCGCAGCATTACTGCATTATTGACTCAAAATACATTCTTGAGAAGATGACTGACTATAAAGATGCACAGGCAAAGCTGGACGCTATATCAAAAGCATGGCAGGAAGAAATAGACAAAAGAATGCAGGAAGTGGACAGGATGTACAAGGCTTACCAGGCTGAAAGACCTATGCTGTCTGACGACATGCGTAAAAAACGTGAAGATGAGATAGTGGAAAAGGAAAAGGCCGCTAAAGACCTGCAAAAGCAACGCTTTGGATATGAAGGTGATCTGTTTAAGAAACGCCAGGATTTAGTTAAACCGATACAGGACCGTGTATATAATGCAGTGCAGAAGATGGCTACGAACAGAGGCTATGACCTTGTGCTGGACAAGGCGGGTGGTGTAACGATGTTCTACGCAGACCCTAAACTGGACCGTAGCGATGATGTTTTAAAAATACTTGGAATAAATAAATAATGGCATTTACTTTGCAAAACCTAAAAAAGAAAAAATATATAAAACCGTAATGAAAAAGTTATTAATGTTTCTTGCTTGTGGACTGTTGATTACGAATATGGCAATGGCACAGGCTACAAAGTTTGGTTATATAAGCTCAAGCGATCTTTTAGCAGCTATGCCTGACAGGGTAAAAGCAGACTCAGACCTGAATAAATATGCAAGATCTTTCCAGACAGAACTGGAATCTATGGGTAAGGAATATCAGGCTAAAGTGCAGCAATTTCAGTCGAGCGAGAAGACAATGACTGATGCTATGAAGGAAGTGAAGATGAAAGAAATACAAGACCTGCAAAACCGCATAGAAAGCACCCAGCAGAGTGCACAGGAAAAAGTAGCACAGAAGAAACAGGAACTGTATGGTCCAATACTGGACAAAGCAGATAAGGCTATTAAAGAGGTAGCTAAAGAAAAAGCTTACGATTATATATTTGATGCAAGCCAGGGCGCGCTGTTATATGCCAGGGAAGGCGATAATATACTGCCACTTGTAAAAGCAAAATTGGGCGTGAAATAAGCTCTTAATGATATTAATAATAAAGGCGCCCATCAGGCGCCTTTATTATTTTACTTATTCTTCTGTTATATCTTTCCCAAATAGTTTTTCGCCTGCTCTTATGTGCACCGGCAATTTATTTTCGTCGGGCGGAATGGGGCAGGAATAGCCTGTTGCAAAGGCGCAATAAGGATTGTAGCAGGTATTGAAGTCGAGGATAAGCTCGTTCTTTTTAATGTCGTTAATAGAAACGTCTATGTAGCGACCTCCTGCGTATGTCTCCTCATAATTGGTAAGATCTGTAAAAGGTATGAACAGATCGTCTTTATACTTCGGATCTTTAATGAGAGCCAGATTCTGATAAACATGTAACACCAATAAAGTATCATGCAATCGGAAGGTGGCAGTGCCATACTGGCGAAATGCTTTGTCTTTGCCACTATGTGTGGGCATAGAAAACTCGGGACTTTGCGGCGTAGGCACAAAGATTGCCTTTACTCTATAAGCAATGTCAGCCGGGTAAAACCTTAAAAAGCCAGTGTCTGCAGCCTTTAAAGGGCCACGGGCATCTGTTAGAAAATCGGACTTGTAATGCTGCCTGTATTGCGCAATGCTATCAGCATACCTCTGCGCATGTGCCATAAATGGCAGCAATCCGGCTAATATGTGTAATACAAATCGTTTCATGCATTATTGCTTTATTCGCTGGCTACGGCTGTACGTTCAGGGCGCATTTGCGGGAAGAGCAACACGTCCTGTATGGATACCTGACCTGTAAGCAACATAGCAAGGCGCTCGATGCCTATACCTATGCCTGCGGTTGGAGGCATACCGTACTCTAGTGCGCGCAGGAAGTCGTAGTCAATGAACATTGCTTCTTCATCGCCACGCTCCATTAGTTTTACCTGATCTTCAAAACGCTCACGCTGATCTATCGGGTCATTCAACTCACTGTAAGCGTTGGCTATTTCTTTACCATTTACTATCAGTTCGAAGCGTTCAACCAATCCCGGTTTACTGCGGTGCTTCTTTGTAAGCGGACTCATTTCAATAGGGTAGTCTATGATAAAAGTGGGCTGTATATAATGAGCTTCACATTTAGCGCCGAATATTTCATCTATTAGTTTGCCTTTGCCCATTGAGTCATCAATATCTATGCGCAGCTGCTTGCATACGCCACGCAGGCCTTCCTCGTCCATCGTGCTGATGTCAATGCCTGTGTGTTCCTTGATGGCATCATAGATGCTTACGCGCCTGTATGGTGCTTTGAAATCTATTTCTACGCCTGCTACGCTGGTTACAGATGTGCCATTGGTGGCAACAGCCGTTTTCTCCAGCATCTGCTCTGTAATGTCCATCATCCATAGGTAGTCTTTGTAGGCTACATAGAATTCAAGAATCGTGAATTCAGGATTGTGGGTACGGTCCATGCCTTCATTGCGGAAGTTGCGGCTAAACTCATATACCCAATCAAAGCCACCTACTATGAGGCGCTTGAGGTAAAGCTCGTTAGCTATACGCAGATACAGCGGAATATCGAGTGCATTGTGGTGCGTAATGAAGGGCCTTGCTGTTGCACCACCGGGAATATTCTGCAATACAGGTGTATCAACCTCCAGTGCACCGCGATCATTAAGAAAGCTGCGAATAGCATTCTTCATTTTGGTAACGCGCGTGAAGGTATCGCGAACGGTAGGGTTCACAATAAGGTCGGCATAGCGCTGACGGTATTTGAATTCCGGATCGCTGACTGCATCAAACACTTCGCCGTCTTTTTCTTTTATGATGGGGAGCGGATGCAGTGATTTGGTAAGTAAAGTGAATTGCTCTACGTGTATAGATATCTCGCCTGTTTTTGTAGTGAAGACGAAACCTTTCACACCTATGATATCGCCGATATCCAGCAGCTTTTTCCAAACAGTGTTGTACAAGGTTTTATCTTCTTCAGGGCAAATATCATCTCTGCGTATGTATATCTGCATGCGGCCTGTGCTGTCCTGTAGTACAGCGAAATTAGCCTTGCCCATATCGCGAACACTCATGATGCGGCCGGCAAAGGAAATCTGTTTAAACTGGTCTTGTATTTCTTCAGTATAGTTGTCGCGTATCTGCTGCGCGGTATGTGTGATTTCAAAAAGAGGAGCAGGGTATGGGTCGATGCCAAGAGCGTGTAGCTCTTTCAGTTTTTCACGACGTACCAATTCCTGTTCGCTAAGTGTTGCCTGCATGTAAGATCAGTTTTTTCTAAACCTGTAATATATAGCTGTAAAATGATTGCAAAAATAGTTGATAAGTTGATAGATTGGTGAATTGACAGAAATGGAAATATGAGAAAGCCAGATATAGCTATAAGACAAGCCGGTAAAGCACACCATTGTCACCAGCTACCATCAGATCGCCGTTGGGGCATGGGGCAATGCTTCTCAGTGCATCATGTGTGAAATTATCATATTCCATCCAGTGATGGCCGCCATCGTCGGTATACAGCACTATGCCATTTTCGCCCACGGCCCATCCGTTCACATCGGTTTTGAAGTATATATCGTTCAAATGGAAATTGGGAACAGTGATATCGTTGCCATTGCGCAGGTTTTGCCAGGTTTTGCCACCGTCCATAGTGTGAAAAATGCTGCCGGCATAGCCACACAGCCAAACATCAGTGGCGGAGCGAACATTAAGCCCGGTAAAATTGTCGCCACCCACATTTAATATTTCCCAGGTTTGGCCACCATCTGTAGTTCTCTGTGCTATGCCATATCCTGAAATGAAGCCCGTATGGCCATCGGCCATCTGTATGCGATTGAGCTGATAGGAAAGAGAATCATAATGAAGCTTATTGCCCTGACTATCTATAGAAAAACGAAAGCCGGACTCGAAGCTGACGCCTCCAATGCCTATGCCATGCTGTGCATCGACAAAGGAAATGTCATTGAAAGGGAGATACCGCATTTGGGTATAAGTCCAGCTATTGCCATCTGCGCAAGACATCAGCTTCCCATCATAGCCAACCGCGTATGCCGTGCCCGAAGGCGCCAGTGTAATGCCATACAAACATTTGCCCGCGGCAGGGTATGATGCGGTATTGTAAGTATATCCACCATCTTTAGTTGTAAGTATGATGCATGTATAAAAGCGCTGACCACCCACTACGTAGCCAAGCGTGTCATTTACAAAAATTATCCTGCTTAGTCTGTCCTGCGTAGTATGGGATTCAATTTTCTGAACCTTGCTGAAATGCAGCCGGTCTTTTTTGCAGCTGGTGGCAAATAAAGAAATAAAAAGAAACAGGAACGCTTTATTCAGCTTCATCCGCAACAGGTAGATTTAAGAGGTATTGCAATGTATAAAATTATAAGAAACTAATTAAGCTGAAATGTAAAAGCCCAGGTGAATACCCGGGCTATGATTGTAAATCCAAAACCAACTACTGTTTTACGAAAAGGGCTGTTTGTGTGCCTGCGACACTATGATATATAAGTGTGTAAATACCCGCATTAAGCCTGTTTATGTCAATTGAAATACCCGATGAATTTTTTGAAATGTCAACATTCATTGCTCTGCCAAGTACATCTATCACCTGTAGGTCCTGTAAGCTGAAAGTGCCTGGTTTAATATTCAGGATGTTGTGGGCAGGGTTAGGATATATCTCCAGCGAGTTGGTAGTAGCATTAATATCTGCAACACCCGTTGGCACAGATGATGGATTGTTGAAATAATACCATGATGAGTCTGCCATTTGTTTTAGTTTGGTAATATCTGCATGCGGACAATAATTATCAGCCGAGGTATCCGTAACTACTAAAGCGAAAATAAATTTAGCGGACTGGTTGGCAAGGAAAGTATAATCGCTTGTACTGATGATAAACCTTCTGTCGCCGCCCAAATTACCTGAAGAACATTCTGACCATTGAGTTGTACTGGTCGGGTCACCGGGAAATACATAGTTTGCGTCAGGACCTGCACCAGTACCCGCTGATTTAATACCATAACCGGCAAAGTCATTGTGCAGGTGCTGACCGTTTCTAAATCGCGCATTCAGATAGGCATAATATTCCGTATCGTTGCCGGGATCGCCATACGCGCTGAAATCATTATTGTAGTACATAAAGCTACCAGTAGGGGCAAGAGATATACCGTCATTAGGCATTTCAATAACACTTATACCAGCGATCGGTATGTTTCTTCCATAGCCATAGCCGGTAGGAGCACTGTCTGGCGATATGCTATTGTAAATGTAGCCCATGCGTTGCAAGGAATCGAAACCGATATAATCATCAAATGGGTAGCCGAGATCCATATCTGCCCACATGCCCATGCGGAAATTATTGTAGGTTACACCTTTGTTGATCACATCGTATTCGTAGTATTGTATGTTCTTCAGCATGCCGGGCCTGTTATACGCATAGGCTGATGCATGTACTTCTACCTTTAGGGGCAATGCACCTGATTCATTGTGCGTAGGCCCATTATCACTGAACACCCACCACAGCATCTGATCGCCTTTCAGCAATGGATAATCTCCACTCAGCGCCTCATAAGTTCCATTGCCATTTACATCCACAAATGGCGCCATGTCCCCGGAAATTGAAAGAGAAGCACCTGCTGCCCCTTTTGCATAGGTATTACCTTTGGCGGGCCATTCCAGTATTGCGGTAGGTGTGTTAGCAAGTGTATGGGTACTTACTGATTTAAAGGAATCGATTTGCAAATAGTCAATTTTCCAAATCTTGTCCCATTGCCTGGAAACAACTGTGGTTAAGGTGTCTGAACTATCCAGGGGGCCAGGCCAGTAGTCATTTCCCTTTTGCCTGTACGTTTGGGCAGCTACATGCAGCTTGCCTGTACCATCTAGGCAGCCCATCCAAAGACTACCGCCGGACGAAATGGAGATACCGGTACCTTTATAAAATTCGCAGGAGGACAGGCTTGTTGCAGGATTCCACCACATGTCTCCATGGGTTAGAATACCTGCACTAATATTATTAATATCAAGCTTCGTCATTACCTGTGCATGGAGCGTTTGAATTGAAAAAAGGGCTACAAGGCCAAGCAGAGCGGAGTAGTAGGTTTTTTGCATAAAAAGAGGTTTTGGGTTACAAATGTGTCTGTAATAAAAAGACGTATAGAGGTGCAGGATAATTTGTATAACCCATTCAACATTGCGTCATAAGACTGTAACAATAGTGCAGAGCATAAAAAATAAGCCCGGGTATATACCCGGGCTACTTGTTAATCGAACGTGCTTATTTCTGAACGAGTTTATTGCTTTACAAATAATGAGGCTGTGTGCTGCGGCCCATACTGCACCGTATATACAGCGGGAGGTAACTGACTGATATCAAGATTTAATTTGTTGCCTGAGCTACTGCAGTTTATGTTCATGTGCTGTCCAAGCATATTGTATACTGCTGCTGTGTTGGGTGCAGCCAGGCTGCCCGCGTCTATAGTCAGTACATCATGTGCCGGGTTAGGGTAAATGCGTACAGAAACCACAGAAGATATTGAACGCACTGATGTAGCAGGTAATGTACAATAAAACGCCTTAGTTAAATCGGCCATTGAATCAATACCCAAATAGTTAGCCTGTGGGCAACCTGAAGCATCCGGCACTGCCATTAATGCTATTACAATTGACTGGGAGCTGCCAGCAGGAAGAGAAAAGTTATTGCTAACTACCATATTTGCCGCATCTGCCGGAAGGTTCTGAGATGTACATTCCGACCATTGCGTACTATCTTGAAGCATTCCTGAAAAAACGTAATTAGTGTTTGGTCCTGAGCCGTAACCGGTAGAAATAATTCCTGCACCTTTAAAATCGTTTTTCAGATGAGTACCATCCCTCCAGGTAGCGTTAAGATAACCATAATACTCTGTGTCATTAGATGGATTTCCTTGTCCGCTAAAATCATTATTATAATACATGCTGCTGCCTAAAGGAGTATTATAATTGCAATCCGAATCGCCCGGCTGATGAACAAACATGATACCTGCAATAGGAATTTTTAAGCCGTACTCGCCCGGCTTGCCTGTTCCATCCTCAACGGTCCCGTTGTATATTATCTGCATGCGACGATTGGAATCAGTACCCCTGTAGTTATCAAATTTATAGCCAATGCCGCTTACATTTCTGAGCCCAAACCTGAAATTACTATAGTCATTTGTTGACCTGTTTACTATTGTGTATTCATAAAAGATAAGATTGTCCAGAGCATTCCCTTTCTTAAAAGCATAGGGCATAGCATGTATTTCCACACCCAATGGTAATCCCTTTGTTTCAGTGTGTGTAGGGCCACGGTCGCTGAAAACATACCACAGAGTCTGATCGCCTTTTATAGCCGGGTAATCACCTTTAAGCGGGTTGTATAAGCCGTCGTGGTCTACATCAATAAAAGGCGCCATATCAGTAGTTATAGTAAGCGAGGCGCCTGCATTGCCTTTGGCATAAGTATTGCCTTTGCCCGGCCATTCTAAAATGATAGCGGGTGTATTGGAAAGTGTATGAGTAGATAAAGCAAGGAAGGAGTCAATCGTAGTGCGGTTTATTTTCCATATTCTGGCCCAACTTTGAGAGGTAGCATAGTCTATAGAGTCTGTTGATGTGCTCAGCGGGCCAGGCCAATAGTCAATACCTTGCTTCCGGTAAGCGGCGGCGGATATATGCAATTTGCTACTGTTGTCAAATCCGGCTATCCACACTCCCGCCTTAGCAAACATATTGGTGTGATTTCCTTTTGGGAATTCGCATCTGGGGAAGGTGTCTGTGGCATTCGTCCACATATCGCCATGCACTAATACTGAAGCATTTATATTGTTAATGTCAATTGAGTCAATGGTGTTAAAGGGTGATTGTGCGAGGACAGGAACTGAACAAATAGTTAATAAGCAATGAAGTAATAGTTTGGATTTTCTCATATACAAGGTGTCTTTATTTGGGTTAAACAAAAGGTGTCAATAGTAAGACGTAAAATATAAAAGATAACTGGGGTGAATAACTGAATTTTTTATTGCAGGCTTTATTTCGGGGCAAATAAAGGCGATTTATGACGCATGCATTTCTGGAAAATAAACTCAAATTATTATGAAAAGAAAAGCGCCCAACCTAGGGCGCTTTTCTTTAGCTTTTATTGTTTGATTCATCCGGTTTATCGTCCGGCCTTGCGTCATCGTCGTTGCTATCCGTTTCGGCTTTTCCTTTATTTTCTTCGTGTGATTTTTTTAGTTCCAATTCAAGAGCAGGATCAACATCGCTCGCATCAACCTTCTTTTTATCTTCCATCAGCTCATCGTGATGCTGCTGCAGATAAGCAAGTTTCTTTTTGCCGTAGGCAGCCTTGGTGATAAGCACAAAGAGCACAGGCACAATGAATATAGCTAACGATGTGGCTGCAAGCATACCTCCAAATACTGTGAACCCTATGGTGCGACGTGCAACAGCGCCGGCGCCGGAAGCAAGCACTAATGGCATTACGCCAAGTATAAATGCAAGAGATGTCATTAATATAGGGCGCAAACGCAGACGTACTGCTTCCAGTGTTGCACGTACTACGTCTTCACCCTGATCAACGCGCTCTTTTGCAAACTCAACTATAAGGATCGCGTTTTTAGCTGCAAGACCAATTAGTGTTATAAGACCTATCTGCGCGTATACGTTATCTGTCAAGCTAGGCACAAAAGTGAGGGCAAGGATAGCCCCAAAGGCGCCAATAGGCACAGCAAACAAAACTGCAAATGGTACGCTCCAACTTTCGTATAGCGCAGCCAGGAACAGGAATACGAAAATAATGGACAATAGGAAGATATAAACACTACTGGAGCCCGCCTGTATTTCTTCGTAGCTAAGGCCTGAAAATTCATAGCCATAGCCCTCTGGCAAAACTTTAGCTGCTGTTTCCTTCAGTGCTTCAATAGCCTGGCCGCTACTATAACCTGCAGCGGGTGTACCATCTACTTCTGCTGAGCGGAAGATATTGAAGTGTGATATTAGCGGTGCTGTTTCTGTCGGGGTGTAAGTAATAAGCGTACCCAATGGTATCATGTCGCCAGACTGATTACGTACATAAAACTTGTTCATGTCAGATATCATGGTGCGATAGTTGGTATCGGCCTGGGCCACTACGTGGAAGTTGCGGTTATATAAGGTGATGTCGTTTATGTAAAAGCTACCCATGTATGTTTGCATGGTGCCAAAGACATCAGAAAGGGAGACCCCCATTCTCTTACATTTTTCCCTGTCCACCGTAATATTATAACTGGGCGTATGTGCGGAATAAAAGCTAAATGCGCCACCAATAGCAGGATTTTTGTTGAGTGCTCCGACAAAGGATTTGACTACTTTTTCAAATGTTTTTACATCATCGGTAGTTTGGCGTTGTTCTATTTGAAAACTGAAGCCAGCTGTTTGACCGAGACCAGGTATAGGCGGCGGCGGGATAACTACAATATTGGCATCTTTAATGCCGGCTTGTGCAAAACGTTTTTGCAGTACGCCTATTATGCCGGGTATTTGCTCTTCTTTATTCTTGCGTTCATCCCATGGCTTTAACTGGCAGAAGATGGTACCACTATTTGATTTGGTCGAGAAGGTCACAACGTTCAATCCGCCCAGGGCAGCATAGTGCCCCACACCCGGCGTCTTGCCTACTATGTCCATCATCTTGTGTAATACTTCAAGGGAGCGTGCTGTAGAGGATGCTTCCGGCAATTCGTAAGTTATGTATACACGGCCATCGTCTTCCGTAGGGATAAAGCCTGTTGGTTTATGCTTAAAGAGTAGTATAGTGCCCACCCCAATGCATATCAGCAATATGACTACGTACCTTGATGCCTTGATGCCGCGCTTAACGCCATTTGAATACTTATCAGAAAGACGATCGAACCAGGCATTGAACCTGAAGAAGAACTTATTAAGCCCTTTTGAGCCGCTGCTCAGATGCTGTGGCCTTAGCAATATAGTACACAATGCGGGCGTGAGCGACAGCGCCACAAAAGCTGAAAGAATAACCGATATGGCAATGGTGATAGCGAACTGCTGGTACAGCCTGCCCACTATGCCTGGTATGAAACCAACCGGCACGAACACGGATGCAAGTATCAATGCAATAGCAACCACAGGGCCCGATATATCCTTCATGGCATTGTAGGTTGCCTCTTTCGCAGACATTTTATCGTGATCTATATAGTGCTGCACGGCCTCTACCACTATGATAGCATCATCCACCACTATACCTATGGCCAGTACGAAGCCGAACATGGTAAGTGTATTGATTGTAAAACCAAGAGGGATAAAGAATATGAAAGTACCTATTATGGATACCGGTATCGCAAGTATAGGGATAAGTGTTGCCCGCCAGTTTTGCAGGAAGAGGAACACCACCAGTGCCACTAGCCCCAGTGCAATAATAAGCGTAATAACCACCTCATGCATGGAAACCTTTACCACAGTGACGGATTCAAACGGCACGCTATAATCAAGATCGGGTGGGAAGGATGGCTTTAATTTTTCCATTGCCGCATATACACCTTCGGCTGTCTGCAGTGCATTGCTGCCCGGTGCCTGGTATATAAGCAAATAGGACGCGCGCTTATTATCTACGAAGGAGTTGCTTGCGTACGAAAATTTACCTAATTCCACGCGTGCTACATCCTTCAGATAGGTAATATTGCCATTGGCAGGATTTGTCTTTACAATGATATTTTCAAAATCAGAAACCTTGTTGAGGCGGCCATTCACCAGCAGGCTATATTCGAAAGTCTGGCTGCTTTGCTGCGGCGGCACACCAACTGATCCAGCTGCTACCTGTACGTTTTGCTCGTTCAGTGCATTTATTACATCCTGCGCTTCCAGGCCGTATTCTGCCAGCTTATCAGGCTTTAACCAAAGGCGCATACTGAAATCGTCTGTACGGGAGAAGACGTCGCCAACGCCCGGTACACGTAGCAGGGCGTCTCTTACAAATATGTTTGTGTAGTTATCAAGGAAGGTAACATTGTGTGAACCCTTAGGCGCATATATTGCAACCAGCATCAGGATACTCGGATTACGCTTGCGCACAGTAAGACCCAGGCGCTTTACTACATCGGGCAACTGAGGGGTAGCTATGCTCACACGATTCTGCACATCCAGCGTCGCAATGTCAATATTGGTACCTACGTGAAAGGTAACGTTCATAGTCATCTGTCCATTACCCGTGCTGTTACTGGTAATGTATTCCATACCAGGTGTACCGTTTACCTGCACCTCCACAGGCGTGGCTACCGTTTGCTCCACTGTCTGCGCATCCGCACCGGTGTACTGGCCTGAGATCTGTACCACCGGGGGGGTAATTTCCGGGTACTGTCCCACAGACAGGTTAAATATGCATATAGTACCCACCAACAGCAATACCAGGGAAATAACTATTGCTGTTACCGGTCTTTTTATAAATGTATTGGCGATCATGGTTTCTTCTTCAAATAAATGAATTGATTAATGGGCTGCATTACCGTTAGCATGCTGTGTACTGTCTGCAGCGGGCTTTGCATGGCCTGCACTTACCAGGCCGCCATCATGCACTTTTTGCGTGCCTTCTACTATCAGTTGTTCGCCTTCTTCCAGTCCGCTTTTCACTATCACATTCGGGCCTATGGCTTCACCCAGCATTACTTTCTTCTGCACCGCCTTCATAGGTGGTGGGCCTGCTGGTGCATTCGCATCATGTTTTTCCTTTTTACCGCCCTCATTTTTAATCACGGTGTCTTTTACCACATACACAAAGTATTCACCCATTTGCTCTATAGTGGCTTTGGAAGGAATAAGGATCTGCGGATCACTGTTCGCATTGCGCACACGCACTTTGCTGCTCATGCCTGCGCGTAAAAGGTGCTCGGTGTTAGGAAACACGAGGCGCACCTTTATTGTACCTGTAAGTGGATCGACGCCCCTATCCACAACCGATATCTGGCCTGGGTAGTCGTATTGCGAATTATCAGGCAGCAACATAGTGAAAATTGAATCTACAGGATTAGGTTTGTTATGTAACAGCTTCAGGAAATGAGGCAACTGTTTTTCATTAATCACAAAATCAACAGCCATCGGGTCTTCAGTAGATACCGTGTTTAGCACAGTCTGACCGGGTGTAACTAAAGTGCCAAGCTTTACCTGAGATAAACCTATTATACCGTCAAATGGAGCAACAATGGTGGCAAAGCGAAGGTCGGTTTGTGCCTTTACAAGATCTTGCTTTGCAGCCGTCACCTGGTTCTTTGAATTTTGCAGCGTAGTAATGGCGTGGTCAAGTGTTTGCTTTGCTATCGCGTCGTGCTCGTTCAGGTAAATATACCTGTCAGCATCCTTCTTAGCCTGTGCTTCATTGGCTTCGGCCACTCTAACATTGGCAATTGCCTGATCATAACTTGCCATATACTTGCTTTGGTCTATAGTATATAGTTTTTGCCCTTTGCGTACAAAGTCGCCTTCTTTAAAAAATATGCCTGTGATATAGCCCTCTACTTCAGCATGCAGATCTACCTGGCTAAGTGCTACCGTATTGGCCGGATATTCGTCGTGATAAATTACCTGTTGCTTTTGTACTGTGATAATGTTTACAGGAGTGGGCATGCCTGCTTTATTGTCTTTTTTATCGCCACAAGAAACTAAACCCAGGCTAACTGACAACGCCACTGCTATTCCCGAAAATACTTTACTCATATAGTAAGAGATGAATGTTTGAATGAATTAACTATTTGGTGTTATATCTCCCATAGCCTTTTCCAGGTCTATCTTGCTGGACAACAATTGGAAAAGAGCATTGAGATAATTTATTTCAGAGTTTATCAGGTCCGATTCTGCTGTTATTACATTCAGGTAGGTTTTTATGCCTTCCCGGTATTGCAGATGTACAATGTCATATACTTCCTTAGCCATCTTTACATTTTCGCGCTGTGCAACCAGGCTGTAGTAATTGCTTTTATAGCCCGCCAGTGCCTGTTTGTATTCGGAGTATATCTGGAGCTTTACATTGATCACGTCCCAGTCGTCACGCACTTCCTGCAGGTGCGCTTTATGTATGTTTTCCAGTCGTTTAAAACCGGTGAAGAGCGGAACGGAAAGGTTCACGCCAAATAGAGAATAGGGATATGCTTCTTTATAAAGGTCAGCAAACTTGTCGTTGGCATATTGCTGATTATAATTATAGAACACAGAAAGAGAAGGTATAAAGCCAAGCTGATAATATGCTGTGGTTTCTCTTGCCAGTCTTCTCACTGTTTCCAGTTGCTGGTATTCTATTCGTTTTTCATAATTAAGCGCTTCAGATGTGTCGAAGTAAGCCTCCTGCAGCATCTGTGCTGTGTCATATACAACCGTAAATTCTTTTGTCTGTGGATACCCCATCAATTGTTTTAGTGTAGCATATTTTGCGTTTATGCTTTCGCTGGCGCTTTTTAGCTGGGCTACAGAATTGTTTAGCGAAATAGAGGCCTGTTTGTAGTCAACTTTGTCTACTATACCGCTCACATATTGGTGGTAAGTGTCTTGCTGGTTTTTACTTAGCCTGGCTGTATCTTCTTTCAGCACATTTATTTGCTGTAATGTCAGCAGCAGATCGTAGAAGGCTTTACTTACATCGGCCACCATAGCTATTTTCGTGTTGGCTGTTCCCTGTCTTGCAAACAGTGTATTTAACCTCGATGCGCGTGTTGCTAACAGCACATCCGTATTAAATATAGTTTGCGACGCATTAATAGATGGGGTAGAAGTATTAAAAACACCAGAAGCAATCGGTTGTTTTATCCCATTAATAGGAATGAAAGCAGTAGGTAGCTGAAAGTAATGTTGCAAATTCGCCGTACCGGATACCTGTGGCAACCAGTCGGCGAAAGCGATGGCGTTGTTTGTTCTGGCTATTGATTCATCAATGTAAGACTGCTTTACGGCAGGCTGGTGCACCGCCGCATAGCTGATACATTCCTGAAGTGTGAGACTTTGAACAGTGGTGGTATCTGGGGTACTGTCTAAGAGCGTGTCGGTCTGGCAATATGCATGAGCAGATAGGGTGCAAATGGATACCAGCAACAGTAGTGTTCGGTTCAACATATTGTTATTTGATCGTAAACTGTATTGTACGACTATGGCTAAGTCTATAAAGTTTAGCAGGCAAAAGTATCGATAAGGAATTAATGTGGAATTATTCAGCTATTAATTTTATCGATTGGGAGAATTCACAAAGTTATGTGCAGAACTAAATCAATATTGGAAAGAGTAATTGCGGTTGCGCAATTTGTTGAGCATTAACGCATTACAATATGTAGCCATGAATTCAAAGCTGCAAAAAATAATGAATTTAACTACTTGGCCGGCGATCGATAGGTATGTATAGAATTTATATTTTTTAAAGGCTCGTTAAGCACACACTAAGCTGTTGTTAAGCAACCACTGATCTTTCATTTATAGAATACCAAAAATGATTTTTGTGCTTTGATTTGTTAATCTTTTAAACAACGCAACATGAAAAAAATGTTAAGCCCGTCAAAGTTATTACTGGCAGCATTTCTGATGGCAGCGCCTGCTGTTGTTAGAGCTGGTGGTACTACTCCTGATTGCGGCACTCCGGCCACTGCCCCAATAGATGGCGGCCTGAGCCTGCTTTTGGGCGCTGGTGCTATTGCCTACGGTAAGAAGAAATTGGCTGAAAACAAGAAGAACAAGGCAGCACAAGCTGAAATGGAAAAATAGTTTTCCAGCTGAAAATTATTTTTAGGGGGTATAGTAATATGCTCCCTTTTTTCATTTTGAGCATAAATAGTAAGTTCTATCTACCTTTGGGCGCATGATAAAAATCGGGTCTCTTATTTTCTGCATTGCGCTTTTTGCTACATCCTTTTCTTTTGCGCAGCAAAAGGAAAAACAGGCTGATCAGGTGCATATATACAATCCCAAAGCTGATGCCCGCGCGGATATTAAGCAGGCTGTAGCCCAGGCCGCCAGGGAACATAAGCATGTTTTTGTGCAGGTGGGCGGCAACTGGTGCATATGGTGCCGACGCTTTAATAACCTGGTAACTACCGATGCGGAGCTTAAAAAGCTGATGGATGACAACTATGTAGTGGTGCATGTGAACTACAGCCCGGAGAATAAAAACCAAAAAGTGCTGGCTCAGCTAGGCTACCCGCAGCGCTTTGGCTACCCGGTATTTGTAATACTGGATGCAAAAGGGAACAGGATACATACACAAAACTCCGGCTATCTGGAGGAGGGACCGGGGCATAGCAAGAAAAAGGTGGCCGAATTTCTGAAGGACTGGGCCCCGGCAGCGCTTGATCCCAATACTTATAAAGCAGAGTAGCGTGGATGTACTATCAATAAGAAAAGCCGGAGTTGCTGATATAGATCTGATAAGGGATCTTACCATGCAGGTGTGGCCGCAAACCTACATACCTATACTGGGCGATGTGCAGGTAGGCTTCATGCTGGACACAATGTATAATCAGCCAGAGCTACAGCGTCAAATGGAGACTGGGCAGCAATATCTACTCTGCTATTTTGGCGATGGGCCGGTTGGCTTTGCTTCATATACGCAAACAGAAGATAGCATTTACAAGCTCAATAAGATATATATACTGCCCGCCATGCAGGGGAAAGGTGCAGGCAAATTCATGATGGATTATTTAGTGAATGAGCTGCGGAATAAAAATGCTACAGCACTGGATCTTAACGTGAATCGATACAACGGCAAAGCACAGTCTTTCTATGAACGATATGGTTTCCGGGTAATTAAAGTAGAAGATATAGATATCGGTGGCGGCTACTTTATGAATGATTATGTACTGCGCTATACCTTATAGGCCAAAGGCCAGCTGTACACCGCCCCATACGTGGTAATTACCTGTTTGAAACTCCCTGCTAAGATAAGACTGAAAATATTCCAGATAAACACGCCGGTATACAAGTACAAAGCCGAAACGGTTTTGAAAAGTAAAACGATTTAACTCACTCGGTTCAATAATATATGGACTTGATCGATTGAATAACCCACCTTCCAGTGTTGCGTCATACCCGACAATATTTAATTGCGGATGGTCGTAAGCATAGAGGCGGAAATTTTTACCTTTTACAATAATCGGCTCAAAAGGAGAATCAAAATAGCCTATCATAATAGTGAAGCCTACACTCGCTTTGTCATTTAGGGTTCCTACACGCGCAAATGCATCTGCATCAAGTGAAAAGAGTTTTCCGAGGCTTACCAGTTGTTTTTCATAATCTGCTTCATAGTTAATGGCTACATCATTGTGTATTTGGTATTTCCAGCCATGCGGTAGTACATTATGCAATGCATGGTGAATGCCGGTTTGCATTTCGGCACCACCTGCCGCTGAGCCTATGATACCTGCACTCAGCATGGTTGAGAAACGTCGTCTTCGTACGCTGTCGATGGATATCTGAAAACTTTTTAAGGTTAAAGTGGCTGCGAAAGGACGATCGCCGTATAGTATGTTGTCATGACCTATGCTGGTAGGGGTATATCCATCATGTTCCAATCCCAGGCCGTAACGGGTGTATCCATAATTAGGACGAAATAACAGCTTGCTCAAAGGAAAGTGGGCTAGGGAAGGACTTACATATTCTATGGAAACGCCCTGCGTATAGTAAATATCTGTTGCTGAAAAGTAGTCGTTTTCATAGTTAAGACGGAAATACTTATCGCTATTTATATTTTTAAAGGACAGCAGATTGTCGACCTCCTGCGCCTTTGCAACTTGCGAAACAAATATTATCAGCAATAAATATAGACTTCCTTTCGCCATGCAATATATACGACTGGTTATAAACTATAGATTTTAAGGGCTGTAACACAACCCTTAAAATCCGGAAAGAGCTAGTCACCTAATTTAACAAGGCAGCGGTATGTAAAACCGGGTCTGGATTTTTCAGTGCCTGGTAATCTGCAATGGTGCTCGCGTAACCTGTCCACAGTACAAGGGGCAGATAATTAAGTGCCAGTTTTTTATCGTTTTTCAACGCCATGATGAGGCTTGCCGTTGCCAGCACCGCATCAGCCATGGTCCATGCAGCAGCCAATATTGGACTTTTTTTACGAAAATATATGTAGTTGAAAGAAAAGAAGATGGCCCATATTGCGCCTTGCAGCAGCATAAGTTTTCTCTTTTCGGCTACATTTTCTTTATTGAGGATCTTAATCAATGCTTTGATAAGAAAGAAGTTATTTAAAGTCCAGGCAGGTGCAAAAAGCCAGGATGGTGGCGCCCATGGGGCTTGCTTATTCTTTTTGTTGTACAGTTTTTTCTCCTGCGTATGCGTTGTGCCGCCGGAAAGGCCACCAATAAAAGATGCGCCTGCAGCTATAAGTGCCAGGTGCCACCATTTTAATTTACCCGCTGTCTTAGCAATATCAGTTTCCATGGCAAAAGTTTTAGTACCTAATGAAAAATAAATACAATGCCATTGTCAGTACCTGGACCGTTTTTATTGTATGTTGTTTGAGCTTTTATAACAAAAGCACTGAAACTGCTAAACAGTAGCTAAAATTGTTTTGTAAATGAGTATTAAGGAACAGCTATATAATTATTGTAGGCAGTATGTGGAAACACAAAGGACCGCAATACAAAAGGTAATAGATGATGCGCAAGAGGCTGCGAATGAAGATACCAAGAGTAGCGCCGGAGATAAGTATGAAACAGGCCGTGAAATGATGCAGCAGGAAATAAACCTAAACATGGCCAGGCTCAACGAGGCGAATAGAATGAGCGAGGTGCTGGACTTGATAGACCCAAGGCTACACACTGAAACAGTAGTGCCAGGCAGCCTTGTAGCCACCAGCCAGGGAACTTACTACATAGCCATAAGCATAGGCAAAACAAAGCTGGACAATAATGATTACTACATCATATCCGCAGCGTCACCCATTGGCACGCAACTAAAAGGCCTGAAGAAAGGTGATAGCTTTAGCTTTAATAGCAGGCAGTATACTGTAAAGGATGTAACCTGATGTTTATACCAGCTCCTTTAACTTTTCCACCACTGCATCTATTTCTTCCTTCGTATTGTGATTGGAGAAAGAGAAACGTATAGGTACTATCTTATCAGATAGACCATTGTATATCGCCTTTATTACGTGGCTGGTACTATTAGCTCCGCTGGTGCAGGCGCTACCGCCACTCACGCAAATGCCGGCCATATCCAGGTTAAAGAGCATCATATCAGAGCGCTCAGTAAGCGGGAAAGCAACATTAAGCACTGTATAGAGCGCACGACCATTTGAATCGCCATTGAAAGAAATATCAGAGAAAGTTTCTTTTAGCTTGCCGGCCATATATTCTTTCAGCCCTTTAATGTACTGACTGTCTTTTTCGTAGTTCTGAGTTGCTATTTCCAATGCCTTGGCAAAGCCTATTATACCATACAGATTTTCAGTACCTGCACGCATGTTGCGTTCCTGCGATCCGCCGTTTATGTATGGTTTTATGCTGATGTTCTCATTCACATACAGCATACCTACGCCTTTGGGGCCATGAAACTTATGCGCTGCAGCATTTATAAAATGCACGTAAGTATTGCGCAGGTCGAAAGGGTAGTGGCCTACAGTTTGTACGGTATCACTATGAAAGATAGCGTCATACTTTCTGCACAGTTCGCCCACTGCTTTAATGTCAAGCAGGTTACCCACTTCATTGTTAGCGTGCATTAGGGTTACCAATGTCTTAAGAGAAGTATCAGCAAGCAGTTCTTCAAGGTGCGCCATATCTACATGGCCTTCCTTGGTAAGTTTCACAAAACAAAGCTTTGCCTGCCCGCTGTGCTCCATATACTCTACGGTATGCAATGTTGCATGGTGCTCAACAGGCGAGGTAATAATGCGTTTACAACCCAAATCACGAATGGCAGCATTGATAGCTGTATTAGTACTTTCGGTGCCACCTGATGTAAAGAATATTTCACCCGGATTTGCATTCAGTATACGCGCCACCGACTTACGTGCATTCTCTATAGCTAGCTTTGTTTCGCGGCCATAGGAATAAATAGACGAGGGATTGCCAAATTTCTCAGTAAGAAACGGCATCATAGCATCTAAAACTTCAGGATTAAGTGCAGTGGTAGCAGCATTATCTAAGTAAATACGGGACATAATTCCGGTCAATTAGGAGTGCAAAATTAAGGTTTTTTAAGGTGTAAAATGACCTCTATTTTAAACGATTGTATCTGCACCGGGTTTTAAAGAAGGTTTCTATCTAAATAGACGTATTTTCCGTAGAAGAGTTTAGGGTTTAAAGTGTTAAAAAAAGCCACCCTGAAGGTGGCTGATATTGTTTAGAACGGTATGTCGTCGTCTGTTTTAGGCTTGTTGAACTTGTTAGGTGGTTGTGTGCTATCGTCATCGTCCCAGTTCATATCATTGGCCTTCGATTGCATGGTCTGGAAACCACCGCCTGGTATAAAGAGCTTGGACCCACCAAATTCACTTGGGTCGCGGCGTATGCCTGCCTGCGGATTGTCATTAGATGGCATGAAACCGCCTCCACCACTACCTCCGCCGAAGTTACCTCCGCCGCCGAAGCCGCCACCAAAATTATTATCTTCCAGATCCACAAATTTCTGGTATTCCTTTATGAAGCGCACCTTCACGGTATCCGTGCTACCATTACGATGTTTGGCCACGTGTATATGTGTTTCACCCATTATCGGCTGGCCCATTTCATCGTTATTAATACCGTAGTATTCCGGGCGGTAAAGGAACATTACAAGGTCAGCATCCTGTTCTATAGCTCCTGACTCACGAAGGTCACTCAGCTGCGGCACTTTCGATTCCTTGCGAGACTCCACGGAACGGTTCAACTGGGACAAGGCTATAATAGGTATTTCCAGTTCTTTTGCCAGCGCTTTCAGGTCTCGAGATATTTTTGAGATTTCCTGCTCACGGTTACCACCCTTGTCGGTATTGCCTTGCATCAACTGTAGGTAATCTATGATAATCATCTGAATATCATGTCGTTGTTTCAGTCGTCTTGCTTTAGCTCTGAGCTCGAAGATATTCAAGGCTGCCTGATCATCCAGATATATTGGCGCTTTTGCCAGTTTGTTCATACGCTGTGTCAGCTGTATAAATTCATGCTCTTCCATGCGCCCCCGCGATATGCTTTCCATGCTCACATCCGTCACAGCGCTCAGCATCCTCTTTACGATCTGACCGCTGCCCATTTCAAGCGAGAATACGGCTACAGGGAACTGTTTTGTCGAATTCATGGCCGCATTCATGGCCAGGTTGAGCGAAAAGGCCGTTTTACCCACTGACGGACGGGCTGCAAGGATAATAAGGTCCGTTTTCTGCCAGCCATTGGTTAGTTGGTCCAGTGGTACAAAGCCGGAAGGCACTCCCGTTAAGTCTTCTTTTTTATTCTTACTTTCTTCTATTTCATGTATCGTAGCCACCAGCACATCCTTCATGCTCTTGAAGTTCTTGCGCAGGTGCTTATCAGTAATCTCGTAAAGGTTGGATTCAGCTTTATCCAGCAGATCGAAAACGTCTGTACTGTCCTCATACGCATCGCTTATCACATTGCCGGATATGCGTATCAGCTCACGCTGAATGAATTTTTCCATTATGATACGGGCATGCGCCTCCACGTGCGCGCTCGATACCACGCTCATCGTAAGGCGGGTAAGGTAGTAAGCGCCACCCACCAGTTCCAGTTCATTATTTTTCCTAAGTTCTTCCGTGACAGTAAGCAGATCCACAGGCATACCTTTGTCAAAAAGGCGGCGGATAGCGGCATATATCTTCTGATTTGCGTCCACGTAGAAGCATTCTACGCTCTGAATGATCTCCAGGACTTCCGCCAGCTTATCTTTTTCAAGCATTACTGCGCCCAGCACTGCTTCCTCCAGCTCTATGGCCTGCGGTGGTATTTTACCGTACACAAGTGAGTTAATATCGGGCTTCCTTGTACGGTTATTACCAAAGTCCTTCTTAATGTTTACTGCCATGGGTTAATCTAACTAGTAGTCCTCTTTTATTTTATGTAATCGTCGACGCTGCCTTAAACTGTATGTGCCGAGCTAGTCCAGACTCTCACTTCAGTTACCTGTTTTCAACACGTTTATGTGTTAAGCCAGTATTAATATAACGTTAAGTACAACGGCGGGATGACGAATGTAAATGCCAAAAATCGATTCGCAAAAATTTTGGCAGCATATAGTTATAATTCCGTTCTGCACCACTTGTACCCATACTTGTCAACATAATATGCTTATTTTCACTTTATTATTCACAAAGTTAGCAGGAAATGAACACCTATACACATTTAATTCACCTAAAATTGTTAATAAATGGATGTGTATCCGATTTTAGAATATGGATGCAATTTGCTATTATCATAAGCTATCTTTACAAAAATTTTGAGTTTTAGATGATCATTTCTTACAAATGGCTGCTGGACTACCTGCCGGAACCTATTGCAATAGAAGAATTAAGTAAAATACTGACTTCTATAGGCTTAGAAGTGGAAGCTACAGAAGCTGTGGAAGCTGTAAAAGGCGGATTGGAAGGCCTGGTAACAGGCGAAGTGCTGACTTGTGAAAAGCACCCTAATGCCGATAAGTTGAGCGTAACTACTGTAAATGTAGGTACAGGAACTCCCCTGCACATAGTTTGCGGTGCGCCAAACGTAGCTGCGGGACAAAAAGTGATCGTGGCCGTTGTGGGTACAACAGTACATCCTACTGAAGGGGAGCCTTTCCTGATAAAGAAAGCTAAGATAAGAGGCGAAGAAAGCGAGGGCATGATATGCGCAGAAGATGAAATAGGCCTGGGCAAAAGCCATGCAGGTATTATGATACTGCCGGAAGATACACCCATAGGCATTCCCGCTAAAATATATTTCAATATACCTGAAACCGACCATGCTATACATATAGGCCTAACGCCTAACCGCTCTGATGCCATGAGTCACATAGGCGTAGCAAGGGATGTATGTGCTTACCTTACTCATCATAACGGTAAAAAATATGCAGTGCGCCAGCCTCAGGTAGCACTCGCCACTAAAGGCAATAACCATATTGATATAAAAGTAAATATAGAAGCCACAGAGGCCTGCCCGCGATACACCGGTATCAGCATAGCTAATGTGAAAATCGGCCCCTCGCCGGAATGGCTGCAACAAAGGCTTACAGCTATTGATGTAAGACCGATAAATAATGTAGTAGATATAACCAACTATGTACTACACGAATACGGACAACCACTGCATGCCTTTGATGCAGATAAGATAAAAGGCAACACAATAAACGTGCGCCTGCTACCTGAAGGTTCGAAATTCGTAACGCTTGATGGCAAAGAAAGAAGCCTGAAAGCCAGCGATCTGATGATATGCGATGCTGAAGAAGGCATGTGCATAGCAGGCGTATTTGGCGGCCTGCACAGCGGCGTTACTGATAGTACCACCAATATATTCCTGGAAAGCGCCTACTTCAATGCAGGTTATATAAGGCGTACATCCTTACACCATGGATTAAGGACTGATGCTGCAACACATTTCGAAAAGGGAGTAGATATAAATAACGTACTGCCTGCGCTAAAGCGTGCAGCTTCACTAATAACTGAAGTAGCTGGCGGCAGCATTACCTCAGATATTATAGATGTATATGTAAAGCCCATTCAGCCGGTTACTGTTAATGTAAGCTATGCATACATACAGAAGCTAAGCGGCAAAGACTATTCGCCTACGGCAATAAAAGATGTACTTCTCGCACTTGGCTTCGAAATAGAAACAGAAACCACCGAAGCACTAACGCTTAAAGTACCTTCAAACAAGACAGACGTAAGCCAGCCTGCAGATATAGTAGAAGAAGTGCTGCGCATAGACGGACTGGACAACATAGCCATACCCGAAAAGCTGAATATATCCCTGGTAAAGGCATTGCCAAATGACAGGGCAGAAAAGGAAAAACTGGCGGAAGCACTTTGTGGCCTAGGCTTCCAGGAGATAGTAACCAACTCTATCGTAAACAGCAAGTTCTACCCTGAAAGAACGGATCTCGTGCGCATGCTAAACAGCCTCACAGCAGAGCTGGATGTAATGCGCCCATCCATGCTGGAAAGTGGTCTGGAAGTAATACAATACAACTACAACCGTAAAAACCAGGACCTTTCCCTATTTGAGTTCGGTCGTGTGTACAGGCAGGAAGAAGGCAAATATATCGAAGACCCACAGTTGGCACTATGGATAACAGGCAATGTATCCACAAGCCATTGGAATAATAAAGCACAAGCCGCAGACCTCTTTTACGTAAAAGGTGTCATCAATAACCTTTTAAAGATCAGTGGCATTGGCAACGCAGCAACCAGCTATGATGATGCATCTGCCCAGGTAAGTCTAAATTGGAAATGGAAGAACCAACCTTTATGCAGCCTTATAAAAGTGCCTGTAAAGCAAGCCGAAGCATTTGATATAAAGCAGGACGTGTATTTTGGGGTAATCAATTGGGCGCTATGGCAAAAAGCCATGAGCACCAATAAGATAAAGTATAAAGAAGTACCTAAGTTCCCTGCTGTGCAGCGAGATTTGGCTATAGTGCTTGACAAGGCAGTTAGCTACCAGCAGGTACAGCAAATAACAGATCAGCTGAAGATTGATGCCCTGCAATCCTTCGACCTGTTTGATGTATTTGAAAGTGAAAAGCTGGGCGCAGGCAAGAAATCTTATGCATTAAGCTACACTTTTCAGTTGCAGGATCGTACCTTAACGGACATGGAGATAGAGCAGGTGATGCAGCAGCTGAGTGGTGCATATAAAAACAAACTGCAGGCACAAATTCGCGAATAATGCAAGAGTTACAGCTACTAAACGAAAAGTTAGACTTGCTGTTGAAAAAATACACAGCATTGCAGGCGGAAAACAAACGACTGAAGGATACTGTGTCTCAGCAGTTAAAGTCCATTGAAATGCTGAATGGTAAATTGTCCTCTCTGGAAGACAATATGCAGGCCACGCAAATAGGCAAAGCCGTTATAAACACAGACGAGAAAGCCGGCGTGCGCAAACAAATAGATAACGTGATTAGCGAAATAGACAAAATACTGAATACGCTGAATGATTAAGGGAAATAAAGGGCTTACCATCGTATTGCTCTTATCGCTTTCTATTGTTTGGCTGGCTTGCACGCAAACAAGGCAGCCTTGTGCGCAGCCTAAAACGGTGTATGTAAATGCTGCCTGCTACCATGTAGTAGCCGATACAAACAAAGTAGCTATAATTGCAGATACCTTACTCCCAAACCCTATAGTAGGTGTAATCGATACAGCGGGGTATGGGGTTCCATATTACATAGGATACCATAATGTCTTCCAGTTTTCCATGTTCCTGAATCCTAATTCCGATACCTGCAGGTGGTTTATCAATACAGACTCTACCTTTACTGCTTCATCATTTGATACGCTTACTTTTGTATACAACAGTAAGTTGCAGTTCCTGTCAAATGCATGTGGCTATACTTACTATTACAATCTGCTTGGGGTAACTACCACTAAGCACAATATAGACTCAGTAATTCTTGAAAATACTAATGTGACAAGCAATGTCAATGTCGAGCATCTCAAAATATATATACATCCTGACTTTTAGTTTGCTGATGTTGTGCTGCCCGCATCCATTGCTTGCGCAAAGCAATGCGGACACAACAGCGGCAGATACAACGGAAGAAGAAGTAAAGTCACCTGATGCCACCTCGCACCAGCTGGCGCTCTCATTTGATGTTACACAGCCCTTCATAAATCATTATAGCAGCTATCGCGAAGGCTATGAATTTGCATTAGATTATTACCTGCATAAGGAGCTGTACCTGGTGTTGGAAGGCGGCTGGGGTAGCGCCCATGTTAACTATACCGATCTGGCTTATAATAGTAAAAACAGCTATTACGCCTTTGGTATCAATAAATCTCTTATTAGCCGCCTTGTTCCCAACGACTGGGATATGGTCTTTATGGGTGTACGTCTTGCAGCGGCCCCTATAGAGCGTACTGCAGGCACCTATACGGTGGTTGATAGTTTTTGGGGCAGCTCATCAGGTACTATACCGCCAAAGAATTTCCTGGGCGTTTGGGCCGAAATAACTGCGGGCGTGCGCCTTGAGCTTGTTAAAGGCTTTTGTGTAGGTTGGAATATCCGGGGCAAGTTCATGCTCAATGGCAAATCATTTGCAGATCTCCCGCCTGTCTATATTGCAGGCTATGGCAAAGGCGACAAAGGCAGTACGTTTGATTTCAATTTTTATCTTACCTACGCGTTGCGCTGGAAAAAGGAACATCCTTTATCTGTTTTATCTAAGTAGTTCCACGTCTCCTTTCTTGCTTATATGCCTTCCTTCGCGGCTCATACCGTCTATATAGTAGAAGTAAGTGCCTATCGGGCTTGGTACACCGTTTAGCTTACCGTCCCATCCTGGTTTTTGATTGCGCAATGCATAGAATATCAGTTGCCCCCAGCGGTTATATATTTCAAAGTGCTCCAGCTGAAAGCCGCAGTATTCAATGGGTTCCAGCAAGTCATTCCTGCCGTCGCCGTTAGGCGTAAATGCAGACGGCACAAACACATCTGCCATGTCCGATACATCTACTGTCACAGAATCGCTTAGCAGACAGCCATGCATGTCCTTCGACCTTACAATGAATTTGGTGGTAATGACAGGTGATACATTCGGGTCTGCGCTAAGACTATCATCTATCAGGCTCGGTGGGTACCATTTATAGGTGCTGCCATTCGTTACATGTAGTTGCACCGTAGGGTGCAGGCACGATACGATATCGCCATTGTAGTCTATAGATAGCGGTTTGGGATTGAATACCGTCACCTTTATACTATCATTGGTTATACAGGTAGTATCAATCGTTACGCTCACGTAGTACGTGGTTGTTTGTGTCGGGGACGCATGCGGCATCTGTACATACGGGTTGCTTAGCCCGTCGGCGGGTGTCCAGTTATATGCCTTGCCGGCGCTTACCCAGAGTGCTATGGAGTCGTTCGGGCAAATACCCGTATCGTTTATCTTGCTAATGGCCGGTGGAAAGTTGTTGACAGTAACGGTTGTTGTTACTGAATCCTGACAGCCATTAGCGTTCGACATGTACAGCTTTACGGGGTAAGTATTCGGCTTGCCATATATGTGAGACACTGTATCGCCCGATTTTGATGTCCCGTCTCCAAAGCGCCAGGTGTAGCCATTTGCACCGATAGACCCCGGCAGGTCCTTGGCATTAAAAGTTATTCTCCCGTTCTGGCAGGGTATCTGGCCTATTTCTATGCTGTCCTGTATAGTGCCTACTTTCACGTACACACTGTCGGTCGAGAAGCATATTTGTCTGAAAGAAATATCATCTATTGCAAAGTCATTACCGCCCAGTGCTGTTTGCTGGTCTGTAATGCAAATATCTATCGATGTATTTGATCCGCTATACCAAACTACATGAAACTCTGTCCATGTTCCCGTGGCTGTAGGCAGGTCTAGTGCGCTGCCCACCAAGGTGCCATTTATCGAGAATTGAAGAATGGCAGGATTGCCTGCGCCCGATACAGTTACACCCCAAGCAGAAAAATCATAGTAAGTATTAGGCGTCACAGGTATTGTCTGGCACCAGAAGCTCACGGCAGCGCCAGCACCGTTCACCACCATCATATTGCCGGTGCCGGTAGTATGGTCCGTCATGGACACAAAGCCCGGATGAACAGAAATAGGATTAGTAGTTACAGAATAAAATCCTTCTGGGTAAAGTGAGCCTGAACCTGTCGTATCACGATAATTGGAGGAGAAGCCTGTATTACCCGCGCTGAAGTCCCCATTGTTTACCAGGTTGTTCGGCGTCAGCGACTTAATGCTTAGTTTATATAGTACCGGGCTGGTACCTATAGAAAATGTAGGACTTATCGAATTGGTGTCCGATACGCCATTTGTTGGCGTCCAGTTTGTATCCAGTATGGTGTAGCCACTGGGCACACTAAGACTGGCCGTTACTTTTATCGAGCTGTTAGCACAGGTCTTTATGGTGTCAGGCAGCAAAATAGAAGTACAGGCAATAGACTGGGCAAATGAAAAAGAAGAAGCCAGGCAAAAAGCGATAGTGGCGAGGAACCGCCGGCGGATACATATCATATGGTACAATTTGCTGTCGCTAATATAGACAGCATTCTTTACTATTTAGATAGGTATAAATAATAATTATTAAATAATAACATCGCAGCGTTAATTGTATTATCCGGCAGTCGGGGAAAATAGGTTAAAGAACCCCTGAAATGACAGCGCTTTTTTTTAAGATTTCTTCTATCTCTTTCTCCCTTTTTTGTATTTGCAGGCGCATAGGGGAAAAAGTCCAGCTGCCACGTAGTTTATTCAGGCGGTCTTTAGGCGGAAGGAATATCAGTCTTTTAAGCCAGCCCCATGCCACAAAATGCCTGAATACGCGGGAAACTTTCACCAAATAAACAACGGTAGATCCATCACACCGGTCCAGCAGGTTTTGCAGCTGCTGCGGATCGGTAAGGGATGAAATACATAGCACAGCGCCTTGCCTCGGGTTAAAGTAATCGCCGGGTGTTTTGTCTGTTTGCCAGTCACTGTTGCTTATTATACGGGCGCTACGTTCATCCTCCGTTAGTTGTTCCGGCACATTAAAGGTCTGGTCGGGTATATAGCGCATCTGCCATTCTTTCTTGGCAAGTGTTTCATATACCGTCCACACATTATTTTTATAATAGTTCAGCATCTCCTTTAGGTAGCCCTCATTCAGCCACTGCGTTTTTACAGATGCGTGGAAAGATGCATAAAAATAAAGATGTGATGCATATGGTTCGTACATCTCAGGCACACGTACCACCAGCTCTCTGTTGCGTGCATATACGTTCCATACTATACGTCGCACATCGTCGCCTGATTCGAAGTCTTTATAGTTCAGGTATTCACCTTCCACGCGGCGCAGCTGTTCTATGCGCACATCCATTGTTTCAGTTTTCTTCGGAAATACTTCATTGTCATATTCCTTTGTAGATACCGGCGGCTGATAAAATTGTCCCCTCACCGGCTGCGCTACAGCCAGGGAAAAGAGATGCAGCATATCTTGGAAGTAGATAAAGCCGCCTTTCAGCTCGTATTCTTTTATATCAGGCAGCGCCAGCCTGCTGCGGCCACTAATGGCAGCACGCCATATACTTTGTTTCTTACGCTTGTTGGAGAGCAGGCTGAACTTGTCTGTCATTTCATGATTGTCATAAAACAGGCGCCCCTTTACAAATCCTAGTATAGGTCTTATTGCACCTTCCAATAGTGCATTCAGGTACAGTTTATTTTTCCTGCCCGGCTTCGTCTCTGTTGTAAAGCTCACCTGCAGCACTGTGTTTTTCCTGCTTTTCAGCCATAGGTAATATATCCAGCTGGCCACTGTGCTCAATACAGACAGCGCCAGCAAGGCAACAATAAACCAGAAAACCAACTTCCCCATCAGCAGCACAAATGGTAAAAGAGCAGAAGGTTCTTCATTTTTCGGAACAGGCTTGTATAAAATTTTATAGGCAAAGAATGCTGCAATCGCACACAACAAAGTGTTTAACGTAAAAGGGAAATACTGAAAGTAATATCTTAACTGCCATTTTATCTGTTTCCAGTTCATTGTCCGGGCTATAATTGCATGAATTTACTAAGACGATTCTATTAATGTATCAATTTAGGAGCTTTAAATAAAATGTGTTGTTAAGATTATTTGCCCGAATCAAAACCTCAATATCCGTTCCAATGTGGATATCATTATTTGGAACCCCTTGTTAATAATACTATCTTGCTACATCAGGTGGCCTCTCCATCAAGGTCGTCATGTCGAACGCAAGTGAGATGTCTCCTGAAAACATGCAATAAGCTCAATCAAGGCAAATTGCACAAACGCTCTTTGACATACTGTAAACCCTAACAATCAGCAAGCCTCTGTGCCTGTAGAAAAACACGTATCTGCGAGTTCCGCGGGAAACCATTTTTTAATTGAAAAATATACCTGATTATACCTTCCCATAACATTTATATACCTCCTCATACCCTCCCATATACCATTTATACCGTTTTATACCCAATTATACCCGCGTCCAATTCGCCAAAACAGTCTGCTGTAAAGCATTTCAGCCAAAAACCTCAAAGCAGGAATATTGTTTTTCTGAAATTGCTGTAAAATTCATGTCCGGTAAATGCGACATTTTGTAACATTTTAGTAGATATTCAAAAGTTTAATAAGCTTGTTGGGAAAGCCTCAGCTCATCTATGCTATCAAAATTGTAACAAAACTTTTTATATCATTAATGCGCTAAAGCCAAAACCTTTTAGCAATTTTAAGATATTACATTAGCTCGCTTTATTATTGCTTGTAAATTTATGGCAGATGCACTGTTCATTGTCGTTCAGACAGTTTATAGATGTTATCTTTGCAAACGCTAATTTTTTAGTACACAGCATGGAAATAAGTAAAAACTTTCAACATAGAGAAGCAGAAGAAAAGTGGTATCAACACTGGAACAGCTCAGGTTATTTCAAATCTGAGCCCGACGGAAGACCGCCCTATACTATTGTAATGCCGCCGCCTAACGTTACTGGTGTGCTGCACATGGGCCATGCTTTAAATAATTCAGTACAGGACATACTTATCCGCCGTGCTAAGATGCTCGGTTATAATACCTGCTGGGTACCCGGCACCGACCATGCTTCCATAGCTACGGAAGCTAAAGTTGTAAACATGCTGCGTGAACGTGGAATAGATAAAAAGAGCCTTTCCCGCGATGAGTTTTTGAAATACGCCTGGGAATGGAAGGAGAAGTATGGCGGTATAATACTGGAACAACTACGTAAGCTGGGCTGCGCGCTCGACTGGGACCGTACCACCTTCACCATGGATGATGATTATTACGCGGCGGTAATACGGGTATTCGTAGAGCTGTATAATAAGGGCAACATATATCGCGGCGTGAAGATGATAAACTGGGACCCGAAAGCAAAAACGGCCCTTAGTGACGAAGAGGTAATTTATAAGCAGACCAATTCCAAGCTATACTACGTACGCTACAGGCTGGACAGCGATAAGGAAGAATATATCACAATAGCTACAGTACGTCCTGAAACCATCTTAGGTGATACAGCTATATGTGTACACCCTGATGATGAACGCTATGCACATCTCAAAGGTGCATACTGCTTCGTGCCGCTTATCAATCGCCGCATACCCATCATATTCGATACCTACATCGATAAAGAATTTGGTACAGGTGCACTCAAAGTAACACCTGCGCACGACATCAATGACTATAACCTCGGTCTTAAATACAAGCTCCCCGTTATAGATACACTGAACGATGACGGTACCATGAGCCAGGCTGCGCAGCTATATGTAGGCGAAGACCGCTTTGCGGTACGTAAGAAGATAGTAGAAGATCTGCGCACTGCCGGTAATCTGGTGAAAGAAGAAGAATACACAAATCAGGTAGGCTTCTCAGAAAGAACAGATGTAGTGATAGAGCCACGCCTCTCAATGCAGTGGTGGTGCAATATGCAGGATATGTCAAAGCCTGCGCTTGAAAAGGTGCTGGACAATACCATTGAGTTCCACCCCGCGAAATTTAAGAACCTGTATCGCAGCTGGATGGAGAACATCAAAGATTGGTGTATCAGCCGCCAGCTATGGTGGGGCCAGCGCATACCTGCATGGTACGATGTTGAAGGTGACTATTATGTCGCCCAATCAGCAGAACAGGCATTTGAGCAATATAGCAGCAAGAAGCCTGAACTGGCAGCTAAACATACAGAGCTAAAGCAGGATGACGATGTGCTGGACACCTGGTTCAGCAGCTGGCTATGGCCTATGGAAGTCTTCGGCTGGAATAAAAATCCTGATAATGAACAGCTAAAATATTACTATCCTACCAGCACACTCGTTACGGCGCCGGAGATCATTTTCTTCTGGGTGGCACGAATGATTATGTCAGGCTACGAATTCATGGGCCAAAAGCCTTTTGATAAAGTTTACTTCACAGGTATAGTGCGTGACAAGCAGGGCAGGAAGATGAGTAAGTCACTCGGCAACTCACCAGACCTGCTGAAGATGATAGACGACTTTGGCTCTGATACGGTACGTTTCAGTGTTATGATCTCTTCACCTGCGGGTAATGACCTGTTGTTTGATGAAGGTGGCCTGGAACAGGGGCGCAACTTCGGCAACAAGATGTGGAACGCCATGAAGCTGGTGAAAAGTTGGGAAGGCAGAGTAGCTGATGGAGTGGAAGACGCTAATGTACGTTTCGCCATAGACTGGATGGAAGCGCGCCTTGCATTGGTTTCAGAAGAGCTTACAGAGTTGTTCAAAGATTTCCGTTTAAGCGAAGGCCTCAAAACCATTTACTCGCTCATCTGGAATGACTTCTGCTCCTGGTATCTGGAATGGGTAAAGCCTGCGCAGGATCAACCTATATCTGCATACGTTTATGAACGCACTGTTGATATTTACGATCAGTTGCTGCAATTGCTGCACCCATATATGCCATTCGTAACAGAAGAGATATATCATACCCTTCGTGAACGCCATCCACAGAATGACCTGATGGTAAAACAACTGGAAGCAGCTGAAGAAATAAACCACGAGATACTGAAACAAGGGGCATTTCTGCAGGAGCTGATAACTGCTATACGTGACACACGCAATAAGAACCAGCTAAAGCCAAAGGATACCATTGTATTGTGGATAGACTCAAAGCACCATGCATTCTACGAAATGACGCAAGCTATATTGCGCAGGCAGGTAAATGCTGAAACACTAGGCTATACTGATGAGCCAAAACAGGGTTCAATATCAATAGTGGTGCAGACCGATAAGCTGTATATAGAAACGCAGAACGCTGCAGTAGATACGGGTGTGCAGAAAGATCAAATGCAAAAAGAGCTTGACTATCTGCGTGGCTTTCTCGTAAGTGTTGAAAAGAAATTGGGTAATGAACGTTTTGTACAAAATGCAAAACCCGAGGTGATAGATAATGAGCGTAAGAAACAAGCTGATGCGCTTGCTAAAATTAAGACGATAGAAGAAAGCATTAGCTTACTTTAACCTGATAGGCGAATGAAAAGACTTTCATACATATTGGCTGTTATATTCTTGCTCCCCGTTTGCGCCGATCTATGGGCGCATCCTGCCGGCAAAATTTCAGCAGACCAGGCTGCACAGACAGATACTGTTAAGAAGAAAAAGCCCAAGGTGGCTGTTTACCTCGGGCACTCAAACATCAGCGGTGGAAGAATTTCAAAACAGCTATTTGATTCCCTGGCAAAGCAGGGCCTCACGGCCAAAGACTCCCTGGGCAACTATTACAAGGTTGATGGATTTTTGTTTACCTATGCCGAGCTGAATTTCTATGAAGACTCTGTTGGTACGCTTACACCTATGACTGATTATAGGCAGGAGTATTGCGAAGGAGATACGTTCACCGCTAATGTATCGGCAACACTTTATCAGCGCACAAAGCAGGGCGATACACTTTATTTCGACCAGGTAAGCCTGATTCCACCAAAGGGTTTACCCGGCGCGGTCGGCAAGTCCATGAAGTTTGAAATAACTGCGCAACCGTAGAGATCGCCTTAGTGCATCAGCAACAGGTTAGCACTTCGATGCAGTATGTTGAAAGCAATTTCAGCCATCAGGTTTTCCTTATCCAGCGTTGGGTTCACTTCGGCTACTTCCAGGCAGCATATCTTGTGGTTCTGCATCAGCGAGGCTATCAGGTCTTCTGCCTCACGCTCGCGCAGCCCATTGCTCACAGGTGTTCCTGTGCCGCGTGATATAGAGCTGTCAAGGCTGTCTACATCAAATGATACGTATATATCATCACAATTACTTAGGTGCATCAGTGTTTGGCGTACCACGTTCTCTACGCCTTTTTTTCGCACCTCCTGCACAGGTATTACCTTTATATTGTACTTCTTTATTAGGTATTCTTCTTCTTTCTCATAGTCACGCAGCGCTATGAATACAATGTCTTCTGGATGTATTTTGGGATGTATTTTGCCTAAGTTCTTTAGCTTGTTCCAATACTCCACTGTCTGCGCATCCAGGTTGTGCACCTGGCTATCCAGGTTGTCCTCATCCAGCGCAGCAGCAAGGGGCATGCCGTGCATATTGCCTGACGGGGTAGTGTAAGGAGTATGAAGATCTGCATGTGCATCTATCCATACCACGCCCAGGCGATTCTTTGGCTTAGCCATCTTTATCCCCGCTATCGTGCCACCGGACGTGCTGTGGTCTCCCGCCAGCACCATAGGGAAAAGGCCGGACCTTATGGTTTCGTAGATACTTTTGGAAACGCGTTCATACATGTTGTACACACCATGAATACGTTTTGCATAGGGCGATATAACGGGTTCATATAGAAGCCTGTTCTCATCCGACACAGCCTCTGAAGGGAAGTTCACAAAAAAGCTGCTCATAAAGTCGAGCGCGGCAATTTTTATTGCATCTATTCCCAGGCTTGCACCGCGTGTTCCTGCGCCTATTTCTGATCTTACTTCAATGATCTTTATATTACGCATATGCTTCAAAGGTATTAAAAGGGCCTTGCTTGCCCAAACACAGTATATTATGGAATACTTAAAACGGATAACCTACTGCTACACTCAACACGAGATTGTTGGCTCTCCAGGTTGGGTCTCCAAAGTTTATCTGGTCAAATACCCAGCCGTTGTTCTGGAAGACATATGGCTTCTTTACAGGGAAGGCAAGATCAAATCGTAATGTAACAAAACTGGCAATGTCAAAACGCGCACCGGCACCAATATCAGTAGCTACATCTTGTCCCAGCGTGCTAAACCGGAATTCGCCGCCCGGGAAACCTGGATCTTTGCGCGCAAGCCATATATTACCTGCGTCGGCAAATAGGGCTCCGTTTAGCTTTATAAAGCCTGCAAACAGCTGGGCAATATCAAATCGCAACTCCGAGTTGAATTCCATTTTTATATCGCCGGTGCGGTCAATATACTCAGTACTATTAAGTACACTGCTGTCATTGGAACTGCCCGGCCCTAAAGAGCGGATACGCCAGCCACGCATAGTATACGGGCCGCCGGCATAGTACTGTTTTATATAAGGCAGTGCAGTTGATTGTCCATAAGGAATGCCGATACCTGCATTAAAGCGCAATACAAACACCGCACGCTGCATAGAAAAGTAATGCTTGGCGTCCAGGTCGAATTTTGTGTACTGGGCGTACTTTATCTTGAACAAGTCGTTCAACGAAGCGCCCACGCCATTTATAGCACTCAGCAGTGCGCCGGCCTCTTCCACGCCTGCGTTTACAAAAGAGTAGTTGCGCCCATGTTTCTTATCCTGATCGCTAAAGGTGAACGAGAGGTTCTCGCCTTCAATAAAATTCTCCTTATAGCTATTCCGTAAAAATTCATTCTGGTCAAGCCTTGCCTTGAAAGAATCAGATTCATTTGGCAGACGAATGATGTTTATAAATGCCGGTGAAAGGTCCCAGGTTTTAGTAGGCGTTTCATGCCAGTCATATTTAAAATTCAGGTTGTCGGTTATCAGCGTAAAATAATTGACGCGATCGATAAGGTTGGTGCCAACACTCACAATGGTATGCGGTAGATTAACGCTCGAGAATCTGTTAGCAGCTATAGGCGCAATGAATTTGGGAAAGTCAAGACTGGCATTTAGCCCATAATACTTTGTTTGTATGAAAAGGTTTTTAAAATAGTGATTGCCCGTATCAGGTGGCAACTCAATGCCTCCATTTGCAGTTATCGTAAGCAGATTTGCGCCTTTGGCAATATTTATATCTCTAAACGTTTCAGTAAGCGATGTGCCGAACAGGTAGTTTGTACCGTTGGAAACTTCATAGTTGGTGGCCAGTGTATGTTTCTGTGCTTTGTTTGCTTCTATGCGGCAGGTAAGGAGGTTTTCGCCGTTTGTAGTATCTTCTCGGAATGTGACACGAAGGAACTGAAATATGCCCAACTCATTTAGTTTGGTAATGGTATTATCATAGTCTGTCTGTGAATAATACTTACCTGGTGTAAGGTATATGTGCTTTTGCAGCACTTTATCATGCACGTAGTAGTCATGATATTTAAATGTCATTCCACCTACAGACTTTGTGATCATTGTACTATCCTGCAGGTCTTTTCTGCTGGCATAGTCAGGGTATATTTCCACCTTGCTTATTACATACCGCTTGTAAGCATCAGGTTCGTCTTCTTTGCTTATTATGATCTGGATATCGGTTGTAGGACGTCTGTGTGCTTTCTGCTGCGCGATGAAGTTAACAGCACTCTCAAAGGGGTTGTCAGCACCCCGCAGCAGGGTTTTACTTACAGTATCCATCTGAAACAGGATATTATCCTGCGAAAATTTAAAATAGCCATGGTCACGCAATACAGAGGTAATGCGACTACGCTCACTTTCAAATAAACTGAACGAGAAGTCTGCGCCCTTTTGCAGGTAAGTCTGATCTTTTGTGTCTGCTATGAAATGCCTGATGGCACTGTCTTTTACACTGCTTGCAAAATCTACATTGTTTATAATGTATGCAAAGCCGGTTTTTATGTTGTATGAAATATAAGCCTTCTTCTTCCTGAACTTCACCGTATCGTTCACCTGCGCATAAAAATAACCCTGGTTGTAAAGGTAGTTTTTTATGTTCTGTGCACTCCTGCGCATCATGCTGCTGTCAAATACAATGGGACGCTCCACAGTGTGTGACTTTAGCTGAAAATTAATAGTATCCTTCTCATATTTCCGTGGGTTTAGATTGTAGAGCCAAAGCTTAATGGGGAAGATGCCCAGGAAATAATTATTAGGCTTCTGAACTATTACTTTTTGGATGTTGTCCTTCAGTTCGCCTTTGCGGGTTACATTTTGTTCGTACTTAAGCTTTATGCTATTTTGCCGCAGCAGGTATTGGCCAGGAGCCAGGGTTTTAGTAGTATGGCAACCCGTAGTTACCCAAAGCGATAACAATAGCAGTACAAAAAGCGCCCTTCCTTTATTATCAGTTACTTTATTGCTCATGTATTGCTTAAGACAATTGTATAGCTTTGTGCTTAATGTTATCTAAGACGCAAAATAAATATATTCGGTCGTTAACTCAACACAAATTCCGTCGGGAATTTAGTGCATTTACCGCAGAGGGCGATAAAATAGCCAAAGAATGGTTGCTATCTGATGCAACAATTCAGCATGTGGTAGCGCTCGAGAACTGGGCGATAGAAAACGAATCGCTTATAAATGCTCATCCTAAGGCAACACTTCATATAGTAAAAGAATCGGAACTAGCTGCGCTTTCAGCATTGCAAACGCCTAATCAGGTGTTGCTGGTTGTAAGCATACCTGAGACAACTGAGCTGCCCGTTGCCGAATGGTGCATTGTGCTGGATGCTATACAAGACCCCGGCAATATGGGCACCATTATTCGCATAGCTGACTGGTTTGGAATAGGTCATATAATTTGTTCGCATGAATGTGTTGATGTATATAACCCGAAAGTGATACAGGCCGCAATGGGCAGCCATCTGCGTGTGCAATTACATATAACCAACCTTGAGACGTTCCTTTCAGAAACTAAACTACCGGTATTGGTGGCCGCATTAAATGGTGACAATTTATATAATATGCAAAAACCCGAGGCTGCAGCATTGGTAATAGGAAACGAATCAAAAGGCGTGTCCGAAGTTATAATGGATATTGCCACGCATAAGATAACCATACCACGCAGGGGTGGAGCAGAATCGCTAAATGCTGCTATTTCAGCGGGTATTATTTGCTCTCACCTATTGCCCGCATAAAATGCCTAAATTTATTGCGGTTTTAAACCTTGGCAAGTGCCAGGGCTCTAATAACTGGTATACTATCTTTTTATGAAAAAGTTTCTTTCCATATTCGTTTGCTTATTGTTCGCTGCCGCAGCTTTTGCACAGCCAAGCGACCGGCCATTACTGAGGGTGCAGTTAAGTGACCATTCTCCACTCACACTGGCAGTAGATGGTAGGTACTATAAAAAGCATGGCACCGCACTTACTGTGGGCGATTTGCCACAGGGTAGACATCATCTTAAGGTGTATGCTTATTATATGTCGAAGCATAAGAGTAATGCAAAGGCTGAATTGCTCTATGAAGGAAACATTCGTACAAAGCGGGGCACTTTTACCAATTGCCTGGTAGACGTAAACACTGGAAATGCTACCATATCAATAAGGGAGCTCACGGACAACGATTTCAGGCAAGCACCTACACAACCTGATAATGATTATGCAACTGACAACATTTATGATAATTCTGGAAATAATGCGAATGCCGCGTCAGGTAACGATTATAAAGGAGCTGTACCAGATAATGCGCTAAGTGCTGGTGATATGGATGGCCTGAAAGCTAAAGTCAACGCAAAAGTTACTGATGGTGATAAATTGAAGTTGCTTGAGAATGCATTGCAGAGCCGTTCCTATTACACGGACCAAGTGGGTATAATAATGAGCTGGATGAATTTTGAGAGTACCCGTCTTGATTTCGCCAAATGGGCTTACAATCACGTTATCGATAAGAAGAACTATCAAAACCTTGATAAGCAGTTCACATTTAAAAGTTCCAGGGAGGAGTTTGAAAGTTACATCAACAGCTCACGCTAATCAGGCAGTCGTAGCTGAAAATACCTGTTATATATTTTACCTGTAAAGGCGCCTATGGACGCGCCCAGCATGGCACCGCAAACAATATCCAGGGGAAAATGCACGCCGACATAAATCTGGGAGTAGCAAACTAAAGCTGCCCAGAAAAGAGCAACCGGCCATATCCATTTGGCCACTTTTTGCAGGCTCACTGCCATAAATACACCCAGTCCGAAATGGTTGGTGGCATGAGAGGACGGAAAGCTTAAACCACTGCCACAGGGTACTATAAGGTGCACCATACTTGCCAGGTTTGGATTATTGCAAGGCCTTAAGCGATGTACAAAAGGTTTTATTGTAGTAGCACTAATATAGTCGCCAAGGGCAAATGTTAGAATAAAGAACAGGCACCATATCAATCCCTTGCGGCCAAAATTGGCAGGCATAAAAATCGCAAGGAACAAGTACAAAGGCACCCAAAACCATTGATTCCTGAAAAAAGGAATTATTATATCCAGAAAGGGTGTATGACCTACCACATTTATATAGTACCAGATGGTATAATCCCAATAAATAAGGAAGTCATGTATTTGCTGCATACTACTTTTTAAAAATCATTATCATGCGTGGAGAATCGAACGGATGATAGTTATTCAGCTGATAATCACCAAAGGTACTGATAAGTGATAAACCAGCCTTCTTAAACATCTCCACAAAATCAGACAATGTAAAAGCTGCTACGGTTTCCGTATAGTGTCGTTTCCTATTGTCGGCATCAATGAATTCTATTTCTTTTATTATATGGTTACGCTCAAGTTGCTTTGTTATATTAAATGTGTAACTGCCGCGTTGTATCGTATCTGCCGGGTGCATGTTGGCAAGTACATATTCTTTATTTAAATAATCAACTACCAGTATCCCATTTTTCTTCAGCGCGCCGGCAAATGATTTTGCAGCCATTAGGTGGTCGCGATTATGTGTAAAGTAGCCAAAGCTGGTAAAGAAGTTGAAAGCATAGTTGAAGTAGTTAATGTAAAAAGGGAAGCGCATATCATGCAGGTAGAAGTGCAGGTGTTTATTTTCGTGTGCCTTTGCTTTTTCTATGCTTTTGTGAGAAAGGTCTATGCCGGTTACATCGTAGCCATATTCTGCCAGTTGTATGGCAAACCTGCCTTCGCCGCAGGCTATATCCAACATGGCGCTATGCGGAAGCGGTTGCAGATAATTTATAAGCTTTTCTACGAAGGCTTGAGCCTCAAGCTTGTCCCTGTTTTGGTATAGAATTTTATAGTAAGGAGAGCTGAACCAATTTTCAAACCAATCCGAGTGTTCCATGTTATAAGCTTAATGCAAAAGTAATATGGAAAGTATATTATTCTGCATCTAAGCGTGCTAAATAGTAAACTGACATGCCATACCTAGCTGGCTGTTATGCTGTAAACTATACGTGTTTTATGCATTGCGGGCTGCGGCTCCAGCTTTATTACACGTGGCTTGTTATTCCTGTGTTGCGTTATGGCAACAGACATGAAGTGTTCCAGGCAAATAATTTCCCATGGCACCGCATGTCTATTCACTATTTTCCACTTGTCTTCGGCAGACATTTCCATAAAGAATCCTTTAAAAGATTTATCTACCGGTTTGATATAGTACACGGTCTGTCCCTGTTTAGGTTCATAAGCTTCAAAAGAAAGCTCTACCTGGCCGAAATTTTGGTAAAATGATACTGACATGGCGATAATAATTAAATGCTAGGTCAAAAATCTTATGCCAGCCGGTTATAACAAAATAACAGATATGGTTTAACATGCGAATAGGAAGCCATTAACGAGCTGTTAGCAAATGGATACCTAACCTTAGCAAACACTGCATTAATTGTCTATCTTTGCAGCCCAATTTTGATATATGAATTTTCGTCGTTTTATAGTTAATTATCGTATTCCTATTGCTGTTGTAATGCTGCTGCTGGGGTTCTGGCTGGGCTTTAAAGTGACCTGGTGGATAGCGTGGATACCTTTCCTGATTGCTGTAATAATGGTTGCTGCTTACTTTATGCTAGGGCCTATGACGCTCATTCAGAGCTATGTAGAGACCGGCGATATGGAAGGCGCACAAAAGATACTGAGCAAAGTGAAATATCCTGACCTGCTATATAAGCCTATCCGCAGTACCTACTATATGTTACGGGCTAACTTCAGCACAATGACCGACGACCTGGACAAAGCTGAGGCGGACCTTAAGAAAGGCCTTGCAACAGGTATGCCTGAAAAAGAATATGAAGGCACTGCCTATCTGCAGCTTGGTTCAATTGCCTATAAAAAGGGCAATACCAAAGAGGCTTTTGAGCACATGAAACACGCTATAAAAATAGGCTTACCTGATAAGGATAATGAAGCAACCGCCTATCTGCAGCTTTCCAGCATATGCTTGCAGCGCCGCGACTTTCGTGCTGCGAAACAGTACTTTGCTAAAGCTAAGTCGTGCAAGGCCACGAACCAGCAGGTGGTAGATCAGATAAAGGAAATGAGCAAGTACCTGGCCCGCATACCAGGATAATTCTTTTACAATATTTCAAGCGAATGCCTTACTAATTGCCCCATTGTATGGCAATTCAGGAAGGCATCGTCGTTATAATGGGCAGCAAGTTCGCTTGCCAACTGGTTTATCTTCTCTTCCGGGGCTATCGCGTCTTTCACCATTACATCAAGCAGCTCATTTAAGCGTATGCGGGATGATTTTATGCGCCTTGCTATGAGTGTGCGCTCCTCCTTACGGTATTGTTCCACTGTTTCAGGCTTGAGTCTTTGCTGCACCAGCGTGACCAATGGATAGTTCTCTTTAAAGAACTGCGGCAGGTACAGTCGCATGCGCCCTTCGTAGCTCTGCTGGTCGAAATCTATGGTACGGATGCGAAACTGTACTTCTTCAAAGTCGGGCGTGATATCGAATACATAGTTGTAAGAGCGCATATCACCCAGCAGGCGTACAAAACAACGTTCATTGAACTTCACAAATTCCTTGGCTATACGCACTTTGTTGAACTCGGGATTGTCGAAATAGTACTTAATGAATAAATCTCCCGGTACGCCTGCTATATGCTCTTCTACCAGTGTGGCTTTGTCTACAAAGTAGTTTATACGTGCGGGTGATAATATATGTTCCAGCTCAAGCCCGTATATGCGGGAAGCATCAGCCTGTTTTATATAGAAGTAGTCGTAGTTATCGTTGAGGTTGTTTACGATTTTTATTCGGAATGGGTTCGAGTTACCAAAGGTGCAATAGTCTACCTGCTCTACATGCAGGTGCTTGTGTACGCGGCTATCGCCTTCCGTTTTTAATATGGAGTATATCTGCTTCAGGCCCTCATGTATTTCATCGGCGAGGTGGTCGTTGTAAATGGCTGTTTCCCAGAGGGTATCCTGTCCTTTCTTATCATACACCGCCAGGGCGTTATTAAAACGCAGTAGGTCGTCATACTTAACAGGCAGGTCTATTACGCGACTGTGCGCGGCCAGGTATAGTCTTAGCTCATCATTAACCGGATATATTATCTTTTTCTTTGAAATGCGCTCTTCTGAAGGTTTTTGCCCGTGCATACTTGTCATATAAACAAACTTATATTATCCTAAATCGGGAATATCCCATTATTTTGTTACCGGGATTACTATAAAAATAGATATTCGGTATGACAAAACCACTGGCGCTTGGTATAGATATAGGAGGCACTAACACAACATTTGGCCTGGTAGACAGGGAAGGGAAGTTGCTTTACAAAAGCGGTATCAGTACTACAGCACATGAAAAGATAGAGGACTATGTACTGGCACTAAGAGAAGGCCTGCAGCCTGCTATAGCGCTGGCCGGAATAGACAACATAGTGGGTATAGGAGTAGGGGCACCTAATGGCAACTATTTCACCGGGGAAATAGCCTTTGCACCTAACCTGCCATGGAAAGGGGTGATACCACTGGCACACCTGATAACTGAAGCTATGGGCCTTAAAGTGACCCTTACTAATGATGCGAATGCTGCAGCTATAGGTGAGATGATGTATGGCCGCGCAAAAGGCATGAAGGACTTTATACAGGTAACCTTAGGTACGGGCGTGGGCAGTGGTTTTGTAGCTAACGGGCAATTGATATACGGACACGATGGCTTTGCCGGTGAGCTGGGACATATTACCGTGGTGCGCAATGGCCGAAAATGCGGCTGCGGGCGCTTTGGCTGCCTGGAAACATATGCCTCCGCAACTGGGATTGTGCGCAGTGCAGAAGAGCTGCTGGCTGGTACGGATGATCCTACGCCTTTACGCACTTTACAAGGCAAAGTAACCGCAAGAGATATACATCTGGCTGCCGATGGTGGAGACCTTTTCTCGCTTGCCCTATTTGAATATACAGGTATGATACTTGGTGAAGCACTTGCAACTGCAGTGGCTATTACGTCGCCTGAGGCTATTATCTTCTTTGGAGGGCTGGCTAGTGCAGGTAATCTGATAATAGAGCCTGCTAAAAAACATATGGAGGCAAACCTGCTTCCTATTTTTCAAAACAAAGTAGGGTTGTACCAATCCGCACTTGATGGTTCTAATGCGGCGATACTTGGGGCGAGTGCTTTGGTGTGGTAGGTAATAAGCGAATGTTCTGAGGCCAGGGTATAATTCTGAAAAAAAATTGCTGTTTTTTGCATTTTTGGCAGAATGCCTTTGCTGAATTAGGTTTCAACGAATTGACCAAAGGTATAATTGGGTATAATTTGCTTGTTTTATACCTAATTGGCTTCCCTCAGATCCCGCATGTACTTGGTTTTTTACAAGCAGGGAAACTCGCAGATGAGTAGAATGTGACATTTTCCAAGATTAATTCTTTGGGATACTTCCGGATGAACATGCCTTGAAAGGCTTGCTATTACTATGTTATTATACTTTTGTAAAAAGTAACATTGCTACTCAAAAATTACCCAAAAGGTTACAAAATGTCGCATTTGAAAAAGTGTAAAGTATGTAGCAGAAAGGTGCTTTCTTAAAGATTGGGTTTACAGTATGTCAAAGAACTTATGTACAAGTTGGCCTTGATTGAGCTGAGTACATGGGCTTAGGAGATTCCTCTCTTGCGTTCGGAATGACGGCCTTGATTGGCAAGGTACTATTATTAACCATGGGTTTCCAAATTAAGATGTCCACATTCGAATCGAGATTTATGAGATTAATAGATCGTCCGGATGCTGATTGATTTATTTCGATTTTTTGTTATTCATTGAGCGCTTGCTGATGAAGGCATGAGCAGATATTGGATTTTATAAATAAGGATGCCCCGTTTTTGGCGGGGCATCCTTATTTATGTTCTTCTGTTTACGTTCTTTTATCTTCTTCCGTGGCCTTCACCGCCGCCGCCAGGGTGGCCGCCTTCCATTTGCGGACGTTCCTGCTGTGGTTGCGGTCTTTCCATCTGTGGTTGCGGTCGCTGCATTTGTTGCTGGCGTTGCTGCATCTGCATTTGTTGCTGACGTTCCTGCTGCATTTGCTGGCCACGTTGTTGTTGCATCTGTTGTTGACGTTGCATTTGCATTTGTTGCGAGCGTTGTTGTTGCATCTGCTGTGCACGCTGTTGCTGCATTTGCTGCTGACGTTCCTGTTGCATTTGCTGGCCACGTTGTTGCTGCATCTGCTGTTGACGTTGCATTTGCATTTGTTGCGAGCGTTGTTGCTGCATTTGCTGTTGACGTTCCTGTTGCATTTGCTGACCACGTTGTTGTTGCATCTGCTGTGCGCGGTGTTGTTGCATTTGCTGTTGACGTTCCTGTTGTATTTGCTGGCCACGTTGTTGTTGCATCTGCTGTTCGCGTTGTTGTTGCATCTGCTGCTGACGTTGTTGTTGCATTTGCTGACCGCGTTGCTGCTGCATATTCATATTAGGCATTGGCCTGCCTTGTTGCTGCATTTGAGGTCTGCCTTGCTGAGCAGGTACATTTCCCGGTCTTATTTCCCCGCGTTGTAATTGCGTATGGAATGCAGGTCGTGCATTATTAGTAACTGCCGCCGGCCTGCCAATGGGGCGTGGCGCTGCTACCAAATGGTTGGGTGCAGGTCGTGCGCCAGACATAGGCCTTACGGTAGGCGGGTGGTACATGCTTACGGTATTGTTACCTATACGCGCAGCACCGGGGCGTGAAGCAGAAGCTATCCGGTACTGCGGTACGGGACGATGCGTAACCCTTTGTATGAAGTCAGGCCGAGGACCATAATTATAGCGTGCATTGTTGCCATGATTTACATACACATTATTAATGATGGTAGTACGGTTAATAATCTCAGTATTGTACCTTGGGCCTCTCCAATAGTGATAATAATCTGGTCTGTACAGGTATTGCGGACCAACAAATACCCACCAGTCGTTAGGACATGAATAATTTGTAAAAGAGACACCTATACTAATGCCTGGGCTTAGTGGCGCCCAGCCGCAGTAGCTGTCATTGTAACGCCAGCTTACCCATGCAGGCGCCCATTCGCTGCCGGGTATCCATACCCAGCCATAATAGTCGTCATAAGTCCAGCGCCCATAGTGAAAGGGTGCCCAACCCCAATCATAGTCTGACACCCAGGTATTACCGTATCCGGTCATCACCCAATGTCCCCTGGAATAATAAGGTCTGAAATCAGATCCTACATTTGATGGCACCCAAACGTAACCGTATTCAGGTGCATCGACCCATTCGCCGTAAGGTGACAAATCATCATAAAACGTCTGGAATGACACAGATACGCCAACCTGTGCAGTTGCTTTTTGAGCAGGTAAGCCTGCTATGCAAATGCAAAGCAACAAAGCCGCTACTATTCTTTTTGCTCCTTTTTTCATATTCTTAAGTTTTACCTGAATTATCATAACAATGATCTTATTCATTGTATTTCAAAAGCGGTTCCTGTTTTCGCCAAAGAAATGTTAAGTCAGGATATTAACTTAGGAAGCATATAAATAATAGTGCCATCCCGGCACTATGGCTGATAAGTAATGCGATAGATCATATTCGCTTTGTCATCAGATACAAGCAAAGAGCCATCTTTTAACTGAAGGATATCAACCGGGCGGCCCCAGGCGTCGCTATTCTGCAGCCAGCCATCTGCAAATACTTCTACGCTGGTGGCTGTATTACCACTCAGGCGCACAAGGGCTATTCTATAACCAATGGGTGTCGTGCGGTTCCATGAGCCATGTTCGGCTATGAATACCTGGTTTTTATAAACAGCAGGAAACATATTGCCGGTATAGAACTTCATACCAAGGGATGCTACATGGGCGCCCAGCTTAGCTACCGGAGGTGTAAAATCGCTGCAGGGGTGCATGCTTCCGTATATGGGGTCTGAAATATCGCCCTGATGGCAGAAGGGATAACCAAAATGCATACCTGCGTTTGGCGCCCTGTTTAGCTCATCAGATGGTATGTCGTCGCCTAATTCATCTCTTCCATTATCTGTGAACCATAGCTCTTTTGTAAGCGGGTTCCAGTCGAAGCCCACAGAATTGCGAATGCCATGGGCGAATACTTCAAAGTCTGAGCCATCGGAATTCATGCGTGTCATGGAAGCAAAACGCGGATCGACCGAAACAGAATCACAGATATTGCAGGGCGCACCGACGGGCACATACAGCTTTCCATCCGGTCCAAAACCAATGTACTTCCATCCATGCATACCATTGTGGGGTTCATTGGCCGCTACAAATACCGGTGCGGGTGGGTTTGCCAGCTGGGCTTCTATATTATCCAAGCGCCAAATGGTATCTACCTGCGCTATATATAGAGCGCCGTTGTGATAGGCTATACCATTAGGCGTTACCATGTTGCCAGTAAGCTTATATAGCTTTTCGGCATAACCATCATGATTTGCGTCTACAAGCGCATATACCGCTCTCACGCCTTTACCACCAAAGAACACAGTGCCAGCACTTCCTAAAGCCATGGAGCGGGGACCATCCAGATCTTTCGCAAAAATGCTAATATGAAAGCCCGGCGGCAACTTGATGTTTGCCAAGCGGGAATCAGTGGGGGAGGGACTGGCTGTCCCGTCGTCTTTAGAGCCCTTGCAGGCAGTCATAAACAGGGCAAAACTGAGGGTGGCAAAAAGTATGAAATGTCGCATGAGTAAGGCTTTTGACGTGTATTAATAACTAAGATAACCCAATTATTATTGTTTTGAGGTAAGTGTTTCGGGAGATGATTATATGCCATTTGCTAAGCGTTTGTTAACCAGTTCCTAATCTGGCGTTAACAGGTGCTAAAATGTTTTCAAATCTTAAGCGCCGCCGCATCTTTGTGTCATCAAAGCAAACAAAAACAAACTCAAACAAAACAAACTTTAATAAAATGAAAAAGATCGTAATCATCGCCGCCACTTTCTTAGGTTTCGCTTCTGCTGCTAACGCACAGGTAACAGCTAACGCTACTCAGCAGGTTAACCTGAGCC
>Ga0207671_10000580_pt1 | contig 48907 bp, 45 predicted proteins | sample KBSC24metaG_FD_184352 | JGI IMG/M metagenome (GOLD analysis project Ga0207671, IMG submission 184352) | Corn rhizosphere microbial communities from Kellogg Biological Station, Michigan, USA - KBS C2-4 metaG (SPAdes) (version 2) | ecosystem: Host-associated > Plants > Roots > Rhizosphere > Soil... | reverse complement strand
CCCTCACGGGCTCGGCGGCGGCCCGTCCTGGTCGGCCAGGAACCGCTCGAACTCGGCGGCCAGCTCGTCCGCCGTCGGCATCTTGCCGTCGTTGTCGCTGAGCAGGTTCTTGCGGTCGGTCACGTTGAAGGCGTCGTACTGCCGCTCCAGGGCGCGCACCACGTCCTCGACCTCCGAGGACTCCTGGACCTGGCGCTCGATGTCCTCCGAGGCGCGCCGGGCCGCGTCGCGCAGCTCGACGTCCGGCAGGACCAGGCCGGTGGCCTCCGAGACCGCGCGCAGCAGGCGGATCGCAGCCTGCGGATACAGGGAGCTGGCCAGGTAGTGCGGGACGTGGACGGCGAAGCCGGCGGCGTCGTGGCCCCACTCGCCGAGGCGGTACTCCAGCAGGGAGGCCGCGGAGCTGGGGACCTGCAGGCGGTCCAGGACCGGCTGGTCGGTGGTGTCGACCAGGCCGGGGTTGGTGGCGTGGGCGGTGATGCCCAGGGGGCGGGTGTGCGGGATGCCCATGGGGATGCCGTGCATGCCGACCGTGATGCTGACGTCGAAGTGCTCGATCAGGCTGCGCACGGCCAGGGCGAACAGCTCCCACTCGCGGTCCGGCTCCAGGCCGTCCAGCAGCAGGAACCGCTTGCCGGCGCCGTCGGTGAGCAGGTGCAGGTCCAGCGCCGGGTCCTCGTAGTGGTCGTAGTGGTCCTTGTCGAAGGTCATCGTGGGGCGCCGGCTGCGGTAGTCGATGAGCCGGTCCACGTCGAAGGAGGCCACCAGGCGGTGGTCGAACTGGTCCAGCAGGTGCTCCGAGGCCAGGCGGCCGGCGCCGCCGGCGTCCATGAAGCCCTCCATCTGGTGCAGCAACACGACGCCGGCCAGGCCCGGTGTGCCGGGCGCCAGCTCGTACAGAGCCTTAGGATCCTTGCGCGCGACCACTTGAAGCACCTCATCCGTCTTGTCGTGGCTGTCCGGCGGTTCACGTCCAGCCTAACGAAGAGCGGCGAACCGGTGGTGATCTATTCCGCCCTGCTGCCATGGGATTGCGGCACGGAAGTCCCTTCTTGACGGCGCAGGCAGGAGGCCGACAGCCTCACACCGCTCAGGAAGCCGAGCGGCGGATCCGGCCGGCGTAGCGCGCCTCCAGCACATCGTTGTGGGCATCGCCACCGATGGCGTTCGCCGACAGGTAGACCGGCGGTTCCACGCCGCGCTCGGCGAGCAGCCGGATCGCCTCGGCGATCGCCATCTGCGCCAGCACCGTGTTGCCGACCGAGGAGACCCCGCACACGTTCGCGCCGAGGGAGGGCAGCGGCAGCACCGAGTCGCCGTAGGGGGCGCCGTTGTCGAGGACGATGTCCGCGAAGTCCTTCAGCTTCTTGCCGGTGGAGTGCCGTGAGGTGATGCGCGCGGTGTGCTCCAGGGAGGTGATGGCGATCAGCTTGTGGCCCTGTTCGACGACGAGCTCGGCCAGGTCCACGATCACGCCGTTGCCGCCGGAGTTGGACGCGATCACGAACACGTCCTGCGGCTCGACCGGCGCCAGCTCGTAGATCCGCTTCGCCAGCCCTTCCTTGCGCTCGATCTTGGGATCGTTGAGAACGTCCACCGGCTCCCCGCCGAACAGGATCAGGTCGCGCATGGCCAGCTTGTTGCTCGGGACGAACCCGCCGGCGCGCCCGGAGACCTCCATGGCCAGCGCCTCGGAGTGCCCGGTCCCGAAGGCCTGCAACACGCCCTCGGCCGCGATCGAGTCCGCGACCAGGGCCCCGGCGGCCAGAACCGCGTCCATCTGGGTCTTCTCGACGTGCTCCAGGACCCGGCGGACCTCGGCCAGGTATCCGGTCGGCGACAGCTCCGGCGGCAGGGACTCCATGGCTTCTCCCTCGGTGCATGTGGTCTACACCACATCGGATTCGGGACCATCAAAGCAGATCCGCGCCCCGGCCACCACGGTTTGCGCGATCACCCCGCTTGCTGGGAGCATTGATCCCATCGAAGGGGAGTACTCCCAATCGGACGGGTCGTCATCACGGAGTCCCCCGGCTCCCGGCCCCCCGGCCTGACCTGCGGGTCAGGTGGAGAAGACTTTCGGCGCTCATGCATGCCATGACCACGCCGGAGGAGCCCCCATGCACATCAGCCTCACCGTCTGGATCGTCACGATCGCCGTGCTCGCCGCGGCCGTCGCGCTGGACCTGTGGCATGGCATGCGCAACCCGCACGCGATCAAGACCCGTGAAGCCGCGGTCTGGGTCACCGCGATCGTGGCCGCCAGCATCCTGTTCGGCGTCGGCGTCTCCTACGTCACCGGCCACCGCTACGGCAGCGAGTTCTTCGCCGGCTGGATCACCGAGTACAGCCTCAGCGTCGACAACCTGTTCGTCTTCGTCATCATCCTGACCAAGCTCCGGGTCCCGCGCGCCTACCAGTCCCAGGTGCTGCTGTGGGGTGTGCTGATGGCGCTGGTGCTGCGCGGCTTCTTCATCGGCATCGGCAGCGCCGTGATCAACCAGTTCAGCTGGATCTTCTACATCTTCGGCGCGTTCCTGGTCTACACCGCGATCAAGCTCGCCACCGGGCACGGCGATGAGGAGTTCAAGGAGAACCGGCTGCTGCGCCGGGTGCGCACGGCCGTGAAGACCACCGACGACTACGACGGCGCGCGCCTGGTCACCCACGTCGGCGGACACCGGCGCTTCACCCCGATGCTGATCGTCATGGTCGCCATCGGCTCCACGGACCTGCTGTTCGCCCTGGACTCGATCCCGGCGATCTTCGGGCTGACCAAGGAGCCGTACATCGTCTTCACCGCCAACGCCTTCGCGCTGCTGGGGCTGCGGCAGCTGTACTTCCTGCTCGGCGCGCTCATGGACCGGCTGGTGCACCTGTCCTACGGGCTGTCGGTGATCCTGGGCTTCATCGGCGTGAAGATGCTCTTCGAGGCGCTGCACGGCTCCGGGGTCGAGCACGTCGGCCCGGTGACGGTGCCGACGATCGGGATCGCCGTCTCGCTGGGCGTCATCATCGGGGTGCTGGCGATCACGACGGTGACGAGTCTGTGGAGCACGCGGCGCGCGCAGGCCGACGGTGAGGGGCAGGCTGGCGCGCCGGAGTCCGACGCGCCGAACGGCCAGGCGTCGGCGGCTGGGGAGCGGGCCGGGAGGAAGGCCGTCGCCGAACCTGTGGCCGAACCCGTCGCGCAGCCCGTCGCCAAGGAGGAGCCCCGGCGATGAAAACCCCTGGTGTGGCCTAGGTTTTCGCAGGTGTCTGCTGGATGTGGGATGCTGCCGCGCGCACATCTCGTCATCGTCAGCATCCTGTCCAGACCCAGGGGGGTCCATGAACGGCTTCGTGAAGTTCGTCGTGCGCGGCAACGTCATCGGGCTGGCCGTCGGCGTCGTCATCGGCGCCGCGTTCGCCACGATGGTGACCGCTTTCACCGGTGCGTTCCTCACACCGCTGATCGGCTGGGCCACCGGCGGCATCGGCGACTACAGCAAGAAGGTCTTCACGCTCGGCAAGACCACCTTCCCCTACGGGACGTTCATCAACGCCGGCATCAGCTTCCTGCTGACGGCCGCCACGCTGTACTTCCTCATCGTGCTGCCGGTGAACAAGATCACTGAGGAGCTGAACCCGCACCACGACCTGTCCCACGCCAAGCGCGCCTGCCCGGAGTGCCTGCAGCAGATCCCGGCGCGGGCCCGCCGGTGCAGCTTCTGCACCTCGACCGTCTCGCCGATCATCGACGAGGACTCCGTCCTGCTCACCGACGAGGCGCCCGGCGAGATCCCGCTGCACACCGCGCTGCCGGAGCTGAGGCTGTCCGAGCCGGTCGTGGCGGCAGAGGCCAAGCCCGTGGCCGAAGCCGGCGCCTGAGCTCTCTGTCCCTGTTCTCGGTTTTCTCCTGTCATCACTGACAGTTGATGTCAGGGAAGCTGCCGACACTGGGGCGTATGGACTTCGCACGCAGCACGCGGCGGGCCGAGCGGTTGCTCGTGCCCGCCGCCTTCGTCACCGCCCTGGGGAACAACGTCCAGCTGATCGCCGGCGCGCTATTGATGATCCGCGACGACAAGACGATGGTGTCGGTCGGGTTGCTGTTCATCGCGGTCGCGGTGCCGCAGGCGGTGTTGTCGCCGTACTTCGGGCGGCTGGCCGATCGGCACGACCGGCGGCGGCTGTGGATCGGGTGCGACGCGACGTCGGCGGTGCTGGCGTTGGCCCTGCCGGTGTGGCTGACGCTCGGCGGCGCGAAGGGGCCGGGGGTGTACGCGGCGAACTTCGCGCTGGCCGTGGTCGCGGCGCTGTTCTTCCCGGCGAGCAACGCGATGATCAAGGAGCGGGTGCGGCCTTCGCAGGTGCGGCGCTTCACTGCGAACTACGAGATGGCCACGCAGGCGGGGATGCTGCTGTCGGCGACGGTCGGCGGGCTGCTGGTGCAGCGGCTGGGGGCGTCGCCGTTGCTGGTGTTCAACGCGGGGACGTTCGTGGTGTCGGCTCTGTTGGTGGTCGCCGTGGGGAAGGCGCCCTCTGAGCTGTACGCAAGCGCTGAAAGCGTTGCCAGGGCTCAGATTTCGGTTGGTGGTGCTTCTGATGGTGCTTCTGGTGGTGCTTCCGAGGGTGCCGCTTCTGGCGTGCGCCGCGTCCCGCTCAGTCGGCTGATCCTGCTCTATGCGCAGGGCAGCGTGGTGGTGACGGTGTTCAACGCGCTGCTGCCGAAGCTGGTCATGGGCGAGTGGGGACGCGGGGCGGGGTTGTTCGGGCTCGTCGATGCGATCGGGAGCCTGGGGTTCTTGGCGGCCACGGCGTTCTACAAGGTCGTCGGGCGGCGGTTCGGCGATCTGCCGATCGCGGTGGTCGGTTTCCTGGCGTGCAACATGGTGTTCGTGCTCCAGCCGCAGTTCGGGCCGGGGTTCCTGGCGGCGGGGGTGGCGACCGGGGCGTTCGCATTCGGCACAGCCCGCATCGCCTCGCGCTCGCTGGTGCTGACGAGCGTCGACGAGGCGCACGTGGGGCGGGCTTTCGGGCTGGCGAACGGCGGAGGCCTGGCCGCGACCGTGGTGGTGATGCTCGGGGTCGCGGAGCTGACCGACCACACCGACAGCCGGTGGGGGTTCGCGGTGACGGCGTCGGTCAGTGTGACGGCGGCTCTGGCGGCCGGGGCGCTGTTGCGAGGGTTCGAACTCGGTGCGGCGGCTGGCGGGGCTGATGCTGAGACTGCTGTTGCTGTTGCTGCTGGTTCTGGTGCTGGTGGGACTGGGACTGGTGGGACTGGGACTGGTGGGACTGGGACTGGTAGGACTGGGACTGGTAGGACTGGGACTGGTAGGACTGGTGAGACTGGGACTGGGACTGGTGTGGCCGGTGCTGGTGTTCGAACTGGTGAGGCTGATGATGATGGTGATATTAGTGATCAAGACCCCGTCGCCGGCTGTCACATTCCCGCGAATGCGGACGTCAGAGTGGTGACCGCCTGAAACCGTCCGCAGAATGTGGTGCCATGACCGACGCCGATCAGCTCGCCGAGTTCTTCCAGACGCAGCGCCCGCACCTGAAAGCGGTGGCGTACCGCATGCTCGGGTCGCTCGCCGAGGCGGACGACGCCGTGCAGGAGGCGTACCTGCGGCTGAACCGCTCCGACGTGGCGCAGGTGGAGAACCTGGCCGGCTGGCTGACGACGGTGACCGGCCGGGTGTGCCTGGACGCGCTGCGCGCCCGCCGGGCCCACGGCGAGGAGGACCTGGAGGGCCCCGCCGGCGTCGAGGCGGTCGAGACGACGGAGCGCGACGCGCACGCCGACCCGGAACTGGCCGCGGAGCTGTCGGACTCGGTCGGGCTGGCGCTGCTGGTGGTGATGGACACGCTGACCCCGGCCGAGCGCCTGGCGTTCGTGCTCCACGACATGTTCGCGGTGCCCTTCGAGGAGGTCGCGCCGATCGTCGGCAAGTCGACGGCCGCGGTGCGCCAGCTGGCCAGCCGAGCCCGCCGCCGCGTCCGCGGCCAGGGCGAGGAGGAGTCGGAGACGGACCGCGGACGCCAGCGCGAGGTGGTGAGCGCGTTCCTGGCGGCGTCGCGCGGCGGGGACTTCGCCGGGCTCCTGAAGCTGCTGGACCCGGACGTGGTCCTGCGCGCGGACCCGACAGCCGCAGGCTTCGGCGCGGCAGTGGAGGTGCGCGGGGCCGGCGGCGTGGCCGAGCAGTTCTCGGGGCGCGCACAGGCGGCGCAACTGGCGCTGCTCGACGGCAGCGCGGGCCTGGTGTGGGCCGTCGCCGGAGAGCCGAAGGTGGTGTTCGACTTCACGATCGTCGGCGGCCGGATCACCGGCATCGAGATGCTGGCGAACGTGGGGCTGCTTGGGGAGATGGCGGTGGAGGTCTTGGCGGAGGCGGGGGAGTAGCCGGCCGGCTCGCCTCGATCAGTTCCAGCTTTGACCAGTTCCAGCTTTGACCAGTTCTAGCTTTGGCCGGTCCTGGCCTTGGCCGGTCCTGGCTCTGATCGGTCCTGGCTCTGGCCGGTCCTGGCTCTGATCGGTCCTGGCTCTGGCCGGTCCTGGCTCTGATCGGTCCTAGCTCTGACCGGTCCTAGCTCTGATCAGTCCTGGCCTTGGCCGGTCCTGGCTCTGATCGGTCCTGGCTCTGACCGGTCCTAGCTTCGATCTGCCCTGCCTTCGCCTAGCCCTGACTCCCACCCGCATCCACAGAAACCACCACCGAAAGCACCACCGAAGCCGGCGCCGCCGCGCCATCGGCGTCCGCCGGACAGGGCCGGAACAGCGTCGCCCCCGACACCGCGAGCAGCGCGACCGGTAACACCGTGGCGGCGGCCGTCGCCGCGATGACCAGCGCGCGGCCCCGCCGGGTCAGGGCGTGGTCCAGCCGCAGCAGACGGCGGATGCGGCGGAGCGTCGGGGACGAGTCGATGGCCAGCGCGGCCTCAGGCACCGGGTTGTACTCCGGTGCGGGCTCAGTCGCGTGGGCGGTGCCGATGACTGCCAGCGCTGCCGCGACCGTCGGTGCCCCGGTGCGTGCCACCGCCGCGTCGTCCGCGATCAGCTCGACCAGGCGGCGGGTCTCGCGCTCGGCGTAGGCGAGGAGCCGGACGTGCGGGATCGTGCGGCGGATGGCGGCGGCCAGGGCGATGATCAGGTGGTGGCGGCCGGACATGTGCGCGCGTTCGTGCAGGAGTACTGCCTCCAGCTGCTTCGCGCTCAGGCGCTCCAGCGCGCCGGTCGTGATCACCACGTCGCCGGGGAGGCAGTAGCAGGCCGGCGCCGGGTGCTCCAGGACCAGGACGCCGAGTTCGTCGTCGCGGGTGGCCAGCATGTTGAGCATCCGGCTGTGTGCTCGCCGCCGGCGGCGAGCGGTGCCGAAGGTCGCGGCCAGGCAGTACAGGAGCCGGGTCGAGAGCAGGACCGCCGAGAACCAGCCGAGGTGGCCCAGGGCCGTGCCGAGCGAGCCGTGGTCGACCGGCAGCTCGTCCGCGCACGAGTCGAGCGCCGGTGAGACCTCCGACAGCCCCTCGACCAGGGTGAGGGCCAGTGCCAGCCCGGCGCCCGCGGCCGCCGTCAGGAACGAGCACGTCAGGATCTGCAGCAGGGCCACCGTCAGCCGCGGGGCGCGGTCCGAGGGCCAGTGCCGGGCCAGCAGCGGTGGGGCGAGGACCGCCACCGCGAGTGCGTAGACGACCAGGATGAGCGCGGCCGTCACCGCATCCGCTCTTCCTCCGACGCCGGGTGGGACGAGGCCGGGGGGCAGATCTCCAGCGCCGCGCGCAGCGCTCTGGCTTCCTCGTCGGACAACTGCTCCAGGAAGTGGACGAACGCCACCGCCTGGTTGTCGCTGGTGGCCCACGCGTCCCGCATCAGCCGCGCCGTGTACGACTCGCGGGAGGCGACGGCCTCGTAGACGTACGCCCGGCCCTGCGGCTGGCGGCGCAGCCAGCCCTTGCGGTGCAGCTTGTCCATGACCGTCATGACCGTGGTGTAGGCGAGCGTGCGGTCGGTGTTCAGGTCGTCGAGGATGTCGCGGACCAGCACCGGGCGGTTGCGCCGCCATATGCGGTCCATGACCGCCGCTTCGAGGTCCCCCAGTTGTCGCATCGCCACGGCCGCAAGCCTAGAGGTTCTTTTGGGCTTCAGACCAGGGGAGTCGCCGTGGAATCAGCGCTTGGGCGGGTGGGGTGGCGGTCAGTCTGCGGACGGCGGCGGTGCCGGTGTCGTGTGGCGGGGACGCGGCCTGGGCCTGGTGTGGTGCTGCGATTTCGGTTCGGGCTTCGGTTCAAGCTTCGGATCGGGCTCTGGTCCGGGCTTCAGTTCAAGCTTCGGTTCGGGCTTCAGTTCAAGCTTCGGTTCGGGCTTCGGTTCAAGCTTCGGTTCGGGCTTCGGTTCAAGCTTCGGTTCGGGCTTCGGTTCAAGCGTCGATCCAAGCTCCGGTGTCGGCTTCGGTTTGAGCTTCGCCTTCTCCTTCGCGCTCGGCAGTGCGGGAGTCGGCTTCGCGGTGACCGGTTTCGCGGTGACCGGCGGTGCGATGCGCATGAGCGGCAGGAACGGCAGCAGCGGTGCCGGTGGGATGACGCTTCCCGGCGTCCCGTCGCCACTGTTCACGACGTTGTGCGCGGTGCGCCCCAGCGCCGGCGAAAGCGGCGCCGCGCTGCGATCGCCGAAGGCCCCGACTGCGATGAGGATCACGCCGGTGAGCGTCATCCCGGCGGACAGGGCGAAATGGACCCGGCGCGTGGGCCGCGCCCACGCCGTGTACGAGTCGTCGACGATCATGCGGACACCCTCGCCGACGCGGCCGGGGATTCCCGTTTCCGCCCGGCGCGGCGCGTCTGCGAGTCGTACAGAGTCATGCCTTCGGATGATTCGTCAGATCTTCACAGTCGGTGTTCTCCCACCCCTGGTCGCGTATTCGACTTGAGGTCGCATTGAGAAAACCCACACGCGCGGTATTGCCTTCCGGCACGCTGGGTGAGCAGAATGGCAGGATCCTGGCAAAGTTATTAACGAATTACCCTGATTTTGTGCGAAAAGGGCGCGTTGACGGCGCTGTGAGGTGACGGGCGATGAGGCTAGTAGTGGCCGGCCGCAGGGACGACCGGGTGCAACCGGCGTTGGACAACGCACTGCGCCTGGACGGGTTCGCGGTACGGCGGCTTCGCGCCGACGACGTTTCGGGCATGGCGGCGTTCTCGCCGCACGCGGTCCTGCTGGACCTCGGTCTGCTCGACGAGGAGGCGCTGGCCCTGTGCGAGCGCATCCGCCGCCAGACCGAGGCCGCGCTGGTGGCGATCACGGCCCGCGCCGACCGCGGACTGTGGATCGAGGGCCGGCGCATCGGCGTGGACGACTTCGTGGTCAAGCCCTACGGCCTGACCGAGCTGTCGACCCGGATACGCGCGGCGGTGCGCACGCCCACGGAGCGCCCGGACCACTTGGGCGTCGGCCCTGTGGTCGTGGACGCCGAGGAGCGCCGGGTCAACGTGCACGGCCAGCCGGTGGTGCTGACCCGCAAGGAGTTCGACCTGCTGCACCTGCTGGCGAGCACGCCCGGCGCGGTGCTGTGCCGCGAGCTGATCCTGCGCAAGGTCTGGCACACCACCGAGAAGTCGGCGAACCGCACGCTGGAGGTCCACATCGCGACGCTGCGCGCCAAGCTCGGCGTGCCGGACCTGATCCGGACGGTGCGCGGGATCGGGTACGTCGCGGATGCGGAGCTGCCGCGCAGTATCAGGGTGTGACGCGCGCCGTCAGGGTGTGAACAGGCTCACCGCTCCACTGCGAGCCGCACACCCAGCCCGATGAACAGGCTGCCGGTGGCCACGTCGATCCGTCGACGAGCCGCCCGCCGGCGCGCGAGCCAGCCTCCGATCCGGCCGGCGAGCATCCCGACGGTGCCGTCGACGAGGAACTCGATCACGATCAGCACCGCGCCGAGCACCGCGAACTGCACCGGCAGCCAGCCGAGCGCCGGGTCGACGAACTGCGGCAGGAACGCGACGCTGAACGTCACCATCTTCGGATTCAGCAGGTTGGTCAGCAGGCCTCGCAGATACGCCTGCCGCCCCGACACCGGTGCGCCCTCGGCGCCGGAGGGCGCACCGTGCTCGGCGCCGCGGTGCCGGATCGCCTGTACCCCGAGATAGACCAGGTAGGCGCCGCCGATGATGCGGAACGCCGTGAACGCCACCGGCACCGCGGCGAAGAACGCCGACAGCCCGGCCGCGGCGACGGTCACGTGGATCGCCTCGCTGGTGGCGATGCCGGTGGTGGCCAGCAGACCGGCGCGCGGGCCGCCCCGCATCCCGACGCCGAGGACGAACAGCATGTCGGGGCCGGGGGCCAGGCAGGCGATGACGGTCGTGAGGATGAACAGGGCCAGTAGATGCGCGTCGATCGGCAGCATGACCGAGATCCTGGCACGCGGTCCGCGGCGGACGGCCGGTGATTTCCGGGCCGTCTCAGTCCTCGGTATTCCTCGAAGATCCAGCGACGGACCCCGAAACCGCAGACCCCGAAGCCGCGGACCCCAAAACCGCAGACCCCGAAGCCGCAGACCCCGAAGCCGCAGACCCCGAAGCCGCAGACCCCGAAGCCGCAGACCCCGAAGCCGCAGACCCCGAAACCCCACCCGCCGTCCCCGCCGCCCGCAGCTCGGCGCGCCGAACCTGCCAGCGCTCCAGCATCTCGCCGACTTCCCCGCGCAGGAAATGGAACAGCTGCGCCGACTCCGCCAGGCGCCGTCCGGCCGGCGTGTCGGCGCCGACCACCCCGACGCCCTCGGCCAGGCTGGTCTCCCAGCGGGCCAGGATGGTGTCCCGCTTGATGAGCGCGTCCTGCCAGACCTCGTCCAGGACGCGGTAGCGGTCGCGGCGGGTGCCGGGCTGGCGCTCGCGGGTGACCAGGTTGACCTGCGACAGGTAGGCGATGGCGCCGGAGACCGCGGCCGGGGAGATGTCGAGCAGCTCCGAGAGCTCCTGCGAGGTCAGGCGGCCGTCGTCCTGGGTGATCAGCGCGGCGAAGACCCGGGAGGGCATGCGCGGGATGCCGCTGTCGGTCAGCACGCTGGCGAAGCGCTCGATGTACGCCGGTAGCGGATCGGGGGCCGACCGGTCGGGGTGATCCGTGCGCATTCCCCCACGGTAGCGGTTTCGCTAGCACTTTCATAACATTCACAAAACTCTGAAAGTTCGGAGTAGCATCGAGGGCATGACGACTGCGATCAGCGCGTCCGGCCTGGTGAAGACGTTCGGCCGGACCCGCGCGCTCGACGGCCTGGACCTGAGCGTCCAGGAGGGTGAGGTCCTGGGATTCCTGGGACCCAACGGGGCCGGCAAGTCGACGACCATCCGTGTGCTCCTCGGCCTGATCCGCGCCGACGCCGGCACCGCCACCCTGCTCGGCGGCGACCCCTGGCGCGACCGCGTGGCCCTGCACAAGCGGCTGGCCTACGTGCCCGGCGACGTCACGCTGTGGCGGAACCTCTCCGGCGGGGAGGTGATCGACCTGCTCGGCGGCCTGCACGGCGGGGTCGACGCGGCACGCCGCGCCGACCTGCTGGAGCGCTTCGAGCTGGACCCCACCAAGAAAGGCGGCCAGTACTCCAAGGGCAACCGCCAGAAGGTGGCGCTGATCGCCGCCCTGGCCTCGGACGTGGAGCTGCTGGTCTTCGACGAGCCGACGTCCGGCCTGGACCCGCTGATGGAGGACGTCTTCCGCCAGTGCGTCGCCGACGAGCGCGAGCGCGGCCGGACCATCCTGCTCTCCAGCCACATCCTGTCCGAGGTCGAGGCGCTGTGCGACCGGGTGAACATCATCCGCGCCGGCAAGACCGTCGAGACCGGGACGCTTTCCGAGCTGCGGCATCTGACGCGGACCACCGTCGAGGCCGAACTCGCCGGAGCGCCGACCGGCCTGGCGGACCTGCCGGGCGTGCACGACGCGAAGGTCGGCGCGGCCACGTTCACCGGCCAGGTCGACACCGACCACCTCGACGGGCTGCTCAAAGCCCTGACCGCGATCGGGGTGAAGACGCTGGTGAGCCGGCCGCCGACGCTGGAGGAGCTGTTCCTGCGGCACTACGAGCCCGAAGGGGCGCAGCGGTGAGCACCTCCGACAGCGGTCTTCGCGCTCTGATCAAGCTCGCCTCACGTCGCGACCGCATCGTGCTGCCGGTCTGGATCTACGCGCTCCTGGCGACCGTCGGCAGCACCGCGTACTCGCTGAAGAAGCTCTATCCGGCGCAGTCCGACCGGGACAAGCTCGCCACCAGCATCGGCACCAACCCCTCCCTGCGTGCGCTCTACGGCCCGCTCTACGACACCCACACCCTCGGTGCGCTGACCGCCTGGCGCACGCTCGGCTTCGGCGGGCTGCTGATCGGCATCATGGTGGTCCTGCTGATCACCCGGCACACCCGGGCCGAGGAGGAGTCCGGGCGGCTGGAACTGCTCGGGTCCGGCGCGGTCGGCCGTAACGCGCCGTTGACCGCGGCGCTGTCGATCGCCGTCGGTGCGTGCTTCGGGATCGGGCTGCTCGCCGCCGTGGTGACAGTGGTGCTGGGACAGGGTGTAGTCGGCGCATTGGCGTTCGGCGCGTGCCTGTTCGCCGTCGGTGCGGCGTTCGCCGGGACGCAGGCGGTCGCGGTGCAGCTCACCGAGACCGGCCGGGCCGCCAACGGGATCGGCGCGCTTGTGCTGGGCGTGGCGTACCTGCTGCGGACGGTCGGTGACGCGGCGGGGAACAGCGGCGGCGCCGGGTGGGTGGCGTGGTTGTCGCCGTTCGGGTGGATCGAGCGGGTGCATCCGTGGGCCGGGAACCGGTGGTGGGTCGTCGGCGTGACGCTGGCCGCCGGAGTCCTGGCCGCGGCTGTGGGCTACCGGGTGCAGAACGCGCGGGACCTGGGCAGCGGTTTGTTGCCGCAGCGTCCGGGGCCGGCGAGTGCGGGGCCGGGCCTGCGGGGCGTGTTCGGGCTGGGGCGGCGTTTGCAGCAGCCGACGTTGCTCGGGTGGATGGCCGGGATCTTCGTGTTCGGGATCGTCATGGGGTCGATCGCCAAGGGCATCGACCAGTTGCTGAACGACAACCAGCAGGTCGAGAAGATCATCGGAAGATACGGCGGGGTGCGGGGGCTGACCGACTCGTATCTGGCCACTGCGGTGAGCTTCCTGGGGATGGCCGCCGCCTTCTACGCGGTACAGGCGGTTCTGCGGCTGCGGGGGGAGGAGACGTCCGGACGCGCCGAGCCGGTGCTGTCGGGGTCGGCCGGGCGGCTGGCGTGGGCTTCGAGCCATCTGGTGTTCCCGGCGGTCGGCAGCGCGCTGGTGATGGCGGCCGGCGGGGTCGGGGTGGGCGTCGGCGCCGGAGCGGTGCTGGGTGACTTCCGGGGCTGGGTCGGGCGGATGGTGAAGGCCGGGCTGGTCACCACGCCGGCGCTGTGGATCATCGCGGCGGCCGCTGTGGCGCTGTTCGGACTGGTGCCGAAGTGGACGTCGGGAGCGTACGGGGTGTTCGGCGTGATGGTCTTCATCGCCTATCTGGGGCCGTTGATCAACGCCGGGCAGTGGTTCTTGGACCTGACGCCGTACACGCACATCCCGAAGGTTCCCGGCGGGGTGTTCCACTGGGCGCCGCTGGTGTGGATGACGGCGGTGAGCGTGGTGCTGACGGCGGCCGGGCTGCTCGGGTTCCGCCGGCGAGACGTGGCCTCGGCGTGACGTGGCCTCGGCGTGACGTGGCTCGGCATGACGTGTCCCCGGCGTGACGGCTCTGCTACCGTTGATGTCATGAAGCGCGCCATGCAGACGACGACGCCGGACACCGTCCCGGCGCGCTGATTCCTGAACCAGCAAACGAAGCCCCGGGGCGAGTGCCCCGGGGCTTCGTCGTTCTCCCGGGACTCCTCGCCCCATCCCTGTGCATTCCCGATGCGAGCGAGGAGAAGGTCCCATGAGCCCCCTGAGCGAGATCCAGCACGACCACCGCAGGCTCGGCCGCGAGCTCGAACTGTTCGACACCGACCCGCTGATCGGGGCCGGGCTGCCGTACTGGCTGCCGGCCGGCGCGGTGGTGCGGCACGAGGTCGAGGAGTACATCCGGTCGGTCGAGCGGCGGGCGGGGTATCAGCATGTGTACTCGCCGGTGCTCGGCAAACGCGAGTTGTATGAGATCTCCGGCCACTGGTCGCACTACAGCGAGGACATGTTCCCGCCGATGGACTTGGGTGCCGAACAAGTCGTGCTGCGGCCGAGTCTGTGCCCGACCCATGCGCTGATCTACCGCTCCCGCGCCCACAGCTACCGCGAGTTGCCGCTGCGGATGGCCGAGATCGGCGGGATGTACCGCTCGGAGATGTCGGGGGCGCTCGGCGGGCTGACCCGGGTGCGGGCCATCACCTTGAACGACGCGCACATCTTCTGCACCTTGGAGCAGGTCGCGGACGAGGCGCAGTCCGCCTTGAAACTCATCCGGGACGCTTACGAGGCGCTGGGGATCGAGGCGGCGCGGATCCGGCTGTCGCTGCCGGGGCCGGGCGGCAAGTACGTCGACAAGCCGGAGATGTGGGCGCGGGCGACTCGGATGCTGCGCGAGGTGCTGGACGCTTCGGGGCTGGCGTACGAGGAGGCCGAGGGCGAGGCGGCGTTCTACGGGCCGAAGATCGACGTGCAGATCGCCGACCCGGCGGGACGCGAGGCGACCTTGTCGACCGTGCAGATCGACTTCCACCAGCCGGAGCAGTTCGGACTGGAGTACATCGGCGCCGACGGGGCCAGGCACCGGCCGGTGATGGTGCACCGGAGCATCGTCGGAAGCATGGAGCGGGTGATGGCGCACCTGATCGAACAGCACGGCGGCGCCTTCCCGCCCTGGCTGGCCCCGCTGCAGGTGGCGGTGCTGCCCATCGGGGTGGCGGAGGCGGACGCGGCGCGGGAGTTCTCCGAGCTGTGCCTAGAGCTCGGACTGCGCGCGGAGGTGCTGGACGCGGAGCGCGGGACCCTCGGCGCACGGATCCGGGAGGCGCGGCTGGCGCCGTACCAGGCGGTGATCGGAAGCCGGGAGGCCGCCGCGGGGGCGGTGGCGCTGCGGCTGCGCGACGGGCGGAAGGTGGAGGCGATGTCGGTGGCCGAGGCGGGGAAGCGGATCGGCGAGCGGGTGGCGGCTCGCGGGAGTGGGCTCTGGGACGAGTGAGGGTTGGCGGCTGGCGGGGCGGCTGGCTGCCGGTGGTCCGTGCTCAGGACACCTGAGAGCGGCCGCCGCTTGTCCGCTCAGGACGCCTGAGCAGCGGGTGCCGGTGATCCGGCCGAGGGCTCTTCGCCGTCCTCAAGCGTCTCCGCCGCGATCAACACCTGCTCCGGCAGCACGATCACCAGCGACTCCGGATCCGCCCCCGCCGCCACCAGCGCCGCCTCGCGCCAGATGTCGGCTGCGGGCAGGACCTGGTGCGTGGTCAGCGTCAGCGCGCTGCCGTCCCAGCCGAGGTAGCGGGCGCCGTCCACCCAGGGCAGCGCCGCCTCCTCGCCGAGGACGACCAGGTAGTCGGGGTCGGCGACGGTGCGCAGCGGCGCGCCGTCGGCGAGCAGGGCGTGCGTCAGCTCGGCGAGGGCTGTGGCGACCGGGCCTATGCCCAGGACGGCCACGGCCGGCAGCGCTGGTTCGCGGCGCTGCCAGGACTCGACCGTTTGGTGCTCGGCCACGTGCTGGTGCCCGGCTGCCTGCCGGACTTCGCAGATCGTCATCGCCCCGCCCCCGTCGCCCAGATGTTCACCGCAAAAGGATACGCAGCGCGGCGGCGTCCAGGGCGTGTCCGACCGCCATGCGAGCATGGTCACATGCTGCTGCGCATCGAGGGGCGCGACCTGCCGGGCTTGCCGGGCGTCCTGGTCGCCGTCCAGGCCAGGGACAAGCCGGCTGAATTGCTCGACCCGGTGCGCGGCGACGCCGCCTCGGCGACCTGGGAGCTGAGCGTCGAGCCCTTCACGAACAAGCGCGGCGAGCGCACGCTGCGCGGCCGCCACGTCCAGGACGGCATCGGCGGCCGGTTCGTCTACCTGTCGTGGAACCGGATCGGCGACGACGGCGCCTCAACGATGTTCTGCCGCTCGAAGCTCATGCTCTCCGGCATCCCGCAGGACGTGTACGACGCCGCTCTCGCCTCCGGCACACTGCGAGCCCGCCTGGGCCTGACGAACGCCAAAGGCGGTCCGGTCGTGGCCCGTATCCTGCCGCCGGCAGTGGAGTGGAGCGCAGTCCCTGCGGCACGCGGCCGAGTATTAGACTCCTGACACGTTGTTGCCGCACGGCGGACTGGGAGTGGGTTGTGACGGACGAGCCGGTCGAGCCGATATCACCACCCCGACCTGGTGCGAAGCCCGGATCGGGGCACGCCGCGGGCTTGACGATGACCGGCGGCGCGCCGACCGGCAACCCGTTCCTGACCCCGGCTCGGTCGATCCCACCGGAGGTCCGAGCCATCCCCGCGCGCACGCCCGGCTTCGCGCCGCGTCAGCGAAGCTCAAGCGGAGAGCACGCGGCGTTGAGGCCGGCGGTGGGTTTCGAGCCGCCGCAACAGGCGCCCCCGCTCCACGCACCGACGCCACCCCAGCAAACGCCGCCCCCACAACAGCCACCGCAACAGCCACCGCCGGCCTATCAGGAACCGCCAGTCCATGAACTGCACTGGACATCGTTCGAGCCCGACGAACCAGCGCCGGCACCAGAGTTCAGCCGCCGCCGCAACAACCTCGTCATTGGCGCCAGCGCCGCGGCAGCCGTAGCCGTCGCGATCGGCGCGATATCCCTGACCTCCAAGTCCGCACCCTCGACCTCCGCCTCCGCGAACGAGAAGTTCAGCGCAGCCTTCGGTCCAGGCGCCGGCGACCCCACCCAGGGCCCGCACAACAACGGCCAGCCTCTCGACGGCACCACATCAGCACCCGTTGATCAGGCCCCGAACACCACGGTGACGAGCCCGGCCAACCCGCCCGTGGCCCTCACCCCACCCCCGGCGCAGCCGATCCAGAACTCCACCCCGGCGAAGCCTCCGCCCAAGCCCACCGCGGTCTGCACCGGCTGGCACACCACCCACACCCCGGCCAAAGACGGCAGTGGCACCGCCACCGGCACCTCCACCCTGCGCACGGGCCCCTACGCGACCTGCGCCACCGTCGGCGCCACCTTCAGCAGCGGCCAGCACATGTACATCTGGTGCCACGCCGCCAACGTCTACGGCGCCACCTGGGTCTACGGCCGCATGGACAGCACCAGCGCACCGGGCTGGCAGGCCGTCACCGCGCTGAAGGCCGGCGCCAAACTCGGCCCGGTGTGCTGAAGGCCGAACGCTGCCGCCAGCCGCCCGCATGGCGTGTGCGCAGAACCCCACCGACCGGCGGCCGGCCGCGCCGGCGAACCACCGGCCGGCCGGCCGCCAGGGGCCGACGCCGGCGGCCGCGCGAACCTGCGCCCCGTCGGCATCGGCGCCGCCAGGTAGTACGTTGCAGGACACCCGGCGGCAGTCCATCTTCTTCGAATATACGCTCGAAGCAGGCCACTTCGACGGAGCCATGCCGTCATATTGCGTACTGTTCAACTACGGTTCGTGATCGTCCATTCGGGGCACCGCCGTCTCGAGCGCCTGTTTCAGTCCGGGAAACCGGGTCAAGACGCCCTATATGTATGACTGGGACGAAGTTCTGCGCGACGCCGAACGCCAGCCCGGAGCCGGACCCGGCGGCGAGGACCGGCTGATCGTCAACATGGGCCCGCAGCACCCCTCGACGCACGGCGTGCTGCGGCTGATCCTCGAGATCGAGGGCGAGAGCGTCGTCGAGGCGCGCTGCGGGATCGGCTACCTGCACACCGGCATCGAGAAGAACGTCGAGTACCGGAACTGGACCCAGGCCGTGACCTTCCTGACCCGCGCCGACTATCTGATGCCGCTGTTCAACGAGACCGTCTACTGCCGCGCGGTCGAGGCGCTGCTCGACGTCGAGGACCAGGTCCCGCCGCGCGCGAACGTCATCAGGGTCCTGCTGATGGAGCTGAACCGCATCTCCTCGCATCTGGTGGCCCTGGCCACCGGCGGCATGGAACTCGGCGCGATGACCGTCATGACCAACGGCTTCCGCGACCGCGAGCCCATCCTGGACATCCTGGAGGCCGTCACCGGCAACCGGATGAACCACGCCTACGTGCGCCCCGGCGGCCTCGCGCAGGACCTGCCGCCCGGCATCGTCGAGGACATCAGGACCGTGATAGCCGAGTTCCCGAAGCGGATCCGGGACTACGAGCGCCTGCTGAACGCCAACCCGGTGTTCCTGGAGCGCACCAAAGGCGTCGGATACCTGGACCTGGCCGGCTGCATGGCCCTGGGCGTCACCGGCCCCGTCCTGCGCGCCGCCGGGCTCCCGCACGACCTGCGCAAGTCGGACCCGTATCTGGGCTATGACACGTACGACTTCGAGGTGCCGACCGAGACCGGCTGCGACGCGTACAGCCGATATCTGGTCCGGCTCCACGAGATGGCCGAATCGCTGCGCATCGTCGAGCAGGCCCTGGACCGGCTCGAGCCCGGCCCGGTCATGCTCGCCGACCCGAAGATCGCCTGGCCGGCCCGCCTGGCCCTCGGCGGCGACGGCCTGGGCAACTCCGAGGAGTGGGTCCGGCACATCATGGCGCAGTCGATGGAGGCGCTGATCCACCACTTCAAGCTGGTGACCGAGGGCTTCACGGTCCCCGCCGGGCAGGTGTACTCCTTCCTGGAGTCCCCGCGCGGCGAACTCGGGGCGCACGTCGTCAGCGACGGCGGCACCCGGCCGTTCCGCGTGCACCTGAGGGACCCCTCGTTCACGCACCTGCAGTCGGTGTCGGCGATGGCCGAGGGCGGGATGCTCGCCGACGTCGTGGCCGTGGTGGCCTCGGTCGATCCGGTGCTCGGCGGCGCGGACCGCTGAGGATCGGTGGGCATCGGCGCGGATCGGCAAGGATCGGCGCGGATCAGCGCGGTCTGCTGCGGTCTGCTGAGGATCATTGCGCAGAGGTATTGACTGCGCACGTCCCGTGACTAGGTTCGAGTCAACCGAACTCTGCGAAAGGGGACATCCGTGAACCAGAAGCAGAAACTGAGGCGACGGCACGGCAGAATCCGCCGCCACCGGACCATCGCGCACATCCGTCAACACCACCTGCACGGCAGGCACCTCGGCTAGCCGCGGCCCCGGCGGTCGTCGCAGCCGTCGTCGCACATCATCTTTACACAAACACTTGTCGCGTAAAGCATCGTCGGCCACACTGTCGGACATGGAGCACTTCGACGTGGTCGTGGTCGGCGCGGGCCTGTCCGGGATCGGGGCCGGGTACCGGCTGCAGACCGAATGCCCGGAGCGCAGTTACGTGATCCTGGAGGCCCGCGACGCGATCGGCGGGACCTGGGACCTGTTCCGGTATCCCGGCGTGCGGTCGGACTCCGACATGTTCACGCTGGGATACCCGTTCCGGCCCTGGCGCGGCGCGGAGTCGCTGGCCGACGGCGCGCTCGTGCTGGACTACGTCCGCGACACCGCCAAGCGCTACCGGATCGAGGAGAAGATCCGGTTCCGGACCAAGGTCGTGGCCGCCGACTGGTCGAGCGAGCAGGCGCGCTGGACCGTCACCGTCGAGCAGACAGGCGAGGCCGGCGAGGTCGAGCGCCGCACGCTGACCTGCGACTTCCTCTACTCCTGCGCCGGCTACTACGACTACGACAGCGGTTACACCCCGGAGTTCCCCGGTATCGAGGACTACCGCGGCACCGTCGTGCACCCGCAGTTCTGGCCCGAGGACCTGGACTACGCCGGCAAGCGCATCGTCGTCATCGGCAGCGGCGCCACGGCCGTCACGCTGGTGCCCGCGCTGGCCGCCGAGGCCGGCCACGTCACCATGCTCCAGCGCTCGCCGACCTGGATCAGCCCGCTGCCGGGCCGGGACAAGCTGGCCGACCAGTTGCGCGCCGTGCTGCCGCCGAAGGTCGCGCACCGCATCATCCGGGCCAAGAACATCGCGTTCACCGTCGGCGTCTACCAGTTCTGCCGCCGCCGCCCCGAGGCCGCGCGCAAGCTGTTCGCCAAGCTCACCACCCGCGCCCTGAAGGACGAGGCGCTGGTGCGCGAGCACTTCACGCCGACCTACAACCCGTGGGAGCAGCGGGTGTGCGCGGCGCGGGACGCGGACTTCTTCCGCGCGCTGCGGGCCGGGACGGCCGAGGTGGTCACCGACCACATCGAGGAGTTCGTGCCCGAGGGCATCAAGCTGGCCTCCGGCAAGGTGCTGGAGGCGGACATCGTCATCACGGCGACCGGGCTGCGGCTGCTGGCCTTCGGCGGGATCGAGCCGCGCGTCGACGGCGTCGAGGTGAAGCTGGCCGAGCAGTTCGTGTGGCGCGGGGCGATGGTCACCGGCATGCCGAACTTCGCGGTGTGCATCGGCTATACCAACGCTTCCTGGACGCTGCGCGGGGACCTCACCTCGCGGCTGGTGTGCAAGGTGCTGAACCACATGAAGGTCCGGGGGTACTCCTCGGTCGTGCCGGTGCCGGACGGCTCGTTGCGCGAGCGGCCGTTGCTGGACCTGACGTCGGGCTACATCCAGCGGTCGATCCAGGACTTCCCGCGCGCCGGGCACCGCAGCCCCTGGCGGGTGCGGCAGAACTACATCCTGGACGCGGCGACGACCATGCGCACCGATCTGGACAGGACACTGCGTCCCACGCGGCGGGAGAAGGCCGGGACGGCCCAGAAGACGGAGGCGGGTTCGTGACGACAGGGCTGAGCGCGACGCCGAAGCTCGCGCCGTTCCGTTTCCACGGCGCGGTCGCGGTGGTGACCGGCGCGGCCGGCGGCATGGGGGAGCAGCTCGCCTACGGCCTGGCGCTGCGCGGTGCGCACCTGGTGCTGGTGGACCGCGACGCCGAGCGGCTGGCGGCGGTCGCCGCCACCGTGACCCGGCGGCGCCCCGAGGCGAAGGTGCGTACGTTCGTCGCCGACCTGTCCGACGCGGCCGCCGTCAGCAAGCTCGCCGCCGACATCCTCGACGTCGAGCCGGTACTGAACCTGCTCGTCAACAACGCCGGCGTCGCGCTGGCCGGCACCTTCGAGCAGACCTCCGCCGAGGAGTTCGACTGGGTGATGGCGGTCAACTTCGCCGCGCCGGTGGCCCTGACCCGCGCGCTGCTGCCCCGGCTCCGGGAGTCCGACGGCAGCCACGTGGTGAACACCTCCAGCCTGTTCGGCCTCATCGCCCCTCCCGGGCAGAGCGCCTACTCGGCCAGCAAGTTCGCCCTGCGCGGCTTCACCGAGGCACTGCGGCACGAGCTGGCCGGCGAGGTCGGCGTGACGTGCGTGCACCCCGGCGGCATCAAGACGCGCATCGCTCTGGACGCCCGCATCGCGGCCGGCGCCGATCAGGAGCAGAGCGTGAAGGCCATGCGCGCCTTCACCAAGATCCTGACGTACCCCGCCGACCGGGCCGCCGCCCGGATCATCGAGGGCGTGCGGCGCCGGCGCGGCCGGGTGCTGATCGCGCTGTCGGCGCGGGTGCCGGATGTGCTGGCCCGGCTGTTCCCGGCGACGTACTGGGAGCTGTTCGTGCGGCTGAACCCCCGCGCCGGAACGCGGCGGTGAGGGCGGGAATATTCGTGCTCAGCGATCCGAGCGTGCGTCGATCAGGCAGATGAAGGCCAGCGCGACGGTGACCACCGCGGCGATGAGGATGACCAGGCCCATGGGGAACATGTGCGACTCCTCGGCTCGTAAGGGTTACTTGCAGCTTCGATCCGCCGGGCCGGATCGTCCAGGGGTGGACACGGGGCGATCTGAGTCAGAGGGCGGATCCGCCGTGTCAGAGGCCTGAAACGGCGCCGGAGCGGCTCTGCCTGGCACTCTGGCAATGTATCAAGGGCTGAATACGTAGCCGGTGAGGTATACCCCCGGATCGCGGCGCGTGTCGCGGACCCCTACCGTGACCTGCATGATGCGCGTGCTCTCCACCCCGGCACACCTGCTCTACGCGATCTTCTTCCCGGTGCTGATGCCGTTCCGGCTCGGCTGGAACTGGATGCGCGTGCGCGGTGAGCGGCGCGGGGTGGTGTGGTCCCGGGACCGGCTGCACAGCGCCGTGCACGAGGGCGCGCTGGTGGTGTGGCCGCCGGTGGCGGCGGCCGGGGCGTGGGGGCTGTACTGGGCTTCGGGGTGGGGCCCGGGCGGCGTCGGCGGGGACCTGCGTGGTGCCGTGCTCGGGTGGCTGGCCGCGGGTCTGGTCGTGCTGGCGGTGCACGGGGCGCGGCACGGGGAGGTGCCCGAGAGCGACCTGGTGCCGGTCATGCCCCTGCATCCGCTGCGCCACCTGGCCGCCTACGCCGCCCTGTTCAGCCTGTATCTCGTCGTGGGCCTGACGCTGGTGCTGCTGCCCGTGGCGCTCGTCCTCAGCATCTGATCGGCCGCTGATCTATCCTCGACCCATGCGCGCGGCCATCCTCGTCGAGGGAGTGAGCGACCAGGCCGCGCTGTACGCACTGGCCCTGCGCCGGGGCCGCGACCTGGACGCCGAGGGCGTCGAGGTGGTCGCGATGGACGGCGCCACGAACGCCGCGCGGTATCTGCGGGAGTACGGCCCCGAAGGCCGCGACGTGCGGCTGGCCGGGCTGTTCGACGAGGCCGAGGAGCGTTTCTTCCGGCTGGGGCTGGCGCGCGCCGGGTTCGAGCCCGGGCCGAAGACCGAGGATCTGGAGGAGTTCGGGTTCTTCGTGTGCCGCGCCGATCTGGAGGACGAGCTCATCCGCGCGGTCGGCGCCGACGAGGTGCTGCGGCTGGTGGCCGCCGAGGGGGAGGAGCGGTCCTTCCGCACGCTCCAGCGCCAGCCGGCGATGCGGGACAAGAGCCTGGTGCACCAGCTGCGGCGGATGATGGGCGGCCGCACCGGCGGCAAGGAGCGGTGGGCGCGGCTGCTGGTCGAGCGCGTGCCTTTGGAGCGGGTGCCGTATCCGCTCGACGCGGTGCTGGCGCGGGTGTAGAGCCTGATGCCCCGCAGCGGGGTCAGCGTGCGGGGCATCAGGGATCTCACTCAGGCGAGGTCAGCCGGCCGGAGCCGGAGCGGCCTGGCAGAGGCTCCGGGACCTCAGCAGGGCCCGTTGTCCACCCACACGCCCGCCGCGCCGCCGGGGACGTCGGCCTCGGTCCACCACTTCGCCGTCCACTTGTGGCCGTTGTACGACACCACAGCGCCGCCGTTGTACGCGGTCTGCGAGTTCCACGGCGCCGCGGTGCACGTCCCGCCGCCGGTCGACGAGGTCGACGTCGTCGGAGGTGTCGTGGTCGGAGGCGTGGTGGTCGGCGTGGTGCTCGTGGTCGGCGGCGGCGGGGGCGGGGTCGAGGCGCCCGCGAACTGCGCGGTGTACTTCGTGAAGTCCCAGTCGTTCTGCGGGACCGACGAGCAGCTGCCCGACAGCGTGCCGTTGTTGTCCGGCGGGCTGCACTGCCGGTCGCGGTTCACCGACCAGTACGTGTAGCGCGCCAGGCCGTGGCTGGTCGCGTAGTTCAGCACCGTCTGGAAGTCCGACTGGTAGAAGAACTCCGCGGCGTCGGTGCGGCCGTTCATCATCGACACGCCCTCGTGCTGGTAGGCGGTCGTGGAGTCCCAGCCCATGTGCGACTGGAGCAGGCCGTGGAACGCCTCCAGCGCCGAGACCTGCGAGGCGGCGCCGCTGAAGCCGCCGTCGAAGGGCATGATGGAGAAGTTGTTCGGCGTGAACCCGATCGAGTGCGCCTGGTCCAGCAGCTGGGTGCCGAACCAGCCGGTGCCGGCGCTCGTGCCGGGCATCGTCACCGAGACGTACAGGCCCGGGTTGTTCCGCTGCAGCGTCTGGGCGGCGCCGAGCTCGTTGGCGATGGCCGCGGTGTTCTCGTACTCCGGCTCTTCGAGGTCGAAGTCGATCGCGTGCAGCGAGTAGGTGGTGACGACCTGCTGGTAGGCCGCCGCGGTGGCCGCGACGCTGCCGCAGGTCTGGCCGAGCTTGGTGCCGCCGTAGCCGCCGACCGAGACCGAGACGTCGCCGCCCTTGCCGCGGATGGTGTTGATGACGGCCGGGATCGTGGTGTCCGAGCCGATCGGGCTGGTGCCGCCCCAGGTCGCCGAGCAGCCGCCGCCGTTGGGCGCCAGGATGAACGCCAGCTGGAAGGCCTTCTGTCCGGTCGCGTCCATGACGGTGGAGATGTTCGGCGGGGAGTTGTCCTCGGGCATCAGATACGGCGCCGAGGCGTACCAGGTGTTGCTGAGCGCGGCCGCGCTGGGCGCGGCGTGGCCGGTCGTGGCCAGCGCCATGGTGGTGCCGGCGGCGATGGCCAGGGCCGCTGTGGGCAAGGCTATGCGCCGCTTCAAACTCGCGGTTGCCATGGGGTCTCCGAACAAGTGGCGGGGAGGGAGGGAAGAGCAGACTCCGGAGTCGCGAATCATGATTGGACTAGACCAGCTCCCCGTCAAGGGTTGCGGGTAAAGGCCCGGCAAATAAGGGTCAAGCGCCGGTGATCGCTCGGTTGACCTGCGAGAAAAGATCAGTGGTTTAGACCCTTGACATGGCTCAGTGGTCTAATCCAGTTTGGGTGTCAGGGCGATTACATCGCCCCCGCTGTCACCTTCGGCGCCCCCACACGGAAAGGTACGACCCTCCCATGACAACTCCAGCCCCGGGCCGCCGCCGCATGGCGGTCCGGTCCGGCGCTCTGCTCGTCGCGGCGATAGCCGCGACCGCGACGGCGCTGGCCCACGGCGCCTGGGCCGGCTCGGCCACCCCGGCCGCGGCCGGCAGCAGCGTCTTCTCGGTCGCCCCGTACGTCGACATGTCCAACGGCCAGGAGCCGGTCCTGGACACCGCGATCACCGGGCACGGCCTGAAGGCCTACACCGCGGCCTTCGTCATCGGCACCGGCTGCAACCAGGAGTGGGGCGACACGCTGCCGGTCGGCAACGACTCCTACACCGACCCCGAGATCGCCCGCGCCAAGTCCGAGGGCGCCTCGGTCATCATCTCCTCCGGCGGCGCCGCCGGCGAGCCGCTGGCCTGGACCTGCACCAACCAGTCCGCCATCCAGGCCGGCTACCAGGCGATCATCAGCGACTACGGCGTCAAGCAGCTCGACTTCGACGTCGAGGGCGCGGCCGTGGCCGACCAGACCTCGGCGACCCGCCACTTCACGGCGATGAAGGCGCTGCAGGCGGCCAACCCGGGCCTGCAGTTCTCGATGACGCTCCCGGTGCTGCCCTCGGGCCTGACCCAGGACGGCGTCAACATTCTGACCAGCGCCAAGAACGTCGGCGTGAAGATCAACGTGGTCAACATCATGACCATGGACTACTACCAGGGCAGCCAGGACATGGGCGCGGCGGCGGTCAAGGCCGCGCAGAGCACCCTGGCGCAGATGAAGTCCGTCGACTCCAGCTACACCTACGCCAACCTCGGCATCACGCCGATGATCGGCGTGAACGACGACGGCTCGGTGTTCACCACCGCCAACGCCGCCACCGTGGAGCAGTTCGCCTCCTCCAACGGCGTCGGACGGCTCGCGTACTGGTCTGTGGACCGCGACCAGCCCTGCCCCGGCGGGACCGGCGGCGGCGCATCGTCTACCTGCTCAGGGGTCGGCGACGCGAAGCTGGCGTTCGCGGACAAGTTCGTGCCCTACACCGGCAGCGGCGGGGGCACCGGCGGCACGACCGGCGGGACCACGGGCGGCACGACCGGCGGCACCACCGGTGGCACGACGGGCGGCACCACCGGCGGCACAACCGGCGGCGGGACCTGCTCGGCGGCGCCGTGGAGCTCGACGACGTCCTACGTCCCGAACGACGTGGTGTCGTACAACGGCCACAAGTGGACGTCGCTGTACTGGTCGACCGGCGTGACGCCGGGTTCGGCGATCGCGTGGAACATCTGGAAGGACGACGGCGCCTGCTGACCTGAGCGTCGCGCTTCCTTGCGACGACCGCCGCCGTCCGGTGTGGGTGACACCGGGCGGCGGCGGTTTCAGCGTGCGTTCTTGCGCGTGGCCGGGCCGCTCAGCGCACGTTTTTCGCGCATGGCCCGGCCGCGCATGGTCAGACCTCTGTCGCCGCCGTTCTCCGCTGCCGACGGTCCCACCACACGGCGATCGCCGCCACTGCGACGGCCGCCGCCGCCACCCCGTGCACCGTCCCGATCGACCACGACAAGCCGGCCGCCGCACCGCCCCACGCGCCGATCGTGTACGCCAGCCAGACCACCGTCAGCAGTGCGATGCCCTTGCGGGCCTGGCGTCCCGGCTCCTCGGCGAACCCCGAGATCAGCGCCACCAGCGTGCCGGTGAGCGTGGTGGTCGTCACGCCGCGCATCGCGACGCCGGCCGCATACGTGCTCTGCACCCCCATCGCGGCGGCGGCCATCCCGAGCCGCAGCTCGCGCGGCGCCGAGGCCGGCACGATCACCGAGGCGAGCATCAGGGCCTCGATCGCGAGCAGGATCCACGGCACCTCGGTGTCGCTGGTGCGGCGCGCGCGGCGCAGCGGCAGCACCGCCATCGCGACGCCGACGCAGAAGCCGCACAGCGAGGAGAACGGCCCGAAGGCGTCCGGCTGCGCGACGACGCCCGAGTGGTGCACCCCCGGCACCCACCGCTCGGCCACCTGCACCGCGAGGAACACCGCGTTGCCGGTCTGGTTCGCGACGAACACCGACCCGGAGCGGACGTAGGCGACCGAGTCCACCCAGCCGGCGACCGCCGTGAGCAGCACCATCAATCCCGCGGTGCCGTGCACCTTCCGCGTTCGCGCCACGGGTATCAGGATGGCGCTACCCGGGGTGCCGATGGGGCAGGCGCGCCACAGCTGATCGCCGGTTCCAAAACGCCGCGGTGACCTGACAGAATGACCGGCCATGCAGGGCGATCTGACGGGGCTGGTGCTCGATGGCCGCTATCTTCTCCAAGAGCGGCTCGGCGCCGGCGGCATGGGCGAGGTGTGGCGGTGTCGGGATCAGCGGATCGGGCGCGACGTCGCGGTGAAGCTGTTGCTCGATCTGCGGATGAGCGACGAGGCGGTGGCCCGGTTCGAGCGTGAGGCGCGGGTGGCCGGGGGGCTGTCGAGCCCGCTGATCGTCACGCTGCACGACTACGGCCACGGCGACCTGAACGGGCGCGACGTCCCTTATCTGGTGATGGAGCTGCTGCAGGGGCGCACGCTCGCGGCCATCCGCAACGACGAGCGCAACTCCCGCAGTGTGCTGACATGGGGCGCGCAGGTGTGCGCGGCCCTGGAGGTCGCGCACCGGGCCGGGGTGGTGCACCGCGACATCAAGCCGAGCAACGTGATGGTGACCGACGACGGCGGGCTGAAGGTGCTCGACTTCGGCATCGCGCGCGTCGTGGAGGAGAGCGCGACGCACGGCGGGCTGACCGCCGAGGGCACCGTCATGGGCACCGCGGAGTTCATGTCGCCGGAGCAGGCCGCCGGTAAGCCCGCGGACGCGCGCAGCGACCTGTACTCCTTCGGGTGCCTGCTGTACTTCCTGGTCACGGCGCGGCCGCCGTTCGTCACCGAGTCGTTCCTCGGCACAGTGCAGTTGCAGCTGAACGGCACGCCCGAGCCGCCGAGCCGCCACCGGCCCGGGCTTCCGCCGGAGCTGGACCAGCTGGTGCTGGCGCTGCTGGCGAAGGATCCGGCGGCGCGGCCGCCCGGGGCGCAGGTGGTGCGCGAGGCGCTGGAGGGGATGCTGCCGCCGCCGAAGAAGGAGGCGGCCGTGGCCGGTTCGGCTGCCGCGGCGGCCGGACTCGCGGCGACGATGGTGGATCAGGGTTCGGGTACCGGTACGGCGGATCAGGCTGCTGTTTCGGCTGCGCCGACCACGGTTCCGGCATCGGCTCCGTCGCCTACCGTGCCTCAGGCTCCCGGCCAGACTCCGTCGCCTGTCGCGCCTCCGGTTCCGGTATCGGCGCCGGCGGCGCAGTCGTCGGGCCCGTCGTCGGTGCCGTCGCCGTCGCCGTCGCCGTCGACGCCTCAGCCGCCGGTCGCGGTTCCGGCGCAGTCTTCGCCGCCGATGGCGGCGCCGCATATTCCGATGGCGAACCCGACCCATCCGCCGACCGTGGTCGGCACCGGCGACTCGACCCGCGTCGTCCCCGAGGAGTTCGGCGGCCGGGGCGGCTCGGCGTCTGACACGCAGACCTCTGAGAAGCCTGTCCCGCGCATATCGCGCCGCAGGCTCCTGATCGGCGTCGGCGGACTGGCCGGCGTCGCGGTCGCCGGCGGGGGCGCGTACGCGGCGATCGGCGGCGGCAAGAGCTCGGGCTCGGGCACCCCGGCCGCCAAGACCTCCAGCACGGCCGACGCCGCGGTGGCGAGCGGCCCGGGCGGCGGCGCCACGTCGGCACCGTCGAGCTCTGGTTCGTCCACCGCGTCCGACACCACCGCCCCGACCACATCGGCCTCCTCCGAGGCCGCGCCGGCCGCCGGCGGGCAGGGCGCGCTCACGCCGTCCGGCACCCCGGTGGGCTCGCTGGACATCGCCGGGCAGCCGACGATCGCCATCCAGTGGATCGCCAACGGTGCGGCGCTGGTCGTGGCCGACGACGCCAACGGCGTCCAGATCGTCGACACGTCCAACCCCGCCGGCCCGCACAAGGCCTCCAGCATCCCGGTGCCGCTGTCCGACGGGAACCTGCAGGCGCTGCTGCACATGGACTACAACGCCCAGCGCAACCTGCTGGTACTCGGCGGCGCGGGCGGCCTGTCGCTGGTGGACGTGCACGACCCGAAGAACCCGGTGCCGCAGGCGAGCATGCCGAACGTCAACGGCAAGAAGGTCAACGACGTCGCCTTCAGCCACGACGGCACGAAGGTCGTGGTCGCCACCGACGACAGCAGCGGCAGCTGCCTGCTGGACGTGAGCGACCCCAAGACCAACCCCGGCCAGCTCAGCCCCCTGACCCCGGGCGACGACTCGACGCTGGACTTCGCGCTGTTCACCCACGGCGACAAGTACATCGCCAGCACGAACACCGGCGGCACGAGCAGCTCCCCGGGCTTCCAGCTCTGGGACGCCTCCGACCCGCACAACGTGCAGCCGGTGACCTCCGCCGCCTGGTGGAACAACGCCGACGGCACGACCACGAAGCTCGCCTCAGCCCTCTACGCCGCCGAGTCAGGACCCTGGCACATGCTGGCCGTCGGCGTGGTCAGCGCCGACTCCAACAGCCAGGACCTGCAGTTCCTCGACTTCACCCAGGCGACGAAGCCGGCGAAGGTCTGGTACCTGCCCACCACCTCGGGCGCCCTGGCCTTCCACCCGACGCGCCCGGTGATCGCCGTCGGCGACACCCGCACCGGCGCCGCCACGGTCTGGGACATGACCCACGCCAGCCAGCCGCAGCAGGTGGCACGCCTCGCGGCGGACCCCGGCACCGTTGAGGCCCTCGCCTTCAGCCCCGACGGCAGCCTGCTCGCGGCGGCGGTGAAGCGGGACGGGAGCACGAACGACCAGAACGCGGTCGTGTACTTCTGGAAGATGTGAGACGACGTGAGGTGACGGCGGCGGGTGCCGGACGAGTCGGTCCGGCGCCCGCCACGTCTGTTCGGCGCGCTTACTTGCCGGGCGCCGCCAGCGCGCGCTTCGCCACCTCGATCATGTGCCGCATGACCGACGCCGGGATGCCAGGGTTCTGAGCGGCGCTTCGTGCTGTGCGCTCGTCGAGCAGCAGCCTGACGAGGGGCGCGGGGGAGATGCGCGGGTCGGCAGCAGCCGCGTTGCGCACTTGCGGATCGGGATCGTCCGCGAACTGATCGACCAACTCGGGAGTCGAGGCCTTGTCGGTCAGCGCGAGCAGACGCAGGCGCGGGTTGGGGTCGTCGGCGAGACGGACCAGGCCGTTCTTCGGGAAGTTCGGATGGTTGCGAACCCGTCCCGGGAACGAGAAGCTGCCGTGCCACCAGCTCCAGACGCTGAGGAGCACCTCGGGCGTCGCGTCGTCGCAGGACTCGCTCAAGAACAGGTGCACGACGCGGTCCTCGTCGTGGGCGAGCCGGTCCACGACATCGGGCGGCAGGTGTTGTGCCCGCGCGACGCTGCGCCGGACCAGCAGCTTGGGGGACGCGGCGAGCTGGCGCATGGCGTCGGGATCGTCGTGGAGCGCGGCGACCCACCACAGGGCCCTGGTTCGGTCGTCTGGCGAGATGTCCTCGGCGGCCTCGGCCCACCGGGCGATCTCCGCAAGGGTGGCCGGTGGAGTGGCGTCAGGGTGCGGCGGGTTGGAGATGCCGATCCCTTTGGGTGGCCATGGTTCTCGGGTCGCCACCTCTTCATGGAGCTCAGCCAGGATGGTGCGGGTCTTCTCGTCGGCCGGGTCAGCGAACAGCCGGTCCCATTGCGCGGTGCTCAGGTTCCCGCCTTCCGCAGCAAGGAACCTGACCATGCGGTCCGGGTGGCCGATGGCTGCGTCGAGGACGCCGCTCGGCACGTCCTTGCGATAGAGGAAGCCGAGCTGGAACGACTGACGTCTGCGCACGTCGAAGAGCCCGATCAGCACCTCGTCCGGCGCGCCCTTGTTGTAGCCCAGCCCGAGAACCCACCGCAGGGTCGTGTCCCCGGTCGCCGCATCAAGCGCGCGCCATATGTCGTCCACCGGGCTCCTACCAGCCCCGCTCGCGCCACGCCTCCAGCTGCGGACGCTCCGCGCCAAGCGTCGTGTCCTTCCCGTGCCCGGGGTAGACCCACGTCTCGTCCGGCAGGCGGTCGAAGATCTTCGTCACCACGCCCTCGTACAGCGACGTGAATGCCCCGTCGTCGCCGAAGGTGCCGCCGACGCCGCCGGGGAAGAGGCAGTCGCCGGTGAACAGGTGCGGGATGCCGCCGCCGGCCGGGTCGCGGTAGAGCAGGGCGATGCTGCCGGGGGTGTGGCCGACCAGGTGGATGGCGGTGAGTTCGATGTCGTCGATGCGCAGGGTGTCGCCGTCGTCGACCGGGACGGTGGTGGGGACGGGGATGCCCTCGGCGTCGGCCCGGCCCGCGTAGGTGGGGGCGGCGGTGGCGGCGACGACTTCGGCCAGGGCCTGCCAGTGGTCGCCGTGGCGGTGGGTGGTGATGACCGCTTGGAGGCCTTCGGGGGCCAGGGCCAGGAGGGTCCCGGGCTCGTTGGCGGCGTCGATGAGGACCCGCGTGCCGGTGGCCTTGCTGCGCAGGAGGTAGGCGTTGTTGTCCATGGGGCCCACCGAGACCTTGGTGATGGTCAGCTCGGGCAGGTCGCGGACGGCGGGCGGACCGCCCTGGGTGACGTCGCCGGTGTAGCCGGGGGAGCCGGTGGCATCAGGCATGGCAGAAGTCCCTTCGAGGTCTGGGATTGAGTCAGAAGGCCTCGGCGGCGAGGCGACTCGCGGCCGAGGCACGTCGCGGGCTGAGCTATAGCGAGGCTGAGGCAGTTCCCGCCTACCCCAACCCCGCCCGCTCCGCCCCCAGCGTCGAGTCGTTCCCCCGCGCCGGATACACCCACGTCTCGTCCGGCAGCGCGGCCAGCGCCCCGGCCAGCAGCTCGGCGGGCGACAGCCCGTGCGTCTCGACCCCCGCCAGGCTGTCGCCGGTGAACAGGTGCGGATGCCCCTTCGGGTCGTCGTACAGCAGAGCCACCGCGCCCGGTGCGTCCCCGGCCAGGTGCATCGCCGTCAGCAGTGAGCGCCCGACGCGGATCTCGTCGCCGTCCGCCAGCGGCACCGCCGTGGGGACGTCGATCGCGCCCGCGTCGTAGCGCCCGGCCATCGTCACCGCGCCGGTCGCCGCGGCCACCTCGGCCAGTGCGCGCCAGTGGTCGTGGTGGCTGTGCGTGGTGACCACGGCCGCCAGCTCGCCGTTGACCAGCCGGATCAGCGCAGGGGCGTCGTCGGCGGCGTCGATGAGCACCTGCTCGCCGGAGAGCCGGTCGCGCAGCAGGTAGCAGTTCGCGGCCTTCGGGCCGACCGCGATCTTCGTCACGATCAGCTGCGCCAGTTCGTGCACGTCCGGCGGGCCGCCGACGTGGACGATGCCGTGGTACGTCATCGCGCCTCAGCCCCAGGCCGGCAGCTTCGGCAGCGGTCCGCGCCCGCCCGCCGGGATCACCGCGACCAGGCCGTCGCCGGAGGCCCGGCCGAGCAGCCAGGCCAGCAGCGCCCGCTTCGGCCCGCGCACCACGACCACGCCGGTGTCCGCCGGGTCGGCCTTCACGCCGTAGACGTGGTCCTCCTCCTCGGCGTCCAGCCGCAGCGCCGGGAAGTCCGGCCGGGCTTCGAAGCGGGTCAGGGCGTCGGCGAACCACGTGTCGGTGAACGCGTCCGACCAGTGCGCCGGGGTGAAGTCCACGTTCAGGTCGACGTGGTGGATCAGCACCTCGCCGATCCGCTTGGTCGGCACCTGGTACGCCGGGATCGGGTCCGCCTCGGGGGTGCGCCGGACCGGTGCGTTCCAGTTGTCCGCGGCCTGCGCGGCGGCGTACGCCTCGGCGAAGCGGCCGGCCGAGGCCCGCAGGTCCGCCAGCTGCTCGGCGACCGGCCGGGAAGAGCCGGCCTCGATGTCGGCGTTGCGCTTGGCGTCGGATTCGTACATGGGCGTGACCTCGCCGGTCGCCGCGGTGTTGAGCATGTTGGCCAGGCCGTCGGCGTTGCGGGCGATGTGCGCCAGCACGTGTCCGCGCGTCCAGCCGTCGCACCGGGACGGCTGCCGCAGATCTTCGTCCGTCAGGTCGGCGACGGTGTCCAGCAGGTGCGCGGTCGCCTCGGTGATCTGCTCTAGATCGGCGGTGGCGTCGAAGGAGGCGGGGATGGTGGGTGATTCGGTCACGGCGGTAACTCTTCCGTACCTGCCGCCGGTGTGCCACACACATCCGGCGACCGGGCCCGTGTCGGGGCGCGGAGCGGCGGATCGGCTGCGGATCGGCGGCGGATCGGCGGAGGATCGGCGGCGGACCGTCCGGAAACCGGAAGCGGCGGATCGTCCGGAAACCAGAACTTGTCAGAGGCCCCGTCTAGCATCGGTGCGAGTCATGTCTTCAGGAAGGTTTCACTAGTGGATCGGCTGATCGTCCGCGGCGCGCGGGAGCACAACCTCAAGGACGTCTCAGTAGACCTCCCCCGGGACGCCCTGATCGTGTTCACCGGCTTGTCCGGCTCGGGCAAGTCCTCCCTGGCGTTCGACACGATCTTCGCCGAGGGCCAGCGGCGATACGTGGAGTCGCTGTCGGCGTACGCCCGCCAGTTCCTCGGGCAGATGGACAAGCCCGACGTCGACTTCATCGAGGGCCTGTCGCCCGCGGTGTCGATCGACCAGAAGTCCACCTCGAAGAACCCGCGCTCGACCGTGGGCACCATCACCGAGGTGTACGACTACCTGCGCCTGCTCTACGCGCGCGCCGGCCGCCCGCACTGCCCGGTCTGCGGCCGCCCGATCGCCCGGCAGAGCCCGCAGCAGATCGTGGACCGGGTGCTGGAGCTGGAGGAGGGCACCCGCTTCCAGGTCCTGGCCCCGGTCGTCCGCGAGCGCAAGGGCGAGTACGTCGACCTGTTCGCCGAGCTGCAGACCAAGGGCTTCAGCCGGGCCCGGGTGGACGGCGTCGTGGTCCAGCTGACCGAGGCGCCGACGCTGAAGAAGCAGGAGAAGCACACCATCGAGGTGGTCGTGGACCGCCTGTCGGTCAAGGCCAGTGCCAAGCGCCGGCTGACCGACTCGGTGGAGACCGCCCTGCAGCTCGGCGGCGGCATGATCACGCTGGAGTTCGTCGACCTCGCCGAGGACGACCCGAACCGCGAGCGCATGTACTCCGAGCACCTGTACTGCGTCTACGACGACCTGTCCTTCGAGGAGCTGGAGCCGCGCTCCTTCTCCTTCAACTCCCCCTTCGGCGCCTGCCCGACCTGCTCGGGCCTGGGCGTGAAGCTGGAAGTGGACACCGAGCTGGTCATCCCGGACCCGGACAAGACCCTCAACGACGGCGCGATCACCGTCTGGGCCGCCTCCGGCATGGGCGCGAGCTGGTTCGGGCACATGCTGGCCTCCCTGGGCCAGGAGATCGGCTTCGACATGCACACGCCCTGGGGCCGGATCCCGGCCAAGGCGCAGAAGGTGATCCTGGAGGGCTACAAGAAGAAGTACACCGTCCGGTACACCAACCGGCACGGCGCCAAGCGCGCCTGGGAGACCACCTACGAGGGCGTCAAGCCCTGGATCACCCGGCGCTACGCCGAGTCCGACAGCGACAGCGCCCGCGAGCGCCTGGCCGGCTACATGCGCGAGGTCCCCTGCGAGGCCTGCGACGGCACCCGCCTCAAGCCGGTCATCCGCGCCGTCACCCTGGGCGGGGAGCGTGCCGAGGGCGGCCGCTCGATCGACGAGATCGCCGCGCTGCCGGTCGGCGAGTGCGCGCAGTACCTGCGCGACCTGAAGCTCACCGACCGCGAGGCGCAGATCGCCGCCCGGGTGCTCAAGGAGGTCAACGAGCGCCTGCAGTTCCTGGTCGACGTCGGCCTGGACTACCTGTCCCTGGACCGCGCCAGCGCCACCCTGGCCGGCGGCGAGGCCCAGCGCATCCGGCTGGCCACGCAGATCGGCTCGGGCCTGACCGGCGTGCTGTACGTGCTCGACGAGCCCTCCATCGGCCTGCACCAGCGCGACAACCACCGCCTGATCGAGACCCTGATCCGGCTGCGGGACCTCGGCAACACCCTGATCGTGGTGGAGCACGACGAGGACACCATCGCCATCGCCGACTGGGTCGTGGACATCGGCCCCGGCGCCGGCGAGCACGGCGGGCAGGTCGTGGTCTCCGGCACCGTCGAGGAGCTGCTGGCCTCCGAGGACTCCCTGACCGGCCAGTACGTCTCCGGGCGCCGCCGCATCGAGATCCCGGCCATGCGCCGGCCGATCGACAAGAAGCGGCAGCTGGTCGTGCGCGGCGCGCGGGAGAACAACCTGCGCGACATCGACGTGGCCTTCCCGCTCGGTGTCTTCGTCGCGGTCACCGGCGTGTCCGGCTCGGGCAAGTCGACCCTGGTCAACGACATCCTGTACTCCACCCTGGCCCGCGAGCTCAACGGTGCGCGCACCGTGCCCGGCCGGCACACCCGCGTGGACGGCGTGGACCTGCTGGACAAGGTCGTGCACGTCGACCAGTCGCCGATCGGCCGCACCCCGCGCTCCAACCCGGCCACCTACACCGGCGTGTTCGACCACATCCGCAAGCTGTTCGCCAACACCACCGAGGCCAAGGTCCGCGGCTACCAGCCCGGCCGGTTCTCGTTCAACGTCAAGGGCGGCCGCTGCGAGAACTGCCAGGGCGACGGCACCATCAAGATCGAGATGAACTTCCTGCCGGACGTGTACGTGCCCTGCGAGGTCTGCCACGGCGCGCGCTACAACCGGGAGACCCTGGAGGTCCACTTCAAGGGCAAGAACATCGGCGAGGTCCTGGACATGCCGATCGAGGAGGCCGCGGAGTTCTTCGAGGCCGTCCCGGCGATCGCCCGGCACATGCAGACCCTGGTCGACGTGGGGCTGGGCTACGTGCGCCTGGGCCAGTCGGCGACCACGCTGTCCGGCGGCGAGGCGCAGCGCGTGAAGCTGGCCGCCGAGCTCAAGCGCCGGGCCACCGGACGCACGGTCTACGTGCTGGACGAGCCGACCACCGGTCTGCACTTCGAGGACATCAACAAGCTCCTGGGCGTGCTGCAGCGGCTCGTCGACGCGGGCAACTCGGTGATCGTCATCGAGCACAACCTGGACGTCATCAAGACCGCCGACTGGCTGGTCGACATGGGTCCCGAAGGCGGCCGGGGCGGCGGGATCGTGGTCGCCGAGGGCACCCCGGAGGACGTGGCGAAGGTCGCGGGCAGCCACACCGGCCGGTTCCTGGAGCCGATCCTGCACGGCGAGGCGAACGCCGCGACCGCCGCGCTGACGGCGGCCCAGGCCCGCAAGCCGCAGGTGGCGCTGGCGATCGAGGCGGCGAAGCGGAGCAACGCGCCGAAGGCTTCGGCGCCGGCCGCGAAGAAGACGGCGGCGGCCAAGACGGCGGTGGCCAAGGTCCCGGCGGCGAAGACGACCGCCGCCAAGACAACGGCGGCCAAGACAACGGCGGCCAAGACGACCGCGGCCAAGGCTCCGGCGGCCAAGAAGGCGCCCGCCAAGAAGGCCGCGGCGAAGAAATAGCGCGGTAGTGCTTCCGGGCCCGTGCCGATCGTCCGTGATCGGTACGGGCCCGCCGCAGGTCACCCCCTCAAAGAATTTTCACAGACGGGCATGATGGACTACTGCGCATGTCTGAAGATATTGAGGTCGAGGAGTCGGGTCCGGACCGCCGGTCCATCATGAAGGCCGCCGCTCTGGTCGTCGTGCCGGTGGCCGGGGTGGGCGCGGTCGCGGCGTGCAGCAGCAGCAACTCGTCCAGCTCGTCGTCGAACGGCTCGTCCGGGTCGGCGGGATCCAGCGGCGGCAACGGCGGCAGCGGCAACGGCTCGGTCTCGGTGCCCTCGTCCTCCGTTCCGGTCGGCGGCGGGTACGTCGACAAGAACAACCTCGTCGTGGTGACGCAGCCCCAGGCCGGCGTGTACAAGGCGTTCACCGCGGTGTGCCCGCACCAGGGCTGCACGGTCGCCAACGTCTCGAACAACCAGATCCAGTGCCCCTGCCACGGCTCGATCTTCAGCGCCAAGGACGGCACGGTCATCAACGGCCCGGCGACCACCGCCCTGTCGCCGATGACCGCCACGGTGAGCGGTGCGAACGTGACCGTCACCGCCACCTCGAAGTAGCTTCTGGTATGCGTCGGCTCGTAGGGGCCGGCGCACATCACTTTTTCTCTGCCGCGCCTACTGGAGAAACGTCCCGGCAATCGCCCCGATCGGACGACGTGGCGCCGCCTTCAGCGGCGCCACGGCTCAACCGATATCCCTAGTGATCGTGATCGCCGACGACCACACCAGGGAGAACATCACAATGAGCATCCGCAGGTTCCGCAGAGCCCTCGCCATCGCCGCGACGCTGATCGGGGTGGCGTTGCTGGGCGCGGGGCCGGTCTCGGCCAGCGGCGCGCCGTCCGCACCCGCACCGGCCCCGGCGCCCCCCGCCCCGATGGCCATCACCCTCTGCCACGGCTACGGCACCTACCTGGGCCTGGGCCTGCACCGCGTCTCTGCTGGCAAGAACTCCGTCGGTAAGAACTCCGTCGGCAAGAACTCCGTCGGCAAGAACCTGCTGGTCGTCGAGGTCTGCGGCGACGCGGCCAAGCGCACCGTGAGCATGGTCCGCGACAGCTACATCAAGGTCGACGGGCCCCGCGCCGGGGCCTTGCGGTTCCACTGGCGCTGGGCCGACAAGAACGGTGCCGTCAAGGGCGGCGGGGACGACGACAACAGCGCCTTCACGCTCGATTCGCAGAATGAGAACACGTTCGCGTGGCCGTACTCCCAGCCGGTCGCACCGCTGGCGCCCGCCGCGCGCTGCGTCGTCGGCGTCCTGAGCCAGGGCCCGGCTCAGTTCGTCACCGAGCCCGTCTGCCTATAGCCGGCCCGGCCGGGGGAGCACCTCGTGTCCCCCCGGCCGCGTAGGCTTTCCTTGTGGCAGACCCGGCAACCTATCGCCCGAAGACCGGCGAGATCCCGACCTCGCCCGGCGTCTACAAATTTCGGGACCCGCACAGCCGGGTGATCTACGTCGGCAAGGCCAAGAACCTCCGCTCGCGCCTGACGAGCTACTTCCAGGACCTGGCCAACCTGCACGTCCGCACCCAGACCATGGTGACCACCGCCGCCAGCGTGGAGTGGACCGTGGTCGCCACCGAGGTCGAGGCGCTGCAGCTGGAGTACACCTGGATCAAGCAGTTCGAGCCGCGCTTCAACGTCAAGTACCGCGACGACAAGTCCTACCCGAGCCTCGCCGTCACCGTCGGCGAGGAGTTCCCGCGCGCACAGGTCATGCGCGGTCCCAAGCGTTCCGGCGTCCGCTACTTCGGCCCCTACTCCCACGCCTGGGCGATCCGCGAGACCCTCGACTCGCTCCTGCGCGTCTTCCCGATCCGCACCTGCTCCTCCGGCGTCTTCAAGCGCGCCGCGCAGACCGGCCGGCCGTGCCTGCTCGGCTACATCGGCAAGTGCTCCGCGCCCTGCGTCGGCCGGGTCAGCCCCGAGGAGCACCGCGAGATCGTCGAGGACTTCGTGTCCTTCATGGCCGGCCGCACCGACCGGTACATCAAGGGCCTGGAAGAGGAGATGAAGGAGGCTGCCAAGGACCTGGAGTTCGAGAAGGCGGCCCGCCTGCGCGACGATCTCCAGGCTCTGAGGCAGACCCTCGAGAAGAACGCCGTCGTGCTCGGCGACGGCACCGACGCAGACGTCATCGCCCTGGCCGAGGACCCGCTGGAGGCCGCGGTCCAGGTGTTCCACGTCCGGGCGGGGCGGATCCGCGGCCAGCGCGGCTGGGTCGTGGACCGGGTCGAGGACGTCGACACCGCCGGGCTCGTCGAGCACTTCATGCAGCAGCTCTACGGCTCCGAGCAGGGCGAGCAGGGCGTCGACACCGAGACCGTGCCGCGCGAGATCCTGGTCCCGGAGCTGCCGGGCAGCCTGGAGGCCATAACGGAATGGCTGTGCGAGCGGCGCGGGGCCAGGGTCGAGGTCCGGGTGCCCCGGCGCGGGGACAAGGCCGCGCTGATGGAGACCGTCGCGCAGAACGCCAAGCAGGCCCTGGCCCTGCACAAGACCCGCCGCGCCTCGGACCTGACCACGCGCTCGGTGGCGCTGCAGGAGCTCGCCGACGCCATCGGCATGGACCAGGCGCCGCTGCGCATCGAGTGCTACGACATCTCCCACCTGCAGGGGACCAACGTCGTGGCCTCCATGGTGGTCTTCGAGGACGGCCTGCCCCGCAAGAGCGAGTACCGCCGCTTCACCATCAGGGGCACCGACGAGCACGGCGCCACCAACGACGACGTGCGCAACATGCACGAGGTCATCACGCGCCGCTTCAAAGCCTTCCTGAAAGAACAGGAGGAGGAGAAGCTGATCGACGAGACCACCGGGGAGCGTAAGAAGTTCGCCTACCCGCCGCAGCTGGTTGTCGTCGACGGCGGCCAGCCGCAGGTCGCGGCTGCGGCGCGAGCTCTGACCGACCTCGAAATCTCCGACGTCACACTGGTCGGCCTGGCCAAGCGCCTGGAGGAGGTCTGGCTGCCCGACGAGGACGACCCGGTCCTGCTCCCGCGCAGTTCCGAGGGCCTGTACCTGCTCCAGCGGGTCCGTGACGAGGCTCACCGTTTCGGGATCGCCTTCCACAGGCAGAAGCGGTCCAAGTCGATGGTCGCCAGCGCGCTCGACGATGTGCCCGGTCTGGGGGAAGTACGGCGCAAAGCCCTGTTGGCGCACTTCGGAACTCTTCGCAAACTCCGTGCGGCCGAAGTGGCAGAAATCGCCGAAGTCCCTGGTATCGGGCCCGCGACCGCGCAACAGATCCACTCGGCGTTGGCAGAGCTTCCCGTAAGTCGTGCGGTGAACGCCGCCACAGGTGAGATCCTGGAGGGGGGAGAGAGCAGGAACAGGTCGGACGAGGAGTAGTGACGGGCGTGAGGGAGAACAGACCGAGCGAGCAGGACGCGCACGAGGAGCCGGAGCAGGCTGCCGTCGACAAGCCCGAGGGCTCCGCCGACGACGCCAAGGCCGACGCCGACGCCGCGCAGGACGGCCCGCACGCACCGGAGCTGGTGATCGTCACCGGCATGTCCGGGGCCGGGCGTTCCACGGCGGCCAAGATCTTCGAGGACCTCGGCTGGTACGTCGTGGACAACCTGGCGCCGACGCTGATCGCGCCGATGGTGGACCTGGTGATGCGCGAGTCGCGCAGCACCGACCGGCTGGCCTTCGTGGTGGACGTGCGCGGCCGGGCGTTCTTCGACACCCTGCGCAGCACCCTGGACGAGCTGGACTCCGCCGGGCTGAACCACCGCATCGTGTTCCTGGAGTCCGACGACGACGTGCTGGTCCGCCGCTACGAGGGCGTGCGCCGGCCGCATCCGCTGCAGGGCGACGGCCGGGTCACCGACGGCATCGAGCGCGAGCGCGAGCTGCTGCGCGAGCTGCGCGGCGAGGCCGACCTGGTGATCGACACCTCGGCGCGCAACGTGCACGAGCTGCGCACGGCCATCGAGTCGGCGTTCGGCGACCCCGGCGAGGTGCCGCTGCGGGCCACCGTCATGAGTTTCGGGTTCAAGTACGGATTGCCCGTCGACGCCGACCTCGTCGCGGATGTACGGTTCTTGCCAAACCCGCACTGGGTGCCCGAGCTCCGTCCGCGCACGGGTCAGGACCCTGAGGTGAGCGGGTATGTGTTGTCGCAGCACGGGGCCAAGGAGTTCCTCGACCGCTACGCGGAGGTACTGAACATCATTACCGAGGGATACCGCCGCGAGGGCAAGCGCTACATGACCCTGGCGATCGGCTGCACCGGCGGCAAGCACCGCAGTGTCGCGATGTCCGAGCAGATCGCCGCGCGGCTGTCGGCCGAGGGCGTGGACACCCAGGTGGTGCACCGCGACATGGGTCGCGAGTGACCCCGGACGATCGGGCGGCTTCCAGGCGGGTCATAAAGAACGAGGTGGTTCCGACCATCTCCGGAAACCTGTTCCGTCCCGAGCCCCCGGCTCCCGAGGGTATGCCCGCGGCTTCCGCGGGCTCTCCCGCGCCTGCTGCTTCGGGCCTGCTCGGCGGGTTGGGCTCGCCGAGCCCGAACCTGAACCCGTATGCCGCCTCCGCCTCTGCCGGCCCCGGATCTGTCGGCCCCGACGGCCTCCCGCAGGTCGCCACGCCGACTCCGCCGCCGCTGCCCGGCGCCGCGGCCGCCGCCGCGAACTGGGCCGACCCGGCCCCCGAGGACGCCCCGACGGTCGAGTTCAAGGCGTACAACAGGGTCGCCGACGGCCGCCCCGCGCCGCGGGTCGTGGCTCTGGGCGGCGGGCACGGCCTGTCCGCGACCCTGGCCGCGCTGCGCACCGTCACCGACGCCCTGACCGCGATCGTCACCGTCGCCGACAACGGCGGCTCCTCCGGGCGCATCCGCCGCGAACTCGGCGGCCTGCCGCCCGGCGACCTGCGCATGGCGCTGGCCGCGCTGTGCGGCGACGACGAGTGGGGCCGCACCTGGGCCGACGTGCTGCAGCACCGCTTCGGCGGTCCGGCCGAGGGCGGCCTGCACGGCCACGCCGTCGGCAACCTGCTCATCGCCGCCCTCTGGGAACGTCTCGGCGACCCGGTCCGGGCCCTGGACTGGGTCGGCCGCCTGCTCGGCGCGCGCGGCCGCGTCCTGCCGATGTCGACGGTGCCGCTGGAGATCGAGGCGCTGGTCGCCGGCGCCGACCCGGCCAACCCCGGCGCGACCGACGTCATCCGCGGCCAGCACGAACTGGCGGTGACCCCCGGCCGCGTCCTGTCCGTCCGCCTCAGCCCGCCGGAGCCCCCGGCCGCCCCGGAGGCCGCCGCCGCGATCCGAGCCGCCGACTGGACGGTCCTGGGCCCCGGCTCCTGGTTCACCAGCGTCATCCCGCACCTGCTGGTCCCCGAACTGTGCGCGGCCCTGGCCGAGACCACCGCGCGCAAGCTTCTGGTCTTCAACCTGTCCCCGCAGCCTGGCGAGACCGACGGCATGTCCGCCGAGCAGCACCTCGAAGTCCTCGCCGACCACTGCCCAGGCCTGCGCCTGGACCTGGTCCTGGCCGACGAGGTGTCCTGCGGCGCCCCGCGCGTCCACGGCCCGCTGGAGAAGGCCGCCGCCGTCCTCGGCGCGCAGGTGGTGCTGGCCCCGCTGGCCGCGCCGTATCGGGCCGGGGACAAGAGCCCGCGGCACGATCACGCTTTGCTGGCGCGGGCTTTCCGCGGGGTGTTCGCGCAGGGCTGATTCCGCCCCTCATCAGGGCACATTCAGTCTCAAGGGTGATTGTCCGCGGGGAACCGTCGCAGGATACTCACTTTCATGCTGCGCAGGGTCCTCGCGTCCACCTCCGTTGCGGCAGCGGCCCTGGCCTCTGTCGCGGCCACAGCCCCGGCGCAGGCCGGCGCCGCGACCTTCCACAAATACGTGGCCCTCGGCGACTCCTACACCGCCGTCGGTGATCTGCTCAAGCCCGCCGACGGACCGCTGGGCTGCTTTCGCAGCACCGTGAACTTCCCGCACGATCTCGCCGCCTCGCTGCACATCGCAGAGCTCGTCGACGCCTCGTGCGGGGGCGCCGTCACCGCTGATATGACCGGTCCGCAGTCGGTCATCGGCGGGACCAACCCCGCGCAGTTCGACGCGCTGACGCCGGACACCGATCTGGTCACCGTCGGGATCGGCGGCAACGACATCGGGTTCGGGGACATCGTGACCACGTGTGGGGAGCTGTCGCTCGACGTCTTCGGCGACCCCTGCCGGCAGCACTTCACGGTCGGCGGCACCGACCAGCTCGCGGCCCGGATCGACACGCTGGCGCCGACGATCGCCGCGGTGATCCAGCGGATTCACGCTCGCTCGCCGCACGCGACCGTCGTCGTGGTCGGCTATCTGCCGGTGCTGCCCGCCGCGATCGGCTGCTGGCCGAGCATGCCGGTGGCGATCGGGGACGTTCCGTGGTTGCACGGGATCGAGCAGAAGCTGAACGACATGCTCTCCCAGGAGGCCGCCGCGAACGGTGCCCTGAGCGTGAACCCCAACGGCGTGACCGGCCGCGACGCCTGCCAGCTGCCGTGGACGCGCTGGGTCGAGCCGGTCCTGCCCGCTCAGCCCGCCGCGCCGGTGCACCCGAACCCGGCCGGGCAGAGCGCGGTGGCGGCGATGATCGCGAGCCGGCTCGGGGGGTAGCGTTCGGGAAAGCCTTGGGGATACCCCCAGCACGGGCCCACCTCGGGAACCACCAGCCCCTGCCCGGCCGTCTTTCTCCTCAGACACGCCGGACCGCCCTGCCCCAAACGCCCCGTTAGGCCGAACGAGCGTCATCCAACCTCGTGAATGCGCCCGGCGGAAGCACCGGGCGCCCGTCGGCGTTGGCTAGGGTGGACCGGTCACGGGACAGGTTCCAGCTCGGTACGCTGAGCTGCGGTAACAGGCGAAAAAGGGGTAGCTGCGCGATGGCGATGACGGCGGCGGTCAAGGACGAGCTGAGCCGCCTGGCGGTGACCAAGCCCTGCTGCCGCAAGGCCGAGGTGGCCTCGGTGTTCCGGTACGGCGGGTCCCTGCACATCGTCTCCGGGCGCATCGCGATCGAGGCCGAGCTCGACACCGGCGCCGCCGCCCGCCGCCTGCGCAAGGACATCTGGGAGGTCTACTCCCACCGCGCCGAGCTGGTCATCCAGTCGCCCGGCGGCCTGCGCCGTGGCCACCGCTACCAGCTGCGGGTCGCCGCCGGCGGCGAGGCGATGGCGCGGCAGATCGGGATGGTCGACGGCCAGGGCCGTCCCGCCTTCGGCTTACCCCCGTACCTGGTCAACGGTCCGCTGTGCGACTGCGAGGCGGTGTGGCGCGGAGCCTTCCTGGCCCACGGCAGCCTCACCGAGCCCGGCCGCAGCTCCGCCCTGGAGATCAACTGCCCGAACATGGAATCCGCGATCGCCCTGGCCGGGGCCGCGCGCCGGCTGGGCATCCCCGGCGCCAAGCACCGCGAGGTGCGCGGCAGCGACCGCGTCGTGCTGCGCGACGGCGACGCGATCAGCGCGCTGCTCACCCGGCTCGGCGCGCACGAGGCCGTGCTGGCCTGGGAGGAGCGGCGGATGCGGCGCGAGGTGCGCGCCACCGCCAACCGGCTGGCCAACTTCGACGACGCCAACCTGCGCCGCAGCGCCCGCGCCGCGGTCGCCGCCGGGGCCCGGGTCTCTCGCGCGCTGGAGATCCTCGGCGAGGACGCTCCCGAGCACCTGGCCGCCGCCGGCCGGCTGCGCCTGGACCACAAGCAGGCCTCGCTGGAGGAGCTCGGCACGCTCGCCGACCCGCCGCTGACCAAGGACGCCATCGCCGGCCGGATCCGGCGGCTGCTGGCGATGGCCGACCGGCGCGCCTTCGAACTGGGGGTCGACGGGACCGACGTCCCGGCTTCGGTTTCCGCATACGGACCGCCGTCCGTTTCGCTCAACCAGGACGCCGGCGCCGTGCGCCTCGGGGTCCCCGCGCAGGCTGGCGCGGGTCCGGCGCCATCGGCCGGGCAGACGTCCGACGACCTACCGACGGGTACGGATTCTGCGATCGTCTCGCAGGTCGGGCCGGGTGCTCTGTCCTCCCCGGGTTCGCGATAGGCTCGTGATCGTGCGCGGCCCGATTCGGCCTGAGTCGGAGAATCGCCACGGTATGCGTCGACTCTGGCCCGGGTGAGCAGCAAGAGCGCCCGGCAACCTTGAAGGGAGCCCTGCGACAGTGACCGTCCGGGTAGGCATCAACGGATTCGGCCGCATCGGCCGCAACTTCTTCCACGCGATCGTCGCCTCCGGTGCTGACGTCGAGGTTGTGGGAATCAACGACCTCGCTGCCGCCCCGATCCTGGCGCACTTCCTGAAGTACGACTCGATCCTGGGCCGCTTCGACGGCACCATCGAGGCCAACGACGGCGAGCTGGTCGTCAACGGCCGCGCCATCAAGGTGCTCTCCGAGCGCGACCCCGCGGCCCTGCCGTGGAAGGAGCTCGGCGCGGACGTGGTCGTGGAGTCCACGGGCCTGTTCACCAACGCCGACGACGCGCGCAAGCACATCGAGGCCGGCGCCAAGAAGGTCATCATCTCCGCGCCCGCGACCAACGAGGACGTCACCGTCGTCATGGGCGTGAACCAGGAGAAGTACGACGCGGCGAGCCACCACGTGATCTCCAACGCGTCCTGCACCACCAACTGCCTGGCCCCGCTGGTGAAGGTGCTGCTCGACGAGTTCGGCATCGAGCGCGGCTACATGACCACCACGCACGCGTACACCACCGAGCAGCAGCTGCTCGACCAGATCGCGCTGACCCGCAAGGGCACCATCGACCTGCGCCGCGCCCGCAGCGCCCCGCAGTCGATCATCCCCACCTCCACCGGCGCGGCCAAGGCCATCGGCCTGGTCATCCCGGAGGTCAAGGGCAAGCTCGACGGCTTCGCGATGCGCGTGCCGGTCCCGACCGGCTCGGTCACCGACCTGACGGTGGACCTGGGCCGGGAGACCACCAAGGAAGAGATCAACGCGGCGTTCAAGGCCGCCGCGGAGAACGGCCCGCTCAAGGGCTTCCTGAAGTACACCGAGGACGAGATCGTCTCCCGCGACATCGTCACCGACCCGAGCAGCTGCATCTTCGACAGCAAGCTGACGATGGCCAACGGCAACCAGGTCAAGGTCGTCGGCTGGTACGACAACGAGTGGGGCTACTCCAACCGCCTCGTCGACCTCGTCGCGTTCGTCGGCGCCTCGCTGTAGTCCGACCCGCGAGCCGGACACCGAACCCGTGCCCGCACGAGTCCCGTCCGGGGCTCGTGCGGGCTCTTTCGCTTGAAGGAAGAAAGCCTATGAAGACCCTCGACGACCTCGACGTCGCCGGCAAGAAGGTCCTGCTGCGCTCGGACCTGAACGTCCCGCTGGACGGCGACCGCATCACCGACGACGGCCGCATCCGCGCCTCGGTGCCGACCATCAACGCGCTGCTCGACAAGGGCGCCAAGGTGATCATCACGGCGCACCTGGGCCGTCCCAAGGGCGAGCCGGAGCCGAAGTACAGCCTGGCCCCGGTCGCCCAGCGGCTCGGCGAGCTGCTGGACGTGCCGGTGACCTTCGCGACCGACACCGTCGGGGAGTCGGCGCAGGCCGCCGTCGCCGCGATGCCCGAGCGCTCGGTGGTGCTGCTGGAGAACGTCCGCTTCAACGCCGGCGAGACCGCCAAGGACGACGCCGCGCGCGGCGCGTTCGCCGACCAGCTCGCGGCCCTGGCCGACGTGTTCGTCTCCGACGGCTTCGGCGCCGTGCACCGCAAGCACGCCTCGGTCTACGACATCGCCACCCGCCTTCCGGCCGGCGCCGGCCTGCTGATCCAGGCCGAGGTCGCGGTCCTGAAGAAGCTCACCGAGGACGTCGCGCGGCCCTACGCCGTGGTCCTGGGCGGCTCGAAGGTCTCCGACAAGCTCGCGGTCATCGCGAACCTGCTGGAGAAGGCCGACAGCATCCTGGTCGGCGGCGGCATGGTCTTCACCTTCCTCAAGGCCCAGGGCTTCGAGGTCGGCAGGTCCCTGCTGGAAGAGGACCAGATCGAGACCGTCCGCGGCTACCTGCGGCGCGCCGCCGAGCGCGGCGTGGAGTTCGTGCTGCCGATCGACATCATCGCGGCCGCCGAGTTCTCCGCCAGCGCCGACCACGGGGTCGTCTCGGCCTCGGCGATCCCGGCCGACCGCCTCGGCCTGGACATCGGCCCGGAGTCCGGGAAGCTGTTCGCCAACAAGCTCTCCACCGCCAAGACCGTCTTCTGGAACGGCCCGATGGGCGTGTTCGAGATGGAGCCGTACGCCGGCGGCACCCGCGCCGTCGCGCAGGGCCTGATCGACTCCGGCGCGTTCACCGTGGTCGGCGGCGGCGACTCGGCCGCGGCCGTGCGGACGCTGGGCTTCGACGAGGACTCGTTCGGCCACATCTCCACCGGCGGCGGCGCGAGCCTTGAGTACCTGGAGGGCAAGACCCTTCCGGGCCTGGCCGTTCTCGAGGAAGGGAAGTAGTCCTCATGGCAGACCGCAAGCCGCTCATGGCCGGTAACTGGAAGATGAACCTCAATCACTTCGAGGCCATGAAGCACGTCCAGGAGCTGGCGTTCTCGTTGAACGACAAGGACTTCGACGCGGTCGACGTCGCCGTACTGGTGCCGTTCACCGACATCCGCTCGGTCCAGACCCTGGTGCAGGGCGACAAGCTGCGCATCCAGTACGGCGCGCAGGACGTCTCCGAGCACGCCTCGGGCGCCTACACCGGCGACATCTCCGCCGCGATGCTGGCCAAGCTGGACTGCCAGTACGTGGTGGTCGGCCACTCCGAGCGCCGCCAGTACCACGGCGAGACCGACGCGCTGGTCGCGGCCAAGGCCGTGGCGGCGCGCAAGCACGGGATCACGCCGATCATCTGCGTCGGGGAGCACCTGGACGTCCGCAAGGACGGCGCGCACGTCTCGCACTGCGTGGAGCAGACCCGCGGCTCGCTGGCGGGCCTGACCGCCGAGCAGGTCCAGACCTCGGTCATCGCCTACGAGCCGGTCTGGGCGATCGGCACCGGCGAGGTCGCGACCCCGGAGGACGCGCAGGAGGTCTGCGCCGCGATCCGCGCCGAGCTGGCCGTGCTGTTCGACCAGAGCGTGGCGGAGAACACCCGGATCCTGTACGGCGGCTCGGTGAAGGGCGCCAACGCCGCCGAGCTCATGGCGCAGGAGGACATCGACGGCGCGCTGGTCGGCGGGGCCTCGCTGGACGCCGCGGACTTCACGAAGATCGTGCGCTTCAGGGACTCCGCGGTTGCCGCTGGCTGAGCACGGGTTCCATTGCGTAATGTAGGGGCGGGGTGCTCTGGCATCCCGTCCCTGTCCTTATCGGAAAAGCGAGTGGACCGCCGAAGTGACTCTTTACCAGTGGATCGTCTCAGGCATCCTGGTCGCGACCAGCCTGCTCCTCATCATGTCGGTGCTTCTGCACAAGGGTAAGGGCGGTGGCCTGTCCGACATGTTCGGCGGCGGCGTGTCCGGCGGCCTGCAGGGCTCCTCGGTGGTGGAGCGGAACCTGGACCGGATCAGCGTCGTCCTGTCGGTGATCTGGATCTCCTGCATCGTGGGCCTCGCGCTGCTGTACAAGCACAACGTCTAGGCACGGCAGGGCAGAACGCGAGGCGTCCGCCGGACTCGTTCCGGCCGGGCGCCTTTTGCGTGCGCGAGGGCTGCGGCGGTTCCCGAGCCGCGCCGCGGGTTGACCCTCACGCCGCGTCAGGCCGCACAGTGGTCGGCATGAACGAGGGACACACGGTGGGTGCCGCGGCGGATCTGGCCGGCATGTCGGTGCGGACGCTGCACTACTACGACCAGATCGGACTGGTACGGCCCAGTAGCCGCAGCGCCGCCGGCTACCGGCTCTACACCGACGGGGACGTGGCGGTGCTCCAGCGCGTCGCCTTCTATCGAGAGCTTGGACTGGAGCTCGGCGACATCGCGGAGATCCTCGGCGCGCCGGATGCGACGGACGAGGACCACCTGAGGCGGCAGCGTGACCTGGTCGACCAGCGGATCTCCCGGTTCCGGGACATGCTCGCGGTGATCGACAAGGAGCTGGCCGCGCGGGCTGTCGGGATCGCGCTGACCCCCGCCGAGCGGCGTGCGGTCTTCGGCGAGGGCCCGTTCGTGGAACGGCTGCTGAACCACGCCGGCGATGCGCGGCGGGAGTGGGGCGACACACCCGAGTACGTGCAGCGTCAGCAGCGGACCGCGCGGTACGGCGAGCAGGACTGGCTGAAGCTACGCAAGGAACTGGCCGTGATCAACCAGGGCCTGGCCGATGCGATGGAGCGGGGCGTCGGCGCTGCCGATCCCGTCGCGATGGACCTGGCGGAGGAACTTCGGAAGCACACCGATCGGTGGTTCCACGACTGCGGCTATGCGGTCCATCGCCAGCTGGCTGCGCACTATCGGGACAACCGGCGCAGCGGTCGCAACTACGACGACATGGTCCCGGGTCTGTCTCGGTACGTGCACGATGCGATCGTCGCCAACTGCGAGCGCGCCGAGTCTTGAGCCGGCTGGCGATCGCCGGCTGGTGAATGGCTAGCGAATGGTGGCTGGTGATCGCCGGCTGGTGATCACGGGGCCGCAGTGAGGAAGGCCAGCATCGCCGCGACGAACTCCGGGGTGGACGCCGCGCGGCCGTGAT
>Ga0207671_10000578_pt1 | contig 49015 bp, 45 predicted proteins | sample KBSC24metaG_FD_184352 | JGI IMG/M metagenome (GOLD analysis project Ga0207671, IMG submission 184352) | Corn rhizosphere microbial communities from Kellogg Biological Station, Michigan, USA - KBS C2-4 metaG (SPAdes) (version 2) | ecosystem: Host-associated > Plants > Roots > Rhizosphere > Soil... | reverse complement strand
GCTTTGGGCCAGCAAAGAAAAAGTAACTCGGGCGCCGGCAGGCGTCCGAAATGCCCGCTGCATAAGCGGCCAGGTCGCGACCACGTGACAACCAGGCGATGCGGAAACTGGATTCCTGCCTGCGCAGGAATGACGAGCAAAAAAAACCGCCATACAGACGACAGACTACTTCCGCGCGGCAGCCGCCAACCCCCTCGCCGCCAGGCGACTGTGCGATCGCCCATACCCCAAATACACCACACACCCCACCAACAACCAGATCGCAAACCGCACATAGGTCACCACCGGCAACCCCCAGATCAACCAACAGGAGAACCCCACGCCGACCAACGGCACAAACGGCACCCACGGCGTGCGAAACGGCCGATGCAACTCCGGCCGCCGCCACCGCAGCACCGCCACCGCCGTACAGATCACGATGAACGCGCCAAGCACCCCGATATTCACCAGCTTCGCCAACTCATCCAGCGGAAACAGCCCCGACGCCACCGCCGTCACCGTCCCCAACAGAAAAGTCGCCCGATGCGGCGTCCGCCACCGCGGATGGATTCCGGCGAACCACCCCGGCAACAACCCGTCGCGCCCCAGGCTGAAGCCGATGCGCGCTCCCGCCAGCAGGTTGGCGAAGATCACGCTGGTGATGCCGCACACCGAAGCCAGTGAGATCACCGCCATCGTCCACGGCATGCCGATGCGGATAAACGCATTCGCCACCGGCGCATCGTTGTCGAGCGTCGTGTACGGCACGATGCCGGTCAGCACCAGGCAGATGGCGAAATACAGCAGCATCGCGATGCCCAGCGAAAGCAGCACCGCACGTGGCAGGTCGCGTTGCGGATTGCGCGACTCCTCGGCCGCGGTAGTCAGCATGTCGTAGCCGAACACCGCGAAGAACACCACTGCCGCGCCGGTCACCACGCCATGCATGCCGAACGGCATGAACGGATGCCAGCGCTCCGGCTTCACGTAGGCGGCACCGGCGATCACGATCAACGCGGCGCCGGCGATCTTGATCGCCACGATCAGCGTGTTGAAGCGCGCGCCCCATTCCATGCGCACCGCGAGCAGGGCGGTGATCAAGACCGAGATCAGGATCGCCGGCAGATTCACCACGCGCCCGGGCGCGGTGCCCCATGCGCCTTGCGCCCAGGTGGGCAAGGGCAAGCCGAAGTTGTCGAGCAGCACCTGCGCGTAGCCGGACCAGCCCACCGCCACCACCGCGGCAATCAGTGCATATTCCAGCAACAGGTCCCAGCCGATGATCCAGCCGGCGAACTCGCCCAGCACCGCGTAGCCGTAGGTATAGGCGCTGCCGGAGACGGGAATCAGGCCGGCGAACTCCGCATAGCACAGCGCCGCCGCCGCGCTGGCGATGCCCGCGAGCAGGAAGGACAGCAGTACTGCCGGTCCGGCCTGCGTCGCCGCCACCGTGCCGGTGAGCACGAAGATGCCCACGCCGATGATGCCGCCCAGGCCGATCGCGGTGAGCTGCCACAAGCCGAGCACGCGGCGCAGGCCGGTGCCCGTGTCGGCCTCGCGCTGGAGGCTTTCGACCGGCTTGCGCCGGGTGATGTCGTCGATCAGGCCCATCGGTTCCTCCCCGAAACCATGTTGTATTCGTTACGGCGCTTTCGCCTCCACATACGGCGACTTGCCGCCGTCGGCGATGAAGCGGTCCACGCGCTGCTGCAGTACCGGCAGCGGCACCGAGCCGAGCGACAGCACCGTGTCGTGAAAGGCGCGCAGGTCGAAGCGTTCGCCAAGCGCTTTTTCCGCCTTGGCGCGCGCATCGACGATGGCCATCTCGCCCAGGTAGTACGACAGCGCCTGGCCTGGCCAGGCGATGTAGCGGTCCACCTCGGTCTCGATCTCGTGCTCGCTCAATGCGGTGTGGTCGCGCATGAAGGCCTGCGCCTGTTCGCGCGTCCAGCCCAGGTGATGGATGCCGGTATCGACCACCAGGCGGCAGGCGCGCCACATCTGGTAGCTGAGATAACCGAAGCGGTCGTAGGGCGTGTCGTACATGCCCATCTCCACGCCCAGTCGCTCGGCATACAGCGCCCAGCCCTCGCCGTAGGCGGAGATGTACGTATAGCGGCGGAAGTCCGGCAGGCCTTCGTGCTCGGCCGCCAGCGGCATCTGCAGCGCGTGGCCGGGCGCGGATTCGTGCAGGGTCAGCGCGGTCAGCGAATACAGCGGGCGCGAGGGCAGGTCGTAGGTATTGACCAGGTAGATGCCCGGGCCGCCGCGGCCGCCGGTATAGAACGGCGCCAGGTCCGGCGGCACCGGCTCGATGGCGAAGCGCTGACGCGGCAGGCGGCCGATGTACTGGCCGAGCTTGCCGTCGACGCGCTTGGCGATCCAGGCGGCGTCCTTGAGCAACTCGTCGGCGCTCTTCGGATAGAACTTCGGGTCGGTGCGCAGATAGTGCAGGAACTGGGCGAAGCTGCCCTTGAAGCCGCTGTCGCGGATGGCGTCGTCCATCTCGGCGCGGATGCGTGCGACTTCCTGCTCGCCGATCGCGTGGATCTGTTCGGGGCCGAGGTCCAGCGTGGTGAACTCGCGGATCTGCGCCTGGTAGAACGCCTTGCCATCCGGCATCGCTTCCGCCGCCAGGGTGGTGCGCGCCTGTTTCATATAGGTGTTGCGCATGAAGTCCAGCAGCCTGGCATAGGCCGGAACGACCTGGTCGCGCAGAGCGGCGTGCGCCTGCGCGCGCAACTGTTCCTGCGTGGCGGCGGGAATGCTGTCCGGCATCTTGCGGAACGGCGTGTAGAACAGGTTGTCGTCGCCCTTGGCATTGGCCACGTCGGCGATCGACTGGTCGCGCCCGGCCAGGGTCACCCGCGGCACGCTGAAGCCGCGCGCCAGGCCAGCGCGCATATTGGCGATCTGCTCGTCGAAGTAGCGCGGGATGTCGCGCAGCTGGCCCAGGTAGCGGCGGTACTCGTCCGCCGTGCGCATCGGCTTGCGCGCGGTGAAGCCGAGGTTGGTCCAGAACGCGGTGTCGCTGTTGAACGGCATTTCCCAGGTGCGGAAGCGCTGTCCGGCCAGCAAGGTCTCGACCTGGTTGCGGTAGACCGCATAGTTAACGGGGTCGTCGCCGTGCAGGTCTTTCGGCGGGATCGCATCGAGCTGCTTGAGCACGCCGGCCCAATAGCGCTCGCGTTGTTCCTGCGTGGCCGGATCCACCTTGGGCAGGCGGTCGGCTGCCTTGCCTGCGCCGTCCTCGTCGTCGCCGCCGGCGAACTGCGCCTGGCGCCACTGCCATTCCTGCGTGTAGATGGCGCGGAAGCGCGTGTCCGCATCGTCGGCGGCGTGGGCGAGGAGAGGAGCGACGGCGAGGCAGATGGCGCAGGTCAGCGTAGCGATCGGTCGTTTCATCGGCTCCTCTCCAGAGGTGGCTCAGGCGAAGGGCTGGTCGATGGCCGGCGACGGTGGCGTGAACCAGGCGGCGCCGTCGTCGGTGACGTAGAAGTGGTCTTCGAGGCGTATGCCGAAACGCTCGGGCACCACGATCATCGGCTCGTCGCTGCAGCACATGCCGGGCCGCAGCGCGGTGCGCGAGCCGCGCACCAGGTAAGGCATCTCGTGGACGGCCATGCCGCAGCCGTGGCCGGTGCGATGGGGAATGCCGGGCAACTGGTAATCGGGACCGAGGCCCGCGCGTTCGACCACCGCACGCGCGGCATCGTCGACGGCGGCGCAGCTCACGCCTGGCCGCACGGCCTCGAACGCGGCACGCTGCGCGGCCTGTTCCAGCGCCCAGATGCGCGCCTGCTCGGCCGTCGGCGTGCCGAAGGCATAGGTGCGGGTGATATCGGAGTGGTAGCCCTGCACCGTGCAGCCGGTGTCGATCAGCACCAGCTGGTCGCGTTCCAGGTATTGCTCGCCGGGGATGCCGTGCGGATAGGCGGTGGCATGGCCGAACTGCACGATGCAGAAGCTGGAGCCGTTGTCGGCGCCCATCGCGCGGTGCGCTTCGTCGATGAAGCGCACCAGCTCCGTGCGCGAAATGCCTTCGCGCATCAGGCCGGCGGCGAGGCGGTGCACCTCCAGCGTCATCGCGGTAGCCTGTTTCATCAAGGCCAGCTCGGCCGGCGACTTGCACATGCGGCAGCCGTCGACGATGGCGGTGGCGTCGGCAATGGGCTTGCCGCCGAGCACGGCGCGCAGGCGTTCGGCGACCAGGAACGGCGCCGCCGGATCCAGCGCGAGGCTGCCCGCGCCGCGTTCGGCAAGCGCGTCTGCTACGAGCTGCTGCGGGTCTTCATGTTCTTCCCACAGGCGCACATCGGCCGGAACGCGCAGCACAGCGGCCAGCGAGCCGGCTTCGAAGCCGGGACAGATCAGGATCGGATCGCCATGCGCGGTGAGCAGCATGCCGACCAGCCGCTCGCTGGCGCCCCAGGCTACGCCGGTGAAATAGCGCAGCGAGATGCCGGCGGTGACCAGCAGGGCGTCGATGCGCTGCGCGCGCAACAGCGCGCGGGCGTGCTCCAGGCGATGCTGGTATTCGTCCGCGCCGATCGCCGGCGCGGTGGCCTGCCACGGGCGCAGGCGCGAACGTGCCTGGGCGAGATCGAGGCCGCCGATCTGGCTGGAACTCATGCCTGCTTCGTCTCCAGGTCGTCCACGCACCAGCAGCCATCGATCTGCCGCGCCACCCCGCCGGGGTTGTGGTCGCGCAGCTCGGGCGGCAGCAGGTGTTCGGGCACGTTGTCGTAGCTGTGCAGGGCGGCGAAGCGGCGGATCGCCGCCGGCATGCCCACCGCGGTGAAACCCGGATGGCCGGTGCTCGGATACGGGCCGCCATGGTTCATCGCCGCGCTCACCGCCACGCCGGTCGGCATGCGGTTGGCGATCAGGCGGCCGACGCGCGGACGCAGCGCCTGGGCGACTTCGTTCCACGCGGCATCGTCGGCGCTGTTCGCGTAGAGCGTGCCGGTGAGATTGCCCTCGAAGGCCGTCGCGACCTGGACCATCTGCGCGACGCCGTCGACCCGCACCAGCAGGCTGGCCGGGCCGAAGGCTTCCGTCTGCAAGGCTTGCGGTTCACGCAGGAACTGCGCGGCATCCACTTCGAGCAGGGTCGGCGCATGGCGGTAACCGGGCGAGCCGGTGTCGCCGCCGGCCAGCAGTTGCGCGCCCGCCGCGCGCAGCGTGGCGATGCCCTTCTGCAGATGCTCCAGCACGCCGCCCGAGAACAGCACGCTCGGCGCCGCGGCGGCGAAATGTGCCTTGGCCGCTTCGACGAAGGCATCGCCGGCCTCGCCACGCGGCACGATCACCACGCCGGGGTTGGTGCAGAACTGGCCGCTGCCCATGGTGCAGGAAGTGAAGAACTCCTGCGCCAGTGCGATGCCGCGCTCGGCGAGCGCGCCCGGCAGCAGGAACACCGGGTTGACGCTGGACAGTTCCACGTAGGCGGGAATGCCCGCCGCATCGGCGGCGGCCTTCAGCGCGAGGCCGCCGGCGCGGCTGCCGGTGAAGCCGATCGCACCCAGGCGCGCATCGCCGGCGAGCTTTCCGCCGATCGCGTGATCGAAGTGATAGAGCATCTGCACCGATGCCGCCGGCAGCCCGGCTTGGCGCAGCGCCGCGAACGCCGCGCGCGCCAGCCGTTCGCTGGTGCCCGGATGCGAGGGATGCGCCTTGGCGATCACCGGATTGCGCGCGGCGATGGCCGAGGCGAAATCGCTGCCGGCGATCGCGTTGAAGGCGAACGGGAAGTTGTTGGGGCCGAACACCAGCACCGGCTTGCCCAACGGCGCGAGGTGCGAGCGCAGGTTGGCGGCGGTGTCGATCACCGGCTGCGTCCACGCGTAGCTGCGCACGGCCTTGGCGGCGAGGCGCAACTGGTTGGTGGTGCGCGGCAGTTCCACCGCGGCGAGGCGGGGCTGTTTCGGCAACGCGGTTTCGGCATGGGCGATGTCGACCAGCGCTTCCGCATCGGCTTCGATCGCATCGGCATACGCTTCGAGGAAGGCTGCGATACGTTCCGGCGGCGTGGCGGCAAGCTCGGCGGCTGCCGCGGTCGCGGCGGCGAGTGCCGCCTCGACATCCGCCGCGCCGCAGACCGGGAAGGCCGGGCCGATCGCTTCGCCCGTGGTCGGATTCTCGGCGCGGAACTGGCCGACCGGCGCGCTTGCCGCGCGCCAGTCGCCATCGATCAGAACGGGTTGGACAGGAGCCGGCTGCGTAGTCATGTCACACCTTCGGTGCGTGGGCGATGGCGTGGTCGATCACGCGCAGCGCGGCTTCACGTTCCGCGCCCGCCACGGCCAGGCGCGGTGCGCGCACCTGTTCGCTGCCCATGCCGACCTTGGCCTGCACCAGCTTGATCAGCTGCACGAAGGTCGGCACGGTGTCCAGGCGCAGCAGCGGCAGGAACCAGCGATACAGCTCCAGCGCCGCATCGGCGCCGCCGTCGCGGGCCAGCTCGAACAGCTTCACCGATTCCTTCGGGTAGGCATTGACCAAGCCGGCGATCCAGCCGCGCGCGCCCATCGCCACGCCCTCGACGATGGCGTCGTCCATGCCGACCAGCAGTTCCACGCGGTCGCCCAGCAGCGCGCGGATGCCGGCGAAGCGGCGCACGTCGCCGGAGGATTCCTTCACCGCCTGCACGTTCGGGAATTCGTGCGCCAGTTCGGCGATCTGCTCCGGCGCGAAGTCGGTCTTGTAGGCGACCGGGTTGTTGTAAAGCATGCACGGCAGGTCGGTGGCGGCGATCACCGCGCGCAGGTGCGCACCCATCTCGCGCCAGTCGGTGGAATACACGTAGGGCGGCAGCACCATCAAGCCCGAGCAGCCCAGCGCCTTGGCTTCCTTGGCCAGGCGCACCGCCTCGGCGGTGGACAGCGCGGCGATGCCGGGGATGACCGGCGCGCGGCCGTTCAGCGCCTTGACCAGGGTGCGGATGATCTCGACCTTCTCTTCGAAGCTCAGCGTGGCCGCTTCGCCCAGCGAGCCCAGCGGCACGATGCCGGTGCAGCCCGCGTCGATCAGCTGGTTGGCGTGCTTGCCGAGGAAGGCGTGGTCGACCTGGCCGTCGGCGGTGAAGGGCGTGGTGATGGCGGGAATCACGCCGCGCCAGATGGAAGCATTGCTCATGTCGATGACCTCGATGCGTCGGAAGAGGAAAGGGCGAGCCCCGCCAGGGTAGCGAGGCGCGCGGGAAACAGGGGCGGACGGCCGGCGCCGCGCGGGAAGCGGCCCAGTTCGGCCAGCGCAGTGCCGCAGATGCGGCCCTGGCAGGCGCCCATGCCGCAGCGCGTGGCGAGCTTGGCGTCGCGCGCGTCGGCGTAGCCGTCGAGGGCGCCCAGCGGGACGTCCTCGCAGCGGCAGATCAGGGTTTGCGGCGTGGCCAGCGCATGCACGCGCGCGCCGGGGGCGAAGTGCCTGGCCAGCAGCGCGCCGAAGCGGCGGGCGCGATCGCGTTCCGGCAGCAGGGCGCGCGCGTCATCCTGGTGGCCGGCAGCCATGTGGCCGGCGATGGCGCCTTCGATGCGCGCCACCGCAAGGCCGCCGATGCCACAGGCTTCACCCGCGGCGAGGATGGCCGGCACGCTGGTGCGCAGCAGTTCGTCCACCTGCACGTGCGGATGCGGGTGGCCGTGGTCGAGTGCGCAGCCGAGCAGCTGGGCGAGTTCGACGTTCGGCACCAGGCCATAGCCGACCGCGAGCAGATCGCAATCCACCAGCGAAGTGCCATGCGCGCCGTCGATCTCCACCATGCGCAGCGCGTCTTCGCCATGCGCCTGGCGCACTACCGAACCGAAACGGTACGGCACGCCCGCAAGCTTCGCGCGCAACAGCGCGGCCTGCGTAGCGCGTGCTGGCCAGTGCAGGAGCTGCCGCGCGAAGGCGTGCACGCTTTCGGCGGAAGCCTGTTCATGGATGCCGACCAGCTTCGCGCCATGCGCACGCAGCGTGGCGGCGGCGGCCAGCAGCAACGGGCCGCTGCCGGCGACCACCACGCGTTTGCCGGCCACCGGCCAGCCTTGCTTGGTCAGCGCCTGCAGGCCGCCGGCGCCGCTCACGCCGGGCAGCGTCCAGCCAGGGAAGGGCAGCAGCAGTTCGCGCGCGCCGGTGGCCAGCACCAGCGCGCCGTAGGTGAGCAGGGTCGAGCCTTGCGGGATTTCCACGCGCAGCGCGCCATCCTCGCTGGCGATCACGCTGTGCTGCGCCAGCAGGGTGACGCCATGCAGCGCGGCGATGGCTTCGCGTGCCGCGCGCGGCGCGTTCTTGCGCACGTCGTGGCGCCACACCTGGCCGCCGGCGCGCGGTTGCGCATCGAGCAGGCCCACGCGCGCGCCATGTGCCGCGGCCGTACTTGCCGCGGCAAGGCCGGCGGGGCCGGCGCCGACCACCAGCACGTCGTAGCGCTCAGTCATGGCTGTCCACCTGCATGCCGTCGCGCGCCGGGGTCATGCATGCGCGCTGGTGGGCGACGCCGTCGATACGCACGCGGCATTCGAAGCACACGCCCATGCCGCACAGCGGTGCACGCGCTTCGCCGCTGACCGAGGTGCGGAAATGCAAGGTCCAATGCGCCACCGCGGCGGCGACGGTGGCGCCATCCGGCACGTCCACCGGCTGGCCGTTCACCTGCAGGCGCACGCTGGCGCTCATGCCGCCATCCTCGATGGCGAGTAGGGAGCGGGATCGATCGCCGGCTGGCGGTTACGGATCAGGTCCAGCAGCAGGCGCGCGCTGCCCAGCGCGGTGGTGACGCCCAGGCCTTCGTGGCCGGCGGCGACCCATTGGTCGGTGCTGCCCGGCACCGCGCCCAGGTAGGGACGTCCATCCGGCGTGGTCGGGCGGAAGCCGGTCCAGGCGCGCACCGCCTGCAGTTCGCGCAGGGCAGGGACGAAGGAGAAGCAGCGTTCCAGCATCCGGCGCAGCATCGCCGGCGATACCGCGGCGTCGGTGGCGCTGAATTCGCGCGAGGAGCCGAGCAGGATCTGTCCGGTCGGGCGCGGTTGCACGTTGAAAGCGACGCTGCTGTCCGCGTCGCCGTGCGCACTGTCGGCGTAGCCCAGTTCCAGCAGCTGATGGCGGATCACGCCGGGATAGCGATCGGTGATCACCAGGTGGCCCTTGCGTGCGCGCATCGGCAACTGCGGCAACAGAGCGGGCAGGGCGCAGCCGGTGGCGACCAGCACGGGGCCGCTCAGCATCGAGCCGTCATCCAGCTGCGCGCCGCCGCGGCGCAGCGCCTGCACGCGGCGACCGGCATACAGCACCGCGCCGCGCGCTTGCGCGCGACGGACCAGGTGTTGCGCCACGCGCGGCGGATACACCACCGCCTCGCGCGGCACCAGCATGCCGCCGCTCATGCCGGGGGCGAGTTCCGGTTCCAGTTCGTAGAGTTGCTGCGCATCGAGCAGTTGCGCTTCCACGCCGGCTGCGTCCAAGCGTGCGGCGCGCGTCGCAGCGGACGCCAATTCGTTCTCGCCGCGCGCCACCCACAAGGTGCCGCAGCGGCTGAATTCGGCTTCCTTCAGATCGGCGAAGGCTTCCCACTGCCGCAGCGAATAGCGCGCCAGCGCCAGCTCGGCCGGATCGTCGTCCATCGCCACCAGATGACCCATCGCCGCCGCGGTGGCGCCGCCGCCGACCGGGCCGGGCTCGACGATCGCCACGCGCAGGCCGTCGGCGCTGGCCGCGTCCGCACAGGCCGCGCCGACGATGCCGGCGCCGATCACGATCAGGTCATAGCCGGCGACGCTCATTCGGCGCCGCTGCCCCAGGTGAAGGCATCCGCTTCGTCGAACAGCAAGGTGGAACGCGCCACCACATAGGCGCTGCCGGTGATGCGCGGCTTCACGCCGCGCGCGCCGGGCGTGTAGGTCGCCTCGAATTCGCTGCCCTCGCCGAGGATGCTTTCCTGGCGCCACACCTCGCCGGGCGCCAGCTTGCCGTCCGCGGCCAGGCAGGCCAGCTTGGCGCTGGTGCCGGTGCCGCAGGGCGAGCGGTCGTAGGCCAGGCCCGGGCACAGCACGAAGTTGCGGCCAGCCTTGCCGGGCAGGTCGGCGTTGATCTCGATATGGTCGATCTCGCCGCCTTCGGCACCGGTGATGCCTTGCGCTTCGAGCACGCGGCGGATCGCCTCGGTGTAGGCGGTCAGTTCGCGCTGGTGCCGGATGTCCAGCGGCAGCGGGGTGTCCTTGGTGATGAAGAACCAGTTGCCGCCCCAGGCGATGTCGCCGGTGACCTCGCCGTAGCCGGGCACGCTCACTTGCACGTCCTTGGCATGGCGATAGCTCTCCACGTTGTCGATCGACACGCGGCCGTCGGCGTGCAATTCGGCGCCCACCGTGCCCACCGGCGTCTCGATCCGGTGCAGGCCGGGGCCGATGCGGCCCATGTGCTGCAGGGTGCGCACCACGCCGATGGTGCCGTGACCACACATGCCGAGGTAGCTGACGTTGTTGAAGAAGATCACGCCGGCACAGGCGTCCGCGCTTTGCGGCGGCAGCAGCAGCGCACCGACCACCGTGGCCGAGCCGCGCGGCTCGCAGGCGATGCCGGCGCGCCAGCGGTCGAAGTCGCGGCGGAAGCGTTCGCGCTGTTCCATCAGCGTGCCGGCGCCGAGGTCGGGGAAGCCTGCGATGACGGTGCGGGTGGGTTCGCCGCCGGTGTGCGAGTCGATCACGTCGATGGTATGCATGACCGCCATGCTCGCCGCCGGGGTGGCGCAGCGTCTAGCAGGGCTTGGCATCGCTCCGTGCGGAAATCGGCACAATGCGCCTGGCCTGTTTTGTGCCATGCTGCGATTGCACAAGGCTTTACGACGAGGCGGACCCGCGATGGACATGAAGATTTCGGCCGACGAGCTGGAGGCGCTGTTCGACGCCTTGCCCGACGTGGTGTTCTTCGTGAAGGACAGCCAGGGCCGCTACACCCATGCCAACCTCACCCTGGTGCGCCGGCTGGGCCTGAAGCAACGCGCAGACGTGATCGGGCGCAGCGTGGTCGAGCTGTTTCCCGCCACGCTGGGCGGTTCTTACGCCTCGCAGGACCGGCGCGTGCTGGACGGCGAGGTGATCGAGAACCAGCTCGAAGTGCACATGTTCCCCAACCGCGTGCCCGGCTGGTGCCTGACCTGCAAGCGTCCCTTGCAGAAGCGCGGCGAGGTCCACGGCATCGTCGGCATCTCGCGCGACCTGGGCAAGCCGGACGGCCGCCATCCGACCTATGTGCGCCTGCGCCGCGTGCTGGCTTACCTGCAGGAGCACTACGCCGAAGGCGTGCGCGTGGCGAAGCTGGCGGAGCTGGCCGACCTGTCGGTGGCGCAACTGGAGCGGCATTTCCGCCGCGTATTCCAGCTGACGCCGCAGCAGGTGCAGACCAAGCTGCGCATCGAAGCGGCGATGCGCCTGCTGCGTGGCGAGGAAAGCGTGGCGGCGATCGGCCTGGCCTGCGGTTTCGCCGACCAGAGTGCATTCGCGCGGCAGTTCAAGGCGACGGTGGGGATGACACCGCGGGATTACCGGGCGATCGCGGCGGGGGCACCGCGCGCCGCGCCGGTGGCGTAATCGCGCAGGTTGGGGTGAGTCGAAGGCGAACCCCAACATAGCCACCTGCGAGCGCACCGCATCGTTGGGGTTCGCCTTCGGCTCACCCCAACCTACGCGTGCTTCAGCCGTTCACCCACACGCCGACGTTCAAATGCCAACCGTCGTTGTGGTGTTCGTAATGCGGATGGACGTAGTGGTAACCGGGCCGTTCGATTTCCCAGTGTCCCGGCACCGCGACATATTCGCGTCCGCTCCAGCGCCAGTAGCCGCGCGCCCACACATAGCCCGGGCGCCGCGCCGGTTCCACTTCCACCAGTCGTTCCGGCGGCGGTTGCGGTGCCACCACTTCGACCACTTCACGACGCACCACCGGGCGTTCGATCACCACGGGGCGGTCGTGCACTACGCGTTCTTCTACGCAACCGCTGGCGAGCATGGTCAGCGCGGCGAGCGCCACGATTCGAATCTGCATGGTCATTCCCTTCTTTGGTCAGCCAATAAAAAGCGCGGCTGCCGAGGCAGCCGCGCCGAAGTCGAACGGGCTCAATGGCCCCAGTAGCCGTCGTGGAAACGCCAGCCGCCGCGGTAGTGCTCCCAGCGAGGCTGGCGATAGACGTAGCCGTGGCGCGCCGGCATCCAGCGGCCGACCACCCACACGTGGCGGTGGGCATACGGATCCCAGCGCCAGTAGCCCGGCGCCCAGGCGTAGCCGACGCGCGGCGGCGGCACCACTTCGTAGCGCGGCGCGGGCGGCGCGACGTTGATCCCTACCGAGATCTGCGTGCGTGCGGCGGCGTCGGGGGCGTAGGCGGAAGCGCCCAGCCCGAGGCCCAGCGCGGTCAGCACGGCGAAGGTTCGTGCCAGCGTTTTCATGCGTTTCTCCTCGGCCACGCAAGGTGTGGCTCGCACGGAAAAACGGCGGCGGCCGGCGTCTGTTGACGCCGGCCGCGCGCTTCGTTCAGAAGCCGGTGAGGTTGCGCGGTCGAGCCCGGCGGCGACTTCAGAGCTTGCAGTTGGGCGTATGTCCGGCGGCGCGCGCCTGGTCGTACACCGGCATCAGCAGGTCGGCCTGCTTGCTGAGCGATTGCTGGCGGTTGTACGAAGCGGGGTGAGTCGACATGAAGGCCGGCTGCTTGGCGCCGCCACCGGCCGCCGCGGCCATCTTCTGCCACAGCGTGGCCGCGGCGCGCGGATCGAAGCCGGCCTGCGCCATGTAGCGCTGGCCCAGCGTGTCGGCTTCGCTTTCCTGGGTGCGCGAGAACGGCAGCAGGATGCCCACCTCGGCGCCGGCGCCCAGCGCGGCGGCGGCGTAGCCGGCATTGGTGCCGCGGCTGGCGGCGTAGGCGCTGCCGGCGATCACCACCACCTGCGCGGCGAGCTTGTCGGACATGCGCTCGGCGCCGTGGCGCGACACCACGTGCGACAGTTCGTGGCCCAGCACCACCGCGAGCAGGTCCTGGTCGCTGGCCACCTTGAACATGCCGCGGTTCACGCCGATGCGGCCGCCCGGCAGGGCGAAGGCATTGGGGGTGTTGTCGTCGATGATCTGCACTTCCCACTGCTGCGTGTTCCACGGCGGCGGCAGTACCGCCTCCAGCGCGTTGGCCACGCAGGTGGCGTAGGCGCGCTCCTTGGGCGCGTCGACGAACTTGCCTTTGGTGCGCATATCGTTGAACGCGGCCAGGCCGGCCTTCGACATGTCCGCGTCGGAGACCATCATCAATTGCTTGCGGCCGGTGGGCGAGGTGGTGCAGCCGCAGATCAGGGCGCCAAGAGCCAGCGCGAGCGGCAGACGGAATTTCATGCGTTTTACCTCCCTGGAAAACTGTCGCGAAGCATAACCTTGCGTTCCGTGGCGGGATTGTGTGCCAGGTCGGCACTTGAAAAGAACGAACGGTCGTTCTATTTTCGCGGCCATGAACGCAACGACCGCCCCCGGCAAGCGCGCCGCCACCCGCGAGATGATCCTGGACCGGGCCTACGCCATGGCCTGCAACGACGGCCTGGAGGGCTTGTCGATCGGCACCCTGGCGCTGGCGGTGGAGATGTCCAAGAGCGGCGTGTTCGCCCACTTCGGCTCGCGCGAAGACCTGCAACTGGCGGTGCTGGAACTGGGCGCGCAGCGCTTCATGGACAACGTGCTGCTGCCGGCGCTTAAGACCCCGCGCGGCCTGCCGCGCCTGCGCAGCATCGTCGAGCACTGGTGCGACTGGGCGCATCGCTACGAGCGCGGCTGCGTGCTGCAGTCCGCCGTCGGCGAATACGACGGCCGCGACGGCGCCCTGCGCGACGCGGTGGTGCGCCAGCAGGCCGGTTGGCGCGGCCAGCTGGAGAAGGCGATCGGCCACGCCGTGGCCGAGGGGCATCTCGGCGCCGGCACCGAGGTCAGCCAGCTCGCCTTCGAGATCTACGCCTTCATGCTCGTGCTGCACCACGACGCCGGCCTGTTCGGCTTCGAGGAAGCGCGCCGCCGCACGCTGGCGGCGGTCGAGCGCCTGTTTGCCAGCTATCGCACCTGAATCCCCACGGGAGCCCCGCCATGCCACGCCCGCAACGCGCTCATCGTCCGCACGGTCGCCCCACGGCCGGTCTCCTGCTGAAACTCGGCGCCGTGCGCGCCAGCTTCGCCGTCGGCGGGCGGCTGGCGCCGCGCCGCACGGTCGACCGTGCCGCGCGCCTGTTCGCCACGCCCTTCGCCAGCAGCCGCAGCCGCGCGCTGGCGGCGCAGCCGGACGACGCGATGGTGCAGGGGGCTTTGAAGGTCGGCGACGAGATGATCGCCACCTATGTATGGGGCGATCCCAGGACCCAGCCCTATGCGCTGCTGGTGCACGGCTGGTCGAGCTTCGGCCTGCGCTACCTGCCGTGGGTGCAACGCCTGCGCGAAGCGGGCCTGGCGGTGGTCGCGTTCGACCAGCCGGGCCACGGCCGCAGTTCGGGGCGCCTGTGCACGCTGCCGGATTTCATCGCCACCATCCTCGCCGTCGGCCAGCATTACGGCCATGCGGCGCTGGCGATCGGCCATTCGCTCGGTGGCGCCGCGCTGGCCCTGGCGCAGAGCGAGGCCTGGCTGGCGCGGCAGCTGGTGCTGATCGCACCCGCGGCCGACATGGAAGCCGCCACCGGCCGCTTCTTCCGCTTCGTCAAACTCGGCGACCACCTGCGCGAGGCGTTCTACGGCTGGCTGGAGCGGCGCACCGGCGTGACCGTGCGCGACCTGCAAGTGCACAAGCACCTGCCCGCGCTCGGCCAGTCCGGGCTGGTGGTGCATGACCTGGACGACCGCGACGTGCCATGGGAAGAGGGCGAGCGCTATGCCCGCTATTGGCCGGGCGCGCGGCTGCTCACCACCACGGGCCTTGGCCACCATCGCGTGCTCGACGCGCCGGAAGTGATCGAGGCAACCTTCGCCTTCCTGCGCGGCGAGACGGTGGGCGACCGCGTGGTGGCGACGCCGAACCTGCCTTACGGCGTCGCGTAGGTTGGGGTGACAACCCCAACGTCGTCACTTGCAAGCGCACCGTATCGTTGGGGTTACGGGCTGCATCGGCAGCCCGCCCTCCGGGCCATCCGCTACGCGGATGTTCGCTACGGCATCCTGCCTCCGCAGTCGCCTGTGGCTCACCCCAACCTGCGGGTGTGATTATCTGGGGGGCAGCACGCGTCCCGTGCGATAGCTGCGATAGCGGCACACGTCGAAGTTGCGTTGCACCAGCGTGCGCCCGTCGGCGAACGTCGCGCGCAGGTCGCGTCGGCAGCCTTCCTTGCCATCGAGCGCCACCGTGACGGCATTCCCGCCGCCGATCAGCGGGCGGTCGCCGATGGCGACATCGTGGAACGCCTCCGTCCCCGCCGGCGCGACAGCCAGCGTCACGAGGCTCGACGGCGCGTCGTTGTAGACCTCCAGATAGCGCGTCTGCGCGCCGGCCACGGCCGGCAGCAGGGCGCAGGCGCACGACAACACGATGCGATGGATCATGGCTTCCTCTCCGCTGGACGCGCCGCAACGGCGGCGCTGCTGCGGATTGGGATGCGAAACGGCGGACCAAGGTGGCCGATCCGGGACGGATCGTAGCCGGCGCGGGACGAATGGCAGCCGTGACCTGCGAATCTGTTCCCGCGCGGCTTCGCCTGTGTAGGATGCGGACGCCCTGGAGGAGGAGTGCGGATGCGATTCTGGCGTTACCTGGCCGCGTGGAGCGTTCCGGCGGTGCTGTTCGCCATCCAGGGCTACAGCATGGACGCCATGCGCGGACACACCTGGAACGCGTCCGACTACATCCGCTGGGCGATGGTGCAGTGGTACACGCTGGCGGTGCTCGCGCCGGGCGTGTTCGCGCTGGCGCGGCGTTTTACCGTCGACTCCACTGCGCAATGGCGCTACCTGCCGGTGTACGTCGCCGGCAGCCTGGTCTTTTCGGCCTGTGCCGTGCTGATCGGCGCCATGCTCGGCAATCTGCTCGAACCCGGCCATCCGCCGTTCGATGACCAGCTGCAGCAGTTCATCGACAAATACGTCTTCATCGACTTCTTCATCTACTGGGTGCTGGTGGTCGGCTGGCATGCGCTGCGCTTCTTCCGCGAGAAGGACCGGCGCGCCGACCAGTTGCAGGCGCTGCTGGCGCAATCGCGCCTGCAGGTGCTGAAGATGCAGCTGCAGCCGCATTTCCTGTTCAACACGCTGCATGCGATCACCACGCTGATCCGCGAGGAGCCCGAAGTCGCCGAGGACATGCTGCTGCGCCTGAGCGAGCTGCTGCGGGTGTACCTGGACGAAGACCGCCACGAGATCGCGCTGGCCCGCGAGCTGGAACTGCTGGATCTCTACCTCGGCATTCAGCGCGTGCGCTTCAAGGACCGCCTCGATGCGCGCGTGGATGCGGCCGTCTCCGCGCTCGGCGGCGCTGTGCCCGGCCTGATCCTGCAGCCGCTGGTGGAGAACGCCATCCATCACGGCGTCGGCCGGCATGCCGGCAGCGACACGGTGGAGGTGTTCGCGCATCGCGACACCGACCACCTCTACCTGGAAGTGCGCAACCGCAATGGCACGCTGGAAGTGACGCCGGACGAGGCGTTCACCCGCGGCATCGGCCTGTCCAATACGCGCCTGCGCCTGAAGGAGCTGTACGGCGACGCCGCCTCGGTCTACATCGATGCGCTGTCGCCGCGGGGCGTAACCTGCCGCCTGCGCCTGCCGTTCCGCGCGCTCGGCGCGGCCGCATGAGCATCCGCGCGCTGATCGTGGACGACGAGCCGATCGCGCGGCACAGCATCGCGCGCCTGCTGCGCAAGGAGGCGGAGATCGTCATCGCCGGCGAATTCGGCGACGGCGCCAGCGCGCTGGAAGCGATCCGCCGGCTGCGGCCGGACCTGGTGTTCCTGGATATCCAGATGCCGGAGATGACCGGCATCGATGTCGCCGCGGCGCTGGGCGAGGAAGAGCTGCCGGCCACGGTGTTCGTTACCGCCTACGAGCAGTACGCGGTGCGCGCGTTCGAAGCCAACGCCGTCGACTACCTGGTCAAGCCGTTCAGCCGCGAACGCTTCGATGCCGCGTTGCGCCGCGTCCGCAAGCGCCTGGCGGGCGAGGGCGGCGATGCCGCGCCAGCGCGGGTGTGGCAGGCGCTGGCCGAATTGCGGCGCGAGCAGGCGTATGCGCGCCGCCTGCCGATTCCCGTGGATGGCAGCGTGATCCTGCTGGAGGTGGCGCGCATCGACTGGATCGAAGCCAACCGCAACTGCGTGCGCCTGCACGTAGGCAAGGACATCTACGAGTTGCGCGAGACGATGGCAGCGCTGGAGGAGCGCCTCAACCCGCGCCAGTTCGCGCGCGTGCACCGCTCGGCGATCGTCAATATCGATCGCATCCAGGCGATCCATCCGTGGTTCAAGGGCTACCACATGGTGGTGCTGAGCACGGGGCAGGAGCTGCGCATGAGCCGCTACCAGCACGATGCGTTCCGCGAGCTGGCGCGGCTGCAAGGGCGGACGCCGTAGCGGCGGCCGCGTCGAAGGGGCCAGCAGGGATCGGGCGCGTTGAGCAGATGCAGACCGGCCGGGGCCTGCCTGGTCGATGTTTGGTCCGGTCGAGCGCGACCCGCCAGTAATGACATGTCGATTTCGGGGGAGCTGTTTCGTCGCCTAGGCAAGTCGGCGATCCTGCCGGCGGACAAACCACACACCACAAGGAATGCCGACCATGTACGCCATCGCCCACCGTCCCCTGCGCACCCTGATCGCCGCCGCCGCCCTGGCCCTGGCCGGCGCGTCCGCGCACGCCGCTTCCGCCACCTACATCATCGATCCCACCCACACCTATCCGAGCTTCGAGGCCGACCACTTCGGCGGCCTGTCGGTGTGGCGCGGCAAGTTCAACCGGACCAGCGGCAAGATCACGCTGGACAAGGCCGCCGGCAGCGGGACGGTCGACATCACGGTGGACATGAACAGCGCCAACTTCGGCCTGGACAAGATGGACGAAGCGGCGCGCGGCCCCGAGCTGTTCGAGACCGCCAAGTACCCGACCGCCACGTACAAGGGCAAGCTCGCCGGCTTCGTCGACGGCAAGCCGACCAAGGTGGTTGGCGAGCTCACCTTGCATGGCGTGACGCGCCCGCTGGAGCTGACCGTCAACTCGTTCAAGTGCATGCCGCATCCGCTGCTCAAGCGCGAACTGTGCGGTGCCGATGCCAGCGCCAGTTTCCGGCGCGATGCGTTCGGCATGAGCGGCGGCAAGGACTACGGCTTCAAGATGGATGTCGCGCTGCGCATCCAGGTCGAGGCCATCGTCGATGAAGCGGATGCCAGGAAAGTCGCCGTACGCTGATTCACAGGCAGCTCTTCAGCCGGCGCACCGCCTCATCGAGCGCGCGTGCGTCGGCGCCGCCGTAGCCGAGGATCAGGCCGCCGCGCGCGGGCGGCTCCGCGTAGCACGGCGACAGCGGCCGCGCGGAAACGCCGACCTGGGCGGCGCGGCGCGACAGCGCGATGTCGTCGATGTCCGACGGCAGCAAGGCCACCAGCTGCATGCCGGCTTCGGCGCCGATCACTTCCAGCTGCTCCGGCAGGTGCGTGCGGATGGATGCGACCAGGGCCGCGCGGCGTTCCGCGTACAGCACGCGCATGCGGCGGATGTGCCGCGCGAAATGCCCTTCGCGGATGAAGTCGTTCATCGCCAGCTGCGGCAAGGCGGCGGTGCAGGTGTCCAGCGCGTCGCGGCAGGCGGCGAAGGCGCCGACCAGGTCCTTCGGCACCACCAGGTAGCCCAGGCGCAGCGAAGGGAACATCACCTTGCTGAAGGTGCCGACGTAGATCACGCGCTCTTCCGTATCCAGGCCCTGCAGCGAGGCGACCGGGCGGCCGCCGAAGCGGTACTCGCTGTCGTAGTCGTCCTCGACGACCCAGGCATCGGCGCGCGCAGCCCAGCGCAGCAGCTGCATGCGCCGCGCGGCGCTCAAGGTCATGCCCAGCGGGAACTGGTGCGAGGGCGAGGTATAGACCAGGCGCGCATCCGGCGCGCGGCGGATGCCTTCGGCCACGTCCAGGCCTTCCTGGTCCACCGGCACCGGCACGATCCGCGCGCCGATGGTGCCGAAGGCCTGGCGCGCGCCGGGATAGCCGGGGTCTTCCAGCCAGGCGCGATCGCCGGCGTCGAGCAGGGCATGTGCGCAGATCTGCACGCCCTGCTGCGAGCCGGTGGTGATCAGTACCTGCGCGGCATCGACGCGCACCGCGCGCACCGCACCCAGGTAATCGGCGATGGCCTCGCGCAGCAGCGGGCAGCCGCGCGGATCGCCGTATACCAGCGACTCGGTGCTCGGCGCCCGCGCATGCCGGTTGAGCAGCTTGGCCCACAGCGCCGAGGGGAAATGCTCCAGCGCCGGCAGGCCGACGCGGAACGCGCCCTGGCTGTCCAGCCAGGTCTGTTCCGGCGCGCGCATGGTGGCCACGCGCTGGGCCACGCGACGGGTGGCATCGCGGCGCGCGACCGGGACGGCGGCCAGCCTGGGGCGGGAGGGCTTCGGCGCCGCCGTGGGAATCGACGGCGCCACGCGGGTGCCGGCGCCGACGAAGCTCTGCAGATACCCTTCCGCCAGCAGCTGCTCGTAGGCGCTGAGCACCGGCAGGCGCGATACGCGCAGTTCCGTGGCCAGGCTGCGGGTGGACGGCACGCGCTGGCCGGGGCGCAACTGCCCGTCGGCGATAGCGCGGCGGAACCACTCCGACAGCTGCTGGTAGATCGGCACGCCGCTGCCGGCTTCCAGGGCGATCGGCGGGAGAAAGGACGTGGACGCACGCGGCATGGCGGCAGGCCTCAAGTGGTCATGCCGGATGATAGCCAAGTGGCTATTCGCCCGGGCCACTGCCATTCGTAGTGTTGCGCCGCGGCCGGGTGGCCGGGCCTGAGGTGGAGGCGGACTTGAGCGTGGGGTACGGCGTGAGGCGCAGGATCAAGAACAGGGCGATCGGATGGCTGCTGGGCGCGTTGGCATGCGTAATGGCAACTGTTGCCATGGCGCAGGACGCGGGCGTGCCGATCCGCCAGTCCCGCGACGACGCCTGGTGGACCGGCCCCATGCTGGCCAACGGCGCCGAGACCCTGCCGCAGGGCCACATGCTGATCGAGCCCTACATCTATGACGTGACGACGCCGGGCGTGGATGCGTTCGGCTCGCGCGCCTACGTGCTGTACGGCCTGACCGACCGCCTGACCGTCGGCGCCATCCCGATCATCGGCTACAACCGCGTGAGCGGCGCGCCGAACAGCTCCGGCATCGGCCTGGGCGACCAGATCCTGCAGGCGCAGTACCGCTTGCGCCGCTTCCATGAAGGCAGCTGGTTGCCCACCGTGTCGCTGATGCTGCAGGAGACGGTGCCGACCGGGCGCTACGACCGCCTCGGGCAGCGGCCCGCCAACGGCATGGGCGGCGGCGCCTACGCCACCACGCTGGGCGTCAACATGCAGAGCTATTTCTGGATGCCGAACGGGCGGATCCTGCGTGCGCGACTCAATGCCACCACCACCTTTGCCGGCCGTGCGCGCGTCGAGGGCGTCAGCACCTACGGCACCGGCGGGGATTTCCGCGGCCATGCGCGCGCCGGCGACAACTTCTATGTGGGCGCGGCGCTGGAATACAGCCTGACCACGCGCTGGGTGCTGGCGCTGGACCTGACCTACAGCCACAACGGCAACGCCTGGGTGAGGGGCTATGACGTGGTGCCGGGCCTGGAGCCGGTACGGGTGAGCAAGCGCTTCCGGCGCAGCGACGCGGTCGGCTACGCGCCGGCGATCGAATACAACTGGTCGCCCAATATCGGCCTGCTGTTCGGCGTGCGGGTGATTGCGGGCGGCAACAACGTACAGCGCTCGGTAACGCCGGCCATCGCGCTCAACTACGTGCGGTAGGTTGGGGTGAGCCGCAGGCGAACCTCAACGGAGGCACAGACGAAGCGCCACGTTGGGGTTCGCCTGCGGCTCACCCCAACCTACGTCAGCGTTGTCTCGCGGCAAAGATGCGAACCATTCTCATCCCTGTGCTAAGGTCGCGCCCCAGCTTCCACGCCGCCGCGATCCATGACCGTCCCGTCCCAGCCATCCGTGCGCCACCCCTGGCGCCTCCGCGACCTGCTGCGCAAGTTGCACCTGTGGCTGGGCCTGAGCGTGGGCCTGGCCTTCGCGGTGCTGGCGCTGTCCGGCACGGTGCTGGCATTCCAGACCGACCTGCTGCGCTGGCGCCACCCCGAACTGTTCGGGCATGCCTTGCCAACTCCCGCGCAACGCGCGGCGATCCTCGAACGCATCCACGACGCGCACTGGTCCGCGCCACTGCGCAGCATCGATACGCCAACCGCCGAATTGCCGGTGTGGCAGCTGTCGCTGGCAGGCGAAAAACGCGTTTATCTCGATCCAGCCGACGGCCATGAACTGCTCACCCGCTCCAAGGACCACGACCTCGTGCTCTGGCTGCGCGACCTGCACACCCATCTGCTCAGCGGCAAGAACGGCGAAACCGCGCTCGGCATCCTGGGACTGGCGGAACTGAGCCTGATCCTGATCGGCCTTACCCTGTGGTGGCCGCGCCGCGGACATTGGCGCTATGCGGTGCGCATGTATGCACAACCGCCGACGCGGCGCTGGCGCAGCTGGCACCAGAGTGTGGGCGCCATGCTGTTTCCGTTGCTGCTGCTGAGCACGCTCACCGGCATCACCCTGATCTACAAGGACACCACGCGCAGCGTGCTCGCCGCCGCATTCGGCGACCGGCAAGGTCCGCCTTCTAAGGCGAGGGCGTTGCCGCCGCGTGACATGCCGCTGCAATGGGCCGCCTCGCTGGCCGCCGCACAGGCCGTGCTGCCCGACGCGGAATTGCGCCGCATCACCTTGCCCAACGAAAAGAACGCCGCGCTCACCGTCCGTGCGCGCGGACCGCGCGAATGGAACGCTGTCGGCCGCAGCGCGGTGGTGATCGATCCGTACAGCGCGACGGTGCTGTCGGTGTACGACGCGCAGGCGCAGGGCGGCGGCGCGCGGCTGATCGACAAGCTGTACCCGGTGCATACCGGCCAGGTCGGCGGCGTGCCGTGGCAACTGCTGATCGGCGTCGTCGGCGTGTTGCCGGCATTCTTCCTGGCCACCGGTTTCCTGTTCTGGCGTACGCGTCGGCGTCATCTCAAGCACGCGCAGCACATGCTCGGCAAGGCCTGATCGATACGCCTTCGTCCACGCGTCGCAGCAAGCGCTTAACAGCGTTCCACACTAGAATTGCGCGTCTTACGCACATCCAAGTTGGAGTCGCCATGAGTTCCCCCGCCCAGCACGTTTCCGCCAGTGCTGCAGTGCACGAAGGTCGTCCCCTGCGCTTCGTCACCGCCGCCAGCTTGTTCGACGGCCATGACGCGGCGATCAATATCATGCGCCGCATCATCCAGTCGCAGGGCGCGGAAGTGATCCACCTGGGCCATAACCGCTCGGTGGAGGACGTGGTCCGCGCTGCCCTGCAGGAAGACGCCGACGCCATCGCACTGTCCTCGTACCAGGGTGGCCACGTCGAGTACTTCAAGTACATGGTGGACATGCTCAAGGAGCATGGTGCCGCGCATATCCGCGTCTTCGGCGGCGGCGGTGGCACCATCACCCCGGAGGAAATCCGCGAACTGCAGGCCTACGGCGTGGAGCGCATCTACCACCCGAACGACGGCATGAAGCTGGGCCTCACCGAGATGATCGAGGACGTCATGTGCCGCACCCGCGAGGCCGCCGACAGGCGTGCCGGCGCGGAGCAGGCCACCGCCGTCGCGCCGCGGGTGGACATCGACGACGAGATCTCGATCGGCCACATGCTGTCCTCGATCGAGGAAGGCCAGCTGCCCGAGGCGGAACTCGACCACCTGCGCAAGCAGTGGAAGATGGCCGGCAAGCAGACGCCGGTGCTCGGCGTCACCGGCACCGGCGGCGCGGGCAAGTCCTCGGTGGTGGATGAGCTGCTGTTGCGCTTCCTGCACGCGTTCCCGGACATGCGCATCGCGGTGCTGGCGGTCGACCCGACCCGCCGCCGCAGCGGTGGCGCGCTGCTGGGCGATCGCATCCGTATGAACTCGCTGCGCAGCCATCGCGTGTACATGCGCTCGATGGCCACGCGCCGCCAGCACGCGGCCACCAGCGTGGTACTGCACGACTGCATCGATTTCCTCAAGGCGCAGCCCTACGACCTGGTGATCGTGGAGACCGCCGGCATCGGCCAGAGCGATTCGGAGATCGTCGACCTGGTCGATTTCCCGATGTACGTGATGACCAGCGACTACGGCGCGGCCAGCCAACTCGAGAAGATCGACATGCTGGACTTCGCCGAACTCGTGGTGCTCAACAAGTTCGACAAGCGCGGCGCCGAAGACGCGCTGCGCGACGTGCGCAAGCAGTGGAAGCGCAACCGCACCGCGTTCGCCCTGAAGGACGACGAAGTGCCGGTCTATCCGACCATCGCCAGCCAGTTCAACGATCCGGGCGTGACCTGGATGTTCGCCAACCTGTGCCGCCTGCTGCGCGACAAGCTCACCCTGCCGGCGCCGAAGTGGACGCCGGAGCTGGACACCTCGCTGAAGGAGCCGCGCGCCACCGTGCTGATCCCCGGCAGCCGCGTGCGTTATCTGGCCGAGATCGCCGAGCAGGGCCGCGGCATCAATGCCGGGATCGAGCGCGAGGCGGAATTCGCCAGCAAGGCGCAGCACTACTACGAGTCGCTGAAGGACCTGGGCGATGCGCGCCTGCCGCGCGAGCTGGCGCGCTACGACAGCCAGTCGCTGCACGAGGAGGGCGCCGACCGCACCCTGCTCACGCTGCGCCAGCGCTACAACCAGGCGGTGAAGGAACTGAGCCACGAAGCCGTGCACCTGCTGCACGACTGGCCGGCGCGCTACAAGTCGGTCACCGACGAGTACAACGAATACAAGGTGCGCGACAAGACCATCCGCGTCGAGAACTATCGCGAATCGCTCAGCCACCAGAAGATCCCCAAGGTATCGCCGCCCAGGACCAAGGACTGGGGCGACCTGGTGCGCTTCCTGATGCGCGAGAACCTGCCGGGCTATTACCCCTATACCGGCGGCGTGTATCCGTACCGCCGCACCGGCGAGGATCCCACCCGCATGTTCGCCGGCGAAGGCACGCCGGAACGCACCAACCGCCGCTTCCATTACCTCAGCCAGGGCGGTGCGGCCACGCGCCTGTCCACCGCGTTCGACTCGGTCACGCTGTACGGCGAAGACCCGGCGCCGCGCCCGGACATCTACGGCAAGATCGGCAACTCCGGGGTCAATGTCGCCACGCTCGACGATATGAAGAAGCTGTATTCCGGCTTCGATCTGAGCGCGCCCAGCAGTTCGGTGTCGATGACCATCAACGGTCCGGCGCCGATCATCCTGGCGATGTTCATGAACACCGCGATCGACCAGAACATCGAGAAGCACCTCAAGGCCGATCCGGCACGCTGGGCCGAGGCGCAGCAGAAGATCGCCGCGCTGCAGTCGCACGGCGGTCCGCGCTATTCAGGCGAGCTGCCCAAGGGTAACGAGGGCCTCGGCCTGGGCCTGCTCGGCATTACCGGCGACCAGCTGGTGGATGCGCAAACCTATGCGCGCATCAAGGAAGAAACCCTGCAGACCGTGCGCGGCACGGTGCAGGCGGACATCCTCAAGGAAGATCAGGCGCAGAACACCTGCATCTTCAGCACCGAGTTCGCGCTGCGCATGATGGGCGACATCCAGCAGTATTTCGTCGACCACAAGGTGCGCAACTTCTATTCGGTGTCGATCTCCGGCTACCACATCGCCGAGGCCGGCGCGAACCCGATCAGCCAGCTGGCCTTTACGCTGTCGAACGGCTTCACCATCGTCGAGTACTACCTCGCGCGCGGTATGCACATCGACGATTTCGCGCCGAACCTGTCGTTCTTCTTCTCCAACGGCATGGACCCGGAATACACCGTGATCGGCCGCGTGGCCCGCCGCATCTGGGCCCGCGCCATGCGCGAGCGCTACGGTGCCAGCGCGCGCAGCCAGATGCTGAAGTACCACATCCAGACTTCCGGCCGCTCGCTGCACGCGCAGGAGATCCAGTTCAACGACATCCGCACCACGCTGCAGGCGCTGTATGCACTGTTCGACAACTGCAACAGCCTGCACACCAATGCCTACGACGAGGCGATCACCACGCCGACCGAGGAAAGCGTGCGCCGCGCGGTGGCGATCCAGCTGATCATCAATCGCGAGCTGGGCCTGAACTTCAACGAGAACCCGTGGCAGGGCAGCTTCGTGGTGGACGCGCTCACCGATCTGGTGGAAGAGGCCGTCTACCGCGAGTTCGAGGCGATCAGCGAGCGCGGCGGCGTGCTCGGCGCGATGGACACCATGTACCAGCGCGGCAAGATCCAGGAAGAGTCGATGTACTACGAGCAGAAGAAGCACGACGGCAGCCTTCCGCTGATCGGCGTGAACACCTTCCTGCCCAAGGACCACGGCGGCGAGATCGCCACCGAGATCGAACTGATCCGCTCCACCGAAGAGGAGAAGGGCCAGCAGATCGACAACGTGCAGGCCTACGCCAAGGCCCGCAACGGCCTGGCCCCGGAGAGCCTCAAGATCCTGCAGAACACCGCGCGCGAACGCCGCAATGTGTTCGAGCAGTTGATGGAGGCGGTGAAGTACAACTCACTGGGGCAGATCAGCCACGCCTTGTACGACGTCGGTGGCGAGTATCGCCGCAACATGTGACCGGAAGGGGCCGCAAGGCCCCTTCTTTTTGCGCATGCCTCAAGCCAGCACCCCTCTCCCCGCCGGGGAGAGGGCAGGGTGAGGGGCCGTTCTAGCGACAACGCTGCTTCCGAAGGACGCGCACTTGGATAACGACGGCGAGATCCTGTGCGAAGAAGTAAGAGCGCATAGGGTCGAAGCCGTTTGAGCGCAGCTCACCTCTCCGACCGCCACCGCCACGCCTTCGTCACTACCGGATTGGTCTCCGGCATCGCCAGCAGCACCGGCAGGACGACAATCGCCACCAGGCCGATCATCGCGCCGGGTACCGCGTGCCAGCCGGTCATCTTGATCAGCAGCTCCGCCAGAAACGGCGTCAATCCGCCGAAGATCGCCGTCGCCATGGTCACGCCAAGCGCCAGTCCGCTCAGCCGCCCTTCGCCCGGAAACTGTTCGGCAGTCGCCGGCGCGCCCACCGCGCTCACCCCGCCGGCAAGGCAGGCCAGCACGATCGCGCCGAGCGCGATGTTGAGCTCCATGCCGCGCGCCATCAGCTGGAACATCGTCAGCGGCAGCAGCACGCTGGCGACGGCCAGCCACACCAGCACCGGCCGGCGTCCCACCCGGTCGGACAGTGCGCCGGCCAGCGGCGTGACCAGGATCACCGCCACCGCGGCGAGCGTCGACAACCACAATGAGCGTTCCTCGGCGAGGATGCCCGACGAGCTGAGAAACGCCGGCACATAGGTGATGCCCACGTAGTAGGTGATCGAGCCCAGCGCCGAGATGGCGAAAGTGCGGAACAGGGCAGGACGATGGTTGGCGAGCATGTGGCCGAGCGGCGAATCCGGCACGGTGTGCTGCTCCACCTGCCGCACGAAGTCCGGCGATTCCTCCATGGTCGAGCGCGCGATCCACACGCAACCGGCCAGCGCGGCGCCGACGAAGAACGGGATGCGCCAGCCCCAGGCATCGAGCCGGGCCGTGCTCATGGCGCTGACGGTCAGCGCCGACACGCCCACCGCCAGCAGCGCGCCGATCTCGCTGGCGGCGGAGGCGAGCGAAGTAATCAGGCCGCGCCGGTCCTTGCGCGCGCCTTCGAGCAGATAAGCGACCACGCCGGTATATTCGCCGCCGACCGAGAACGCCATGAAGCAGCGCAGCAGCAACAGCAGCGCACCCGCTGCCGGCCCGGCGACGGTGTGCGAGGGCAGCAGTGCCGTCGCCAGCATCGCCAGCGTCATCAGCATCATCGACAGGAGCAGCGTGCGGCGCCTGCCGATGCGGTCGCCGATATGCCCGAACACCACCGCCCCCAGCGGACGCATCGCGTAGGAGATGGCGAAGCCGGCCAGCGTGGCGAGCAGCGAACTCTCGCCACCGCCGAAGAACACCCGCGACAGCACGGTGGCGAAGTAGAGATACAGGGTGAAGTCGTACCACTCGACCACGGTCGAGAGGGCAGCGACAGCCATGGAGCCACGGGAAATCTCGGGAGTACCGGGCTTTTCGGTCATGCGCAGACGGTGGCCGGTTGCAGGAACCGCGATCCTAGCGCGATCCGTCGTGTCCGGCCGATCCATGCCTGGCATCGGCCGCGTAGGTTGGGGTGAGCAAAGCGAACCCCAACGTCGCCGCTGCGCATGATGGTGTGCTGGCGGGGAGCGGTGCGATGTTGGGGTTCGCTTTGCTCACCCCAACCTACGACGCGTGTCATGCGTGGGGCGGAGCAGTCGCCTTTCGCGCCGGATGTGCAGAAGGCGTGAAGAAGGCCTCGCCGCAAGTCCGGCCACAACGCGACCGACTTCGCGCGATTGTGATCCCGCTCTCTTCCTGCACTTCGCAGCGGATCGCAAGATGCGCTGCACTGGGGGAGCGTCACATGGTGTTGCGCAGTATCGCGTCGCGGCTGGCCGTCTGGGTGCTGGCTGGAACCTTGCTGGTGGTCGTCGCCGGCGGGTTGTTGCTGTTCCGGGTCGTGCGGCAGCAGATCCTCGAACAGACCCATCGCGAATCGGCGGTGCTGGCGGGCGACGTCAGCCATCGCATCCAGCATCGCCTGGACAAAGTGGCCGATACCGCGCAGATGCTTGCCGCCTTGATCGGGCCGCGGCCGGACGATGCGGAGCCGCTGATCCGCGATGCCCTGGCACACAACGCCGACCTGGACGGATTGGCCGCCGCTTATGTGCCGGCCTCGATCGACGCCGGGGCGCCGGTCCGCTCGCCCTTCGTCAGCCGCCACCTCGATGGCAGCCTGAGCGTGCGCGACCTGCTGAAGGATCCCGCGCCGTACTGGACGCAGGCCTGGTTCGCCACGGGACTGGCGTGCGCCACGGGTTGCTGGCAGCAACCGTTCTTCTCGCAATCGCGCCAGCGCCGGCTGGTCAATTATTCGGCCGCGATCGAAGCGGGTGGCCGGCCGGTCGGCGTGCTCAATGCCGATGTCACGCTGGAGTGGCTGCAGGGCGTGCTGCAGGCCTTGAACAAGCCGCGCGATACCGAGGCGTTCGTGATCGACCAGCAAGGGGTATACCTCGCCGTCGAAGGCTCGGCGCTGGCCGGGCAGCGTGCGCAGGATGAATTGATCGCCGCCTTGCGCGGCGATCCGGCGGAACCGATCCGGCATACCGGCCTGCTGGCGACCCACGCCAATGCACCGGTGTGGATCTATCACGCGCCGATCGACGGCACGCATTGGCAGTTCGGCCTGGTGGTGCCGGAAGAGCGCATCTACGGCGGCGTGCGGCGCACCTTCTCGGTAGCCTTGTCGGTGGGTGCGCTGGCGCTGCTGAGCCTGACCTTGCTGACCTTGGTTGTCACGCGGCGCGTGCTCAGCCCGCTGGGCGTGCTGACGGAGCGCGCCGAACAGGTGGCCAAGGGGGCGCTGGATTTCGAGCTGCCCAGGGTGCGCCGCCGCGACGAAGTCGGCCGGCTGACCCATGCCTTCGACCGCATGCGCCACGAACTGGCCGATCACCTGGCCGAGCTGGGCCGCGTGGCGCGCGAGCAGCAGCGCCTGGCCAGCGAGCTGGAGATCGCCCAGCAGATCCAGACCGCCTTGCTGCCTGGCGCGCATTTCCTCGACGCGCGCTGCAACAACTTCGAGTTGCATGCGGTGTTGAAGCCGGCGCGCACGGTGGGCGGCGATCTGTACAGCTATTTCATGCTGCACGACCAGCGCTTCTACATCATGGTCGGCGACGTGTCGGACAAGGGCATCCCCGCCGCGTTGTTCATGGCGCGCGCGATCACCCTGGCCAAGGCCTTGGCGCCGCGCGCGCAGTCGCCGCAGCAGCTGTTGCAGTTGCTCAACCAGGAGCTGTGCCGCAACAACGACGGCTGCATGTTCGTCAGCCTGCTGTGCGGCCTGCTGGATACCGCGACCGGGCATTTCTCGATGGCCAGCGCGGGGCATGAGCCGCCGGTGCTGTGGGGCGAGGGCGCGCCGCAGCTGCTGGAGATCGAGACGGGGCCTGCGCTGGGCCTCGATGACGAAGCCACCTACAGCTCGCGCCGGGTGCGCCTGCGGCCGGGCGAGACCCTGCTGATGTATACCGACGGCATCACCGAGGCGACGGACGCCGAGCTGCGCATGTACGGCCCCGAGCGCATGCTCGATTGCCTCGGGCGCTATGCCGCGCACGGCGCCGGCGATCCGGCCGGCTATCTGCTGGCCGATGTGGAAGCCTTCGCGGCCGGCCATGGGCAGGCCGACGACATCACCGTGCTGGCGCTACGCTGGCACCATGCCGGAGCCGATGGAGGTGCGTCGATGCTGGAGCTGACCATGCCCGCTTCGATCGAAGCGGTGTTCGATGCGCTGGCGCGCTGCGAGGAGCAGCTGGCCGCGGCCGGCGTCGCCCAGGGCGTGCGTGGCGACGTGCGCCTGGTGCTGGAGGAGCTGATGGTCAACATGGCCGAGCACGGACGCCCGCATACCGGCGCGGCGCGCATCGAGCTGCGCATGACGCTGGCCACCGACGCCGTGCTGGTCGATCTGCATCACGACGGCGTGCCGTTCAACCCGCTGCTGTCGCCCGAGCCCTTGCTTACCGGCGACGTGGCCGACCGCGAGATCGACGGCGGTCTCGGCATCCATCTGGTGCGTGCCATGGCCAGCGATTTCAGCTATGCGCACGACGAAGAAGGCAACCACCTGCAGTTGCGTTTCATCCTTCCTACCTGAGCGGAGGCACGACCATGAGCTTCAGTCTGCATACCGATGGCCTGTCGCCGCAGCGCGCCACCCTGCGCCTGCACGGGCGGCTCGACGCGATGACCTTCGGCGACTTCGACGGCGGCGCCGCGCCGGTGCTGGAACAGATGGGGCAGGGCGGCACGGTGGTGCTCGACCTTGCCGCGCTCGACTACATCAGCAGCGCGGGACTGCGCAGCATCGCGAAGATCCGCAAGCAGATGCGGGCGCGCGAGGGACATACCTTGCTGGTGAATCCGCAGCCGCAGGTGCGCAAGGTGTTCGAGATCGTCAAGGCGGTGCCGGTGAGCGATGTGTTCTCGAGCGTGGAGGAGTTGGATGTGTATCTGGATCGGATACAGCGCAGGGTGCTGAGCGGAGAGGACGAAGACACGTAAGCAGCCGCAGGTTGGGGGGAGCGCAGCGAACCCCAACAAGGCGGCCCCATTGAGAGGTTCGTTGGGGTTTGCCCTTGGCTCACCCCAACCTACGCATTCCCTGCGGTGCCGCGAGCCCCTGCCATCGGTCACCTTTGCCAACTCCGAGGATGCATGTATACACTGTATACATGCCAAAGCTCAGCACCCCCGAAAAGATCCTCCGCGCCGCCCGCAAGCTGATGGACAGCGGCGGCGCCGACGCCGTCAGCATGCGCCGCGTGGCGGAGGCCGTGGGCATCACGCCGATGGCGATCTACCGCCACTTTCCCAACCGCGAGGCGCTGCTCAAGCGCATCTCCGACGACAGCTTCGCCAGCGTGGCGCAGGACTGGGAAAAGCGCTCGAAGCACCGCGATGTGTACAAAGGCCTGCTCAAATCGCTTGAGCAATACCTCGACTACGCGCAGACCCATCCAAACCTGTTCGACCACGCCTTTTCCGTGCGCCGCGACGACGCGCGCCGCTTCCCCGAAGACTTCCGCGACCGCCAGTCGCCCACCTTCAACGTCATCGCCGACAAGCTGGCCGAAGGCATGGAACGGGGGCTGTTTCGCCGGGCGGATCCGTGGGACGTCGCCATGACGCTGTGGGGCCTCGGCCACGGCCTGATCGCGCTCTACCGCGCCGGCCGCTTCAATTACGACGAGAAGCAGTTCCGCGCCTTCTATCTGAAATCACTGGAGACCGCGTTCGATGGCATCAAACAATGATCCGCGCCGGCTCTTTGCCGGCCTTCTCGCCACGGCGCTGTCCGCGCTGGCCTGTGGCTTCGGCACCGGGCTGCATCCGCTGCCGTGGCTGACCTGGCTGGCGCCTTTGCCGCTGGCCTTGCTCGCGCCGCACGTCAAGGCGCGCTGGCTGGCGCTCGCGGCCTTCGCGGCCGGCGCGCTGGGTGCGCTCAATCAATGGCACTACCTGCACGGTGTGGTCGGTGTGCCGTTGCCGATGATCGTGGCCTTCACTGCGCTGCCAGGGGTGGTGTTGGCACTGTGCGTCCTGTTGTTCCGCCGGCTGTTGCTGCGAGGCCGCGGCGTCGCGGCGGTACTGGCCATGCCGGCCTTGTGGGTGGCCGTCGAATACCTCAATACGCAGACCTCGCCGCATGGCACCTTCGGCAGTCTCGCGTACAGCCAGATGGACATGCTCCCCGTGCTGCAGCTGGCGTCGATCACCGGCCTGTGGGGCATCAGCTTCCTGCTCCTGCTGGTGCCGGCGGCGCTGGCGGTGGCGTTGATGCGCAAGCTCCCGTCCGGCACGCGCCTCGCAGCGGTTGCCATCGTGGTGGTGACCGTTGGCGCAACGCTGGCCTATGGCTATGCACGTCTGTACGCGCCCGTCACCGATTCCGTAAAGGTGGGACTCGCCTCGATGGAGAAGCCGGTTCGCCCGGCCCTGTCCACGCCGGAAGGGCAGGCGTTACTGGATCGCTATCTCGCCGCGGTCGACCGCCTGGCCGCTGCCGGCGCCACCGTCATCGTCACGCCGGAAACCAACTTCGCCACCGGCGAAACCACCGTGCCGACCTTCGCCGAAGCGGCAAGCCGCCACGGCCTGATCCTCGCCGCCGGCATCGACGCCAAGGGCGGCGCGGACGGCGAGCGCAACGCGCAATGGATCTTCCGCGCCGGCTCGCAGTCGCCGGCCACCTACGCCAAGCACCACCTGATCCCCGGTTTCGAGGACCAGTACCAGCCCGGCGCGACCTACACCATGCTCGACGGCGCGCCGCGCATCGGCCTGGCGATCTGCAAGGACATGGACTTCCACGATATCGGCCGCGCCTATGCCGATCGCCAGGCGCAGCTGCTGCTGGTGCCGGCCTGGGATTTCGGCGTCGACGGCTGGCTGCACGGGCGCATGGCGATCATGCGCGGCGTCGAAAGCGGCTTCGCCATTGCCCGCGCGGCGCGTGCCGGACGCCTCACGCTCAGCGACGATCGCGGCCGGGTGGTGGCGGAAGCGTCGAGTGAGCAGCATGATGCCGAGCTGGTCGGCGACCTGCCGCTGCATGCCTCGCGCACGTTCTATGCGCAGTGGGGCGACTGGTTCGCCTGGGCGGACCTGGCCCTGCTGGCGATGCTGCTGGTCTGGGCTTTCGTGGTACCGGCCCGTTCGAGATAAAAATTTTGCCGGAGCCGCGCATGCCTGCCACGACCACCGAGGATTTCTGGATCGCCACGGATCGCGGCCGGCTTCATGTGCGGCACTGGTATCCGGCTGCAGGCGACCCCGCGGCGGCACCGATCGTCCTGTTCCACGACTCGCTGGGTTGCGTCGAGCTCTGGCGCGACTTCCCCGAGCAGTTGGCGGACGCAACCGGGCGGGGTGTGATTGCCTACGACCGGCTTGGCTTCGGCCAATCCGATCCGCACCCGGGCCGACTGGATGCCGGCTTCGTCGGCGAGGAAGCCCGCGACGGTTTCCGCTTCCTGCGCGAAGCGCTGCGCCTGGACCGCTTCGTCGCCTTCGGCCACAGCGTCGGCGGTGGCATGGCGGTGGCCTGCGCGGCAGCCTGGCCGGACGACTGCGACGCCCTGATCACCGAATCCGCCCAGGCCTTCGTCGAAGACCGCACGCTGCAGGGCATCCGCGTGGCCAAATTGTCGTTCGCGCGGCCCGGCCAGCTCGACCGCCTGCGCAAGTACCACGGCGACAAGGCGGCCTGGGTACTGCAGGCCTGGACCGAGACCTGGCTGGCCCCGGACTTCGCGGCCTGGAACCTCGACGAAGCGCTGCGCCAGGTGCGCTGCCCGCTGCTGGTGCTCCATGGCGACCGGGACGAATTCGGCTCGCCGCGTCATCCCGAGCGCATCGCGGCGCTGGCGGCCGGGCCGGTGGCGAAGCACGTGTGGGAGGGTTACGGCCATGTGCCGCATCGCGAGAACGCTGCCGCGGTGACCGCACTTGCCAGCTCCTGGCTGGACACCGCCACCGCCGGTTGACGACCCCGGCGGCACCCGCCACGCCATTAATCAAAACCTAACGGCCCTGGCGCATGCTCCTGCCTTCCTGTCCTGGCCGGGTGTGCCTGTGTATCTGCTGCTGGTGGAAGACGATGCGATGCTCGGCGAGGCCATCTGCGATGGCATTCGCGAACAGGGCTGGACGGTCGACCGGGTTGGCGATGCCGGTTCGGCCAGGGCAGCGCTGGTCGATCATCCCTATACCGCGGTGCTGCTCGATATCGGCCTGCCCGGCGATTCCGGCCTGACCGTGCTGCGCTTCCTGCGCGAGCGTTACGACGCCATCCCCGTGCTGGTGCTCACCGCGCGCGGCCAGCTCAGCGACCGCATCCGGGGCCTGGATGCTGGCGCAGACGATTACCTGGTCAAGCCATTCCAGTTGGGCGAGCTGCTGGCACGGGTGCGTGCGGTGGCGCGGCGCAGCGAGGGACTGGTGGTGCCGACGCTGCGGCACGGCGATGTGGTGCTCGATCCGGTGCGGCGGCGGGTGACCAAGGCGGACGAGCCGGTGTCGCTGAGCGCCTACGAGTACCGCATGCTGCTGACGCTGCTGCAGCGCGCAGGTCATGTGGTGACGCGCGACGAATTGGAGAAGGCCATCTATGGCGACCGCGCCGTGGTTGGCAGCAATACGGTATCGGTGTTCGTGCACCAGCTGCGCCGCAAGCTGGGCGACGAGCTGATCGCCACCGTGCATGGACATGGCTACACGCTGGGGGGAGCGCCGTGAGATCGCTGCAATGGCGCATGCTGGCGATGCTGGGCCTGGTGATCGTGCTGGCCTGGGCGATCTCCATCGCGATGTTCGCCGCGGTGCTGGGCTCCGGACAGGAGAATTTCTGGCATCACCATCTGAACCGGCTGGGCCAGACCCTGGTGGGCAGCCTGCCGGAAAGCCTGAAGCCGGAGGCATCGCCGCGTACCGCGCCTGCGCCGCCGGATACGGTCCAGCCCGCCGCACACGGCGGCGACCCCGGCGGCATCCTCACCGCGATGCTGCTCAACACGGTGGAACTGGCCATCGTCGGCCTGCTGATGTGGTGGGCCGTGGTGGCGTCGCTGCGGCCGTTGAAGGCGATGTCGGCGGAGATCGCGCGCCGCAAGGCTTTCGACGCAACGCCATTGCCTGCCGCACGGGTGCCGTCCGAGCTGCGTCCGCTGATCGGTGCCTTCAACACGCTGCTCGGCCGCGTCGACACCGCCATGAAGGCGGAGCATCAATTCATCGCCGATGCCGCGCACGAGCTGCGCACGCCGCTGGCCGCACTGCACGTGCAGGCCGACGTGGCGCTCCTCGCCGGCACGCCCGAGCGCAAGGACGAAGCACTGCGCAAGCTGCTCGACATCGCACAGCGCAGCCACCGCCTGGCCGAGCAGCTGCTGGATCTGGCGCGGCTGGATGCGGGTCTGCACGCATTGAGTGTGCAACGCATCGACTTGCTGGAACTGGCCAACCACGTGGTCAGCGAATTCGCCGTGCGCGCCGACGATCGCGGCACGCGGCTGTCGATCGACGGCACCTCGTGCTGGGTGCGCTGCGACGTCGACGAGATGGGCATCCTGATCCGCAACCTGATCGACAACGCGCTGCGCCACGGGCGCGCGGATGGCACGGTGGAGGTGACTTGCGGACACGTGGTGCGTGACGACGGCATGCACCCGATGCTCGAGGTGACCGATGACGGGCCGGGTGTGCCCGAGCACGAACGGGCCGCCATCTTCGATCGCTTCTATCGCGCGCAGGGCAGCGTCGTGCGCGGCAGCGGCATCGGCCTGTCGCTGGTGGCGCGCATTGCCGAACTGCACGAGGCGACCATCGAGACCGGCGCGGGCATGGGCGGCGCGGGCCTGTGCGTGCGCGTGATGTTCGCCCCGCAAGGCTGAGAAACGGCGCCTTCGTCAGTAACCGTTCAAGCCCGCGGCGCAGGTCTAATCAAATCCTAAAGACCCCTTCCTAGCCTTCGCATCGCGGCAATCGCCGCGACATCCACGACAGGAAGGGATTATGCGTATCCACCCCAAGGCGCCCGGCGCCATGCTGCTGTGCGCGGCGCTGACGGCGCTGGCCGGCTGCGCCACCACGCGACCGATGCCGTACCAGGGCATCCAATCCTCCAGCTACCTGCGGCCCAACGAGCAGGCGCATCGCGGCCACCAGCCCTATGTCTACGACACGCCGGTGGACTGGAGCCGCTATCGCAGCTTCGTGATGGACCCGGTGGACATCTATCGCGGCCCCGACCAGCAGTTCGAGAAAGTCTCCGACGCGGACAAGCAGGTCCTGGCCGGCTACATGCAGGAGCAGTTCCAGGCGAAGCTGCGCGAGCGCTATGCGCAGGTGGTCGAGCCGCGCTCCGGCACGCTGCGCGTCCACGTCACGCTGACCGGCGCGCGCGCCTCGACCAGGTTCATCAGCACCTTTACCAAGATGGACATCGGCGGCGCGCCGTACAACACCGTGCAGGCGGTGCGGGGCAGGGAAGGCCTGTTCACCGGCTCGGTCAGCTATGCGGTGGAGATCTACGACTCCTCGACGCAGAAGCTGCTCAAGGCCTATGTCGACAAGCAGTATCCGAACGCGATGAACATGAAGGCGACGTTCGGCGCGCTGAGCGCGGCCAGGACCGGCATCCAGAAGGGCGCCGACAACCTGCTCGACAATCTGCAGTGAGCGGTGCGACGCCATGCGCACGCATCCTTCGCTGATCGTCTGCCCGCATTGCGATGCGGTCTACCGCCGTCCCGCGCTCGCCGCGGGGCAGGTGGCGCGCTGCGGCGAATGCGACGCGGTGCTGCATCGCGCTGCCAGGCTGGACATGAACGGCTGGACCGCGCTTACCGTGGCGGCGGCGATCCTGTTCGTGCTGGCCAATGCCTTTCCGGTGATCAGCGTGGGCATGCAGCCGTTCCGCAACGACGCCACGCTGTGGCAGGCCACCGCATCGCTGGTGCATGGAGAGTGGGCGCCATTGGCCTTGCCGGGCGTGGCGGTGGCGATCGTGGCGCCGTCGGTGCAGATCGCCTTGCTGGGCTGGGTGTTGCTGTTTGCATGGCACGGGCGGCGTGCGCCGGGCTTTCGCCTGGCGATGAAGGCGCTGGACTGGTTGCGGCCATGGAGCATGCTCGACGTGGCGCTGCTCGGCGTGGCCGTGGCGGCGATCAAGCTGGCGGGCATGGCCGAGGTGGCGATCGGACCCGGCCTGTGGGCGATGGCCGCGCTGATCGGCGTCACCGCCGTCACCGCGAAGGGCGACCCGCGCTGGCTGTGGGAGGCGACCGAATGACCGTGCGGCCGCGTGCGCAGCACCTGGGCATGGTCGGTTGCCGTGTGTGCGGCCTGGTCGTTTCCGCGCCGCTGCAGTCCGATCAGAGGTCGTTCTGTCCGCGCTGCCGGTCCGAGCTGCAGCCGCGGTTTGCCGGCGGTTCCGCCCGCGCCTGGGCATTCTGGCTCGCCGCGTTGATCTTCTATGTGCCGGCCAATCTGCTGCCGGTGATGGATATCCGCGTGCTCGGCGGGGCGGAGCACGCGGCCACCATTCTGGGCGGCGTGGTGGATCTGTGGCGCGACGGCTCGCATGGCGTGGCGCTGGTGGTGTTCGTCGCCAGCGTGTTGATCCCGACGGTCAAATATCTCGCGCTGGTCTTCCTGCTGCTGACCGTGCGCCATGCCAACGGCTGGGCCCGGCGTGCGCGGGCCAGGTTGTATCGGTGGCTCGAAGCAGTGGGTTACTGGTCGATGCTGGATGTGGTGGTGGTCGGCCTGCTGGTCAGCCTGGTGCAGTTCCAGGCGCTGGGCGAGATCCAGCCGCGGGCGGGGATCCTGTTCTTCGGCATGTCGGTGGTGCTGACGATGCTGGCGACGCAGAGTTTCGATGCGCGGCTGATCTGGGACGGGGAAGGCGACGATACGGTTTGAGCGGTTGGCGTCGCGGGCGGAGGTGGATCACGGCTCGCCGCGCCACGCGCACGCATCGCCGCATTTCGCTGGCGGGCGTTGCGGCCAGGCGGGCTTAATCGCCGCACCCCCGCCAACCCGGAGTTGCCGTGAAATCTTTGCTTCCCGCACTGTTGCTGTTTGCCGCGTCAATGGCACCTGTCCACGCCAAGGACGCCGCGCCTGATCCGTCCCGGGACGAGATCCGGCAGTTGGTCGAGCAGTTCAAGACCGCCATCAAGGCCCATGACGGCGAGGGCATGGCCAAGCTGTTCCTGCCCGGCGGTTCGTGGCTGCAGACTCTGGACGACGCCTCGTGGGAGAAGGTCAAGGCCAAGGAGCCCGACGCCAGGCAGGTGACGACAGGCGACTATCAGAAGTTCTCGCAGTTCGTGGGCAAGGCGACCAAGCCGATCGAAGAGACCTTCGACAACGTGCGCATCGAGACGGACGGCACCATCGGCATGGTGTACTTCGACTACGTCTTCCTGGCATCCGGCAAGCCGACCAACCACGGCAACGAGACCTGGCAGCTGGTGCGTACGCCGGACGGCTGGAAGATCAGCGCGATGCTGTACTCCATCGTGCTGGATGACAGGCACTGAGCTTCGGGCTAGGGTGCGCCGGAGCCGGCAGCGGACCGGCGCACCACTGAGCACGACAGCCATGCACGCCTCGCCGACGCGACCCGCCGTTCCACCGTTCTGGCTTCCACTCGCGGCCGGACTGCCGTTGACGCTGTGCATGGCCATCCTGGCGTTGCCGGAAGCGGGGCATGGGTATGCGATCGCCTATCGCAGCTTCTACGCGGCGGCCTACCTGTTCTGGATCGTGCCGCTGAGCATGCTGCAGCGGGCCTTGTGGCGCCGGCGCGTGTCGGCGTGGACCACGGTCGCCGTGTTGCTGGTGGCGACCTACGTGCCATCGGTCATCAACAGCGTGATCGGCGGATGGGCGGCCTTGCACTTCGGGCTGATTTCGTCGCTGCCGCTGCAACGCATTTTCACCGGCCTGGACGGTTGCTGGCTGCCGCTGATCGCCTTCTGCGCCATCCATGCCCTGGTGCTGCACTACACCGAACTGCAGCAGTCGCGCCTGCGCGAGGCGGAGGCGGCGCGCCTGGCGCAGGAGGCGCAATTGCGCGCGCTGCAATATCAGCTGCAACCGCATTTCCTGTTCAACACGCTCAACAGCATTTCCTCCCTGGTCGCCGATGGCCGCGGTGCGGATGCCACGCGCATGCTCGCGCGCCTTGGCGATCTGCTGCGCGATTCGCTGGAACGCAGCGATGCGCGCGAGGTGACGCTGGCCGAAGAACTCAGCACGACCGAGCATTACCTGGATATCGGGAAGGCCAGGCTTGGCCGTCGGCTGAACGTGGAGATGCGCATCGGCGCTGGCGTGCTGCATGCGCTGATGCCGCCTTTGTTGCTCCAGCCGCTGGTGGAGAATGCGATTCGGCATGGTATTGCGCCGAGGGTGGAGGGCGGAACGCTGGCGCTGCACGTCGAGCGGCAGGGCGAGTGGCTTGGGATCGAGTTGCGCAACGATGGTGTGCCTCTTGACGAGCGTGGCGATGGCAATGGGCGTTCGAGTGCGGTTGGCCTGAACAACGTTCGCCAACGCCTGGGCGCGCTCTATCCCGAGGCGCACGAGTTTCGGCTGGATCTGGCCGATGACGGCTCATGCCAAGTGCACATCCGCTTGCCGTTGCGCCTGTCGTCGTCGCCTCGCGATGCGGAGGCGCTCACCGCATGATGCGCGTGCTGGTGGTGGACGATGAGCCCCTGGCGCGCGGCGGCGTGCGTGCGCGGTTGGCCGCGCATGCCGACGTGCAACTGGTGGGCGAGGCGGCGGACGGCGTAGCGGCGATCAAGAGCATCGAATCGTTGCGCCCGGACCTGGTCTTCATGGACGTGCAGATGCCTGGCCTGGACGGCCTCGCGGCCTTGCGCCACCTGCCGCCGGCCGAACGGCCCTTGTCCATCCTGCTCACCGCTTACGACCACTTTGCCGTGGGTGCTTTCGAGATCCAGGCGCTGGATTATCTGCTCAAGCCGATCGATGACGAGCGGTTCCGGGAGTCGTTGGATCGGGCCCGTGCTGCTTTTCGTCATCGCGTAGCGGGCGAGGCTGCACCTGCGGTCTACGCGAAGCGCTTTACTGTGCGTACTGGCCAGCGTATCGCCGTTGTCGATGCGGACGAGATCGATTGGATCGAAGCTTGTGACGACTATGCCGGACTGCACGTGGGGCCGCGCGTACACCTGCTGCGCGAACCGCTGCACCAGCTGGCAGGGAGGTTGGACCCGGTGCAGTTCGTGCGCATCCATCGCTCGGCGATCGTGAAGCTGGACCGGATCGCCGAGCTGGAGCCGCTGGTGAATCGCGACTGCCTGGTGCGGTTGCGGGATGGGACGCCGTTGAGGGTTAGTCGGACGTATATTGATCAGTTGAATGCGGCGTTGGCGATAAGGTAGGCGTTGGCGAGACTAAACATCTACATCGGCATGCTGGTGTCGTTTGTCAGCGGCCGCCAGCGCGCGCTTTAAAATCATCTCGAAGAATTGAGCCCGATAGCGAGCGCTAACCCTGAGCATGCATTGCCAATAGAGCAGTGCGATAGAGAAATAAAAGATGATTTCTATCCAGCTAAGATCTAGGGGCCAATGCAAAGCCTTGATCTGTGCGAAAACGCCAAGAAGCACTGGGAATACACCAAGTTTTTCAATGGATCCAGTGAGCAAGGGGAGCTTTTCGCGGAAGCGCTCATGGCGCAGCTCCGCATAATCAGTTAGTTGAGCAAGCTTGTCGCGCGGAAAGCTCGCCAGCCACTCGATCAGCTTGGTGTGATGCTCCAGGTCGTGATCAAGCTGCTCGGCATATTCCATGCGCTCACCGCGAAATCCCTGTGGGCGTATGGGCCAGTTGGAAATCACAACAAAGACTATGGCTAATATCTCTACGAACAAGAAGATCGAAGGGACGATTGCGGAATAGAGCTGGCCGTCGGGCAATACTTTTAGGGAGAGGAAGCAAAGGGCGAATGCTACAAGTGCGATGGTGTATCCATACTTGCTCTTGATGGGCATCTCCATCGATACGCTTGAGTGTTCAGGCAGCGCATCGATGCGTGTGTTTAGCGACTTGAACGTAAGTTCGGAGAGTTGTTCCATGTCTCGGTCTCCCTGTGGCTCTCTAAGCATAGCGTTCAAAAATGCACTGGCCTATGTATTGAGACGTCGTGCGGATATCTTTGTGCCTTGTAGGCAAGCATGCCTGGTGACGCCAGCTTAAGGAATTCGCATCGTGTTTCTCGAGTCTGCTCCTCTAATTCCGCGCGATCTCTTTGATTTACCGGCAGAGACCCTGTGGCTCTCTCATTGCAAGGACGGCCCCATTCCCCGTGCATCCGCGGAACGTTTGACCGAGCTGCTGAACACAGAACTCCACCCCTGGGCTCTGCGCTGGAACGAAGACTTTCTCGACATCCAAGCCTCTCTCCGCCGAGCCGGCGCCGCCCTCTTTGGCGTGAACGTCCACGACATCAGCCTCACCACCTGTACCTCCACGGGATTGCAAGCCGTCTCCCTGGGCTATCCCTGGAAGGAGGGCGATGAGGTCCTGATCCCGGTGGGCGAATTTCCCAGCAACCGGTTGCCATGGCTTGCGCTCGAATGCAAAGGCGTCCGCTGCCGCGAAATGGCGCTATGGCCCGGGCAGGCAGTCAACGCGGCGGTGCCGCCCGACGCCAGCATCGAGCCGGAACAACGCCTGCTCGATGCGATCGGACCGAGCACCCGTATCGTTTCCGTTTCCTGGGTGCGTTATCAGGATGGTGTTCGCCTCGACCTCGCCAAGCTGGGGCGTGGCTGCCGCGAACGTGGCGTTCATCTAGTGGTGGACGGCATCCAGGGCGCCGGCACCATGGTGCCTTCATTCCAGGGTGTCAGCGCCTTTGCCACCGGTGGGCACAAGGGGCTGCTCGGCTTGCAAGGGCAGGGCTTGCTATGGACCGATCCCGCCTTCCGTGAATTGCTGATGCCGGTGGGCACATGGCTATCCGCGCCGGATGCGTTCGCCCAATCCGGCACCCAGGCCACGGCCAGTTCGCCCTGGGCAGCGGATGGCCGCCGGCTGGAGGCTGGCAGTCCCTCGATCCTTTCTTGCGCCGCTCTGGCCAGTTCGATCCAGCTGCTGCTGGATCACGGTGGCGCGCCGGCCATACAGGCCCATGTGGTGGAGCTACAAAAAGCTTTGCTCGCGAAGTTGGCGGGCTCGGCGGCTTGGGTATCCGAAGCGGACCGCTTGGGCGGTTTGGTGCGCGCGGGGAAGGTGGGTTCCATCCTGTCGTTCGTCCTGTCCGCAGATCATTGCGAGCGCGTATGGAATGCAGCCGAGGCCGGCGGCATCAGCACCAGCATTCGGGAAGGCTATCTGCGTATCGCGTTCCACGGTTGGCATTCGGGTCAGAATATAGAGCGATGCGCAGAGTGGTTGCTGGTGGCGTAGTAGGGGCTCAGGATCCGACCCGTCCGCGGAGGGTGCAAACATGAGTGGCTTGTTGCTTGATTCCATCGAGGGTCAATATGGTCGTGTCGAGCAATTGCCATCAGCCCCGGCTATACGTCTCGTCAGAAGACCGCGCAGATCGTCCTTGTCTGGCTGATTCCTGTCGTCGGTAGCATTGTCTTTGGTTTGTTTCTTTGGTCTCAGGGCGGAAACGTTCTGCGATTGAGAGAATCAACGGATGCGCTGGACCGATCCCTGGCGTTGTCCGAAGCGTCAAATCGGTCGAGCAGCAACGCGGATATCGGACAGCGAATGGTTTGTTCCTCGCGTCCCAGCACTCAGTGAGGTCAATCTGGCGCCCCTGGCCACGCGTAGCTTTCCTTCATAAGCGTCATCGCCACAGCTTCCATTGACTGCGGAAGCTATTCCATTCACATGGCTTCGACGATCGACGGACTTAAGGCTATCCGGCAATAGAGCTAGGCTGGCGCTATTTGCTTCGTGCTCGATCTGTTTCAGTCCGGGCTTGCCGCGGTCGGTGCTTCTGGCGACGCTACAGCTCCGCGTACGTAGCGTTCGGAGTCATGCTGTGAAAATACATCGCGCTAACAAAATATTGCGCTATGCTCCACAACACAAAGGCAGGGGGCTGCGATGGATCGTCAGCAAAGGTACGGCTTAGCCATGGATGATCTAGCTCGGCGTTCACAGAGCATCAGTACGTATTTATTGCAGAAAGAAGGTTCTCGTTCCTTCGGTGAACTAGGGCTCGCTTTTTCTGAGGCAGGGCAGTTACAGATATGGAGGCAGGGATGCAGTTCTGGCTGCGGCCGCCGCTTATCAGGATAGTCGTGTCGCGCTCTTCATGATAGACGGGGACCTTAGTTGGGTGCGGGGTGAAAATCCCCCCGCAATACCAAGGCTTTACAGGCTAAGATGCTACTGTATTGAGAATTTACTTATTGCTGAGAAGGGGGCTAACGAGGTTTGTGCGGAGGAGCACATGTGCGAAGTCAGTCGCGCGCAAGGCGCCTTTAATTTTGAAGGCTGGAAGGTTTCTGTGAGTGGCCTAGTGAGGCTATTTTCACGGTTTGCTGTATTGAATAAGGTTAATCCCGCCGTGACGACGGTAAGTAATGGTTTTGCTGACCTTGTTGTTGCGGATACAGCATATAAGCTTCCGAGGTTATGTGATGATAAGTTGGAGAGGAGGATTGCGGACGTGGAGGCGGAGATTGTTCAAGTGATCGGACGAGTGCGGGCGCTGGAAGAGGTGGCTGATGTGGAGGGTCGCATTTCAAGTGTGGTAAATAAGCTTGATTTTGTTTCTGGAAAAGATTTCTTGCTTCCATTGCTATATTTTCATCTGAAATTTATTGCAGACTCGCGTATATCGCTTCAGCAGTTTAGATATAGGCTTGCTATCAAGTTGGACGCTTCAGGGTTGGAGGATTTGTCTAGAGCCTTGCTTGTGGCAGCATAGAGTTATTTTTTATTTAATGAATAAGGGGCGGTGGTAATTAAGTCTGTAACACCATTTGCCCTTGAAATTTGAGGCGCATGGCGTCTGGCTATGGCGCCGCAAGTTTGCGGTCTGCATCTATCTTTTTGTTACAGCTTCGAAGTAGGTGGCGCGGCACATCAGGGGGTGCATTCGCATCTCTTCAGTGCGTTGATGTCAATCGATGTGGCGAAGTTCTTGTGCTCTATCTGCCAGGTTGCCCCGAAGTGAGTATGGATCGGCGATCCGGAGCCGCGGTTGGTGAATGACGCGACCGCGGCGGGTGCCGCGGCATTGGTCATGCCTGCGCTACTGATACTGATTTTCTGGGCGAAAAAGCGCGACTTCAGTAAATCGGAACAAAGCTAACGAAGGCCCCTGTCGCGATTGCGATGCGGCGACCCTGCCGGTGCGTCAGACTGCCGCGAAGTATGATTTCTAGCCCTTCGCTGCGCGCGGTAATTGTCATGCGGGCCTGGTGCCCATGCATTTCGGGAACTTCGAGCAGCCCCAGAAGCGTTCCATCGTTCGCTTGTTGGATCGTCCGATCATGGCTTCCCCGCACCTGGGGCAAATAGGGGCGGGTTCAGTCGGTTGCATAGCGCCTGGTTCGCTGCGTTCGGAAGGATCCAAGGTGGGCGTCGGAGAGGAAGTTATGGCCGGTCGGTGAGGCGGCTTCGCCACGGAGTCTGATTTTCTGGCGATGGGCGTAACCTTCCGAGGCACCGCTTCGGAGTTCTGCACGGCGCGCACCATGGTCAGCAATGCATCTCCATGTATGAGTTCGATGGGCTTGCCCTGGGCGAAGCGACGAGCATCTTCCGTATAAGAGCCGATAGCGACGATCATGACCGCGGTAGCCCCGTGGTGGACCATCAGGCCATACATCTCGCGGACGACGTTGACGTTGACCTGGCGGCTGCGCCACTGCTTGCACTGTACGAGCGTGACGGCACCAGCCTTTTTAATCACAAGATCTATTCCGCCATCGGCGCCGCGAAGCCCGGTTTCCTGCACGCTATAACCCTGGCAGCGAAATGCCTCTCCCACCAGCATTTCGAACTGTCGCCAGTCCATTGCACTCAGGCTGTCGAGGCCTGTCTGGGTATCGAGCAGGCGCCTGCGTTGCCGCTGCCCGATGTAGGAGAGCAGGGCGCCGAGCCAGCTTGCGCCCAATGCCAGCCAGGCGAGAGGGGCGTATATGCCATTCAGTGCTTGCTTCCCCATGGCGATGGTCATGGGGTGGGTGCTGGATGCGAGCAGCCAGTCGATGCCATACCGGATTCCGAAATAGGCGATAAGGCCAATTACGACGCCCACCGGCCATGGCAACGACGAAATGAAGCCGATACCGCGTTCCTTGCGTTTCGCCATAACTCCCCCAGAGTCGCGATTGGCGTTTCGCGGGACCTTACTGCGATTTCTCGGGGCGTGGAAGGTCAGTCCAATTTCGGGGGCAACGGGGGCATTCACTCTTTCGAGTTGTACGTCGGTCTGGCAAATGGCTCGTTACTCGTGCCCCAGCATTCGGTGCGGTCTATAAGGCGCCTCCAGCCGTGTGCAGTCTTCCTTCGTAAGCACAAATGCTGCGGCCTCTACCGCCTGCTCAAGCTGTTCCATCCGCGTGGCGCCGATGATCGGAGCATTCACGCCTGTCCGACTGAGCAACCAGGCCAGCGCTATCTGCGCCTGCGAAACTCCCCGTTCATCCGCAACCGCTGCTACCGCATCCACCACTCGATAATCGTCCTCGCCGTAATACAACCCCTGCGCAAACACATCGCTTTCCGCCCGCGCCGTCCCCGCCTTGTCCCTCGGCCGCGCCAGAAAACCTCTCGCCAACGGACTCCACGGCAACACTCCAATCCCAGCATCCCGACATAACGGCAACATCTCCCGCTCTTCTTCCCGATACACCAGGTTGTAGTGGTTCTGCATCGAGATGAAGCGTGTCCAGCCGTGCCGCTCGGCGGTCATCAGCGCCTTCTGGAACTGCCACGCATACATGCTCGACGCGCCGATGTAGCGCGCCTTGCCGCTGCGCACGATGTCGTGCAGCGTCTCCAGCGTTTCTTCCAGCGGCGTTTCGTCATCCCATCGATGGACTTGGTAGAGGTCGACGTAATCCATGCCCAGGCGCATGAGCGAGGCGTCGATCGCGTGCAGCAGGTGCTTGCGCGACAGGCCGCGATGGTTCGGTCCGGGGCCGGTGGGGTAGTAGGCCTTGGTGGCGACTACGACTTCTTCGCGTCGCGCGAAGTCGCGCAGGGCGCGGCCGAGTACGCGCTCGCTCTCGCCGCCGGAATACATGTCGGCGGTGTCGAAGAAATTGATGCCCAGTTCCAGTGCGCGGCGGAGGATGGGGCGGCCTTGTTCTTCGCTGAGGATCCAGGGCTTGGCGTGTGGGTCGCCATAGCTCATGGCGCCGAGGCACAGACGCGATACCTTCAGGCCGCTGCGTCCGAGGTTGACGTATTGCATGGCGCGCTCACTCCGCCGGCCGATGCAGCGCCACGCCGGCCGCCACCAGCGCCACGCCCTGGATATCGACTGGCGTCGGCATCTGGCGCAGCACCAGTACGCCGATGATTACCGCGGTCGCGGGCAGCAGGGCCACGAACAACGCGTAGGTCGCACGCGGCAGGCGCGCCATCGCCAGCTGGTCGAACACATAGGGGATGACCGAGGAACTGAGGCCGACGGCAATGCCGGCGCCGAGTGCGATCGGATCCAGCAGGGCGGGTGCGGCGTCGCGCAAGCCGAGCGGAGAGATCGCCACGCCGGCCACGATCATCGCCGCGCCCAGCCGGTCGATCGGACTGGTGGCCGGATCGGCGCGGGACACCGCGTGCGCCAGCACGATGTAAGCCGTGAACAGGCCGGCATTGGCAAAGGCCCAGAAGAACGCCTCCGGCGCACCGCCGAAGCGCACCTGGGTGAGCAGCGAAACGCCGGCCGCGGTCAGGCCCAGCGCCACGATATTGCGTCGCGAGCGCACACCGGCGAGGGCGAGCGCTACCGGTCCGATGAATTCGATCGCGGCGACGGTACCCAGCGGCAGGGCGGCGATGGCCTTGTAGAACGAATAGTTCATCAAAGCGAAGACGCCGCCCAGCGCAATCATGGTGGCCTGCGCGCGGCGCTCTGCCGCCAGGAAGGCCCGCCACGGCCGGCGCCACAGCGCGAATACCAGCGCCGCCGAGACGATGCGCAACCAGGCCACGCCGGGGACCGGCACGCGTGCGAACAGCAGTACGGCGAACGAGGGGCCGAGGTAGTGAAAGATGGCGCTGCCGATGAAATACGCATGGGGAGGGATACGGTCAGCCAGCGGCGGTTGGTTATCTGTCTTACCGTCTAATGTATTCATGGTGGTGAGATTTATACGCTCGGAAAACTCACCTGTCAAAATCATATAGCTGGTAAGATGCGCCGCATGGACGCACTCAACCTCAATCCGGATGGCTATGGCGGCACCTACAAGCTGATCGGCGGTCGGCCCAGCCTGGACTTCGTGAATACGATCAGCTGGCCTGAGACCGAGCGGGAGCACGACTGGCTGGCGTTGCCGGAGAACGTGCGGCGCTGGTTCGCCGCGATGGACCTGCCGTTCCCGCGCGGCAAGGCGGTGGATCTGGCGCCGCTCTACAAGGCACGCCAACTGCTGACCCGCGTGTTGCGGCCGGTGGCGCACGACACGCCAGCATCCGATGCTGCCATTGCGGAACTCAGCCGGATGGTGGCGAAGGCTTATCAATTGCGCGAGATCGAGCCGCGCACGCTGGCCTGGCATTGGCCGGAACCGTCGTCGGCGTCAGAAGCCCTGGCGCCCATCCTGCTCGATGCCGCGGAGTTGGTGACGGCCGCGGATCACGAGCGGTTGCGTTACTGCCCGTCCTGCGATTGGCTGTTCGAGGATCAGACTCGCAATGGGCAGCGTCGCTGGTGCGATATGGCGGATTGCGGGAGTCGCGATAAGGCGCGGCGGTATTACCAGCGGACGAAGGGGTAGTTGTTCGGGTTTCTTGCGCTTGTCGCGATCCTCGGCGTGACGCTCCGCCCGACCCCTCACCCCAGCCCTCTCCCCGGAGGGGAGAGGGGGCATGGTGGTGAGATTCAGCGCCGCGCTCCGATTTGGAACTCTTCTCCCCTCCGGGGAGAAGATGCCGGTAGGCAGATGAGGGGCCGGGGCTCGCCTGTTGGCTGGGTAGCATCGGAGCTCACCGCTCGTCATTCCGGCGCAGGCCGGAATCCAGTGACGACATCGTTCGGTGGTCGCGAAAAGCCAAACCGATGTTGTCGCGAACAGCCCAGGTTTTCACTACTGGATTCCTGCCTGCGCAGGAATGACGAGCAAAGAACGGCGTAGGTTGGGGTGAGCCGAAGGCGCACCCCAACGTCGGCATGTCGATATGCATCGCAACGTTGGGGTGCGCCTTCGGCTTACCCCAACCTACGACGGTGGTTACGGCGGCTCGCCTCCCACCACCGTCATTCCGGCGCAGGCCGGAATCCAGTGACGACGTCGTTCGGTGGTCGCGAAAAGCCAAACCGATGTTGTCGCGAACAGCCCAGGTTTTCACTACTGGATTCCTGCCTGCGCAGGAATGACGAGCAAAGAACGGCGTAGGTTGGGGTGAGCGCAGCGAACCCCAACGTCGGCATGTCGATACGCATCGCAACGTTGGGGTGCGCCTGCGGCTTACCCCAACCTACGACGGTGGTTACGGCGGCTCGCCTCCCACCACCGTCATTCCGGCGCAGGCCGGAATCCAGTGACGACATCGTTCGGTGGTCGCGAAAAGCCAAACCGATGTTGTCGCGAACAGCCCAGGTTTTCGCTACTGGATTCCGGCCTGCGCAGGAATGACGAGCAAAGAACGGCGTAGGTTGGGGTGAGCGCAGCGAACCCCAACGTCGGCATGTCGATATGCATCGCAACGTTGGGGTGCGCCTGCGGCTTACCCCAACCTACGGCGGTTACGTCGGTTGCTGTTGCCATTGCAGGCGTAGATGCGCCTGCGTGGTGCAGCGGGTGCCCATTTCGATGAAGGCGGCGATGCCGTCGAGCATGATCGGCAGGCGGTGCGCATCGACGCTGCCGCGTTCGTGCACCAACTCCGCCAGCAGCTTGATGGCGTTATAGGCGTACTGCAGCCATTCGGTGGCGTCGTTCAACAGTTCATCCGGCTCCGCTTTGGGATCGGAGAAATAACTGGTGTGTCGGATGATCCAGGGTTCGCCGAAGACATTGTTCATAAGCAACTCCATGCTGTGCCGCACCCTCGCTCCGTAAACGGCATGCCGCAGACAGCACGACATGCCGCGATCACACGGACTCGAGGGTTCACCGGCGGCTCGAAGGTTGAGCGCCGGGCGGCTTGATTGAGGAAGTGGGTGCGGGGCTAGGAGGTTTCGCTATGGCACAGCCTTACGCGCCGGGTAGGACGGCTCGGAAAACTGTCTACGAAAACTCTTAGCCTGCGGTTCTTCAACCGTGTCCGCGGTGTCGTCGGACGGCCCGGGTGGGCGGTGAGGATGTCGCCGTGGGGATCGGCGAGCGCTTGCGTAATGGAATGGACGCCTCCCGTCCTACCCAAACGCTTGCTACGGGACGCGGGCGATTCGCCTGGCTCAAGGACATGGATCCTTTCCGGGTGTAATACATCCCTCTCAACCGGAACCGCTGGAGGGT